>Ga0209633_10000280_pt1 | contig 61110 bp, 56 predicted proteins | sample Cruoilmetagenom1_FD_187290 | JGI IMG/M metagenome (GOLD analysis project Ga0209633, IMG submission 187290) | Oil polluted marine microbial communities from Coal Oil Point, Santa Barbara, California, USA - Sample 1 (SPAdes) (version 2) | ecosystem: Environmental > Aquatic > Marine > Oil seeps ... | reverse complement strand
GATGGTGTCAGCAATCGCTTTGGTGATGTCTACGATCCCACCCAAGGTATCGTGGTTAAACAAACTCCTTTGGCAACCAAGGCTGAGGTCGAAGCCACCGTGGCATCTTCACTGGCAGCTTTTCCTGCCTGGTCGGCTGTTCCTGCAGGGCGGCGTGCTCAAGTCATGTTTAAGTACCGCGAGTTACTTATTGAAAACATGGGTGTATTGGCTGAGTTGCTTTCAATGGAGCATGGCAAGACGATAGATGATGCGAAAGGTTCTATTACTCGTGGCCTGGAGGTGGTTGAATTTGCCTGTGGGATTTCTGAATTATTAAAAGGTGACTACTCAGAGAATGTAGCGGGTGGTGTTGATACTTATAATACGCGCCAGCCTTTAGGTGTTTGTGTTGGAATTACACCCTTTAACTTCCCGGCAATGGTGCCAATGTGGATGTTTCCGCTTGCGTTGGTTTGTGGGAATACCTTTATTCTTAAGCCTTCGGAAAAGGATCCATCAGTTTGTCTTAAATTGGCTGAACTGATGACAGAAGCAGGTCTGCCTGATGGCGTTCTTAATGTCATAAACGGTGATAAAGAAGCGGTGGATACTTTGCTGGAAGATCCTCGTGTCCAAAGCATTAGTTTTGTAGGCTCTACGGCAATTGGTGAATACATCTATAAAACAGGTACAGCTAACGGTAAACGTGTTCAGTCTATGTGTGGCGCCAAAAATCACATGCTGGTGATGCCTGATGCTGATCTTGATCAAGTGATTGATGCCATTATTGGCGCTGCTTACGGCTCGGCAGGGGAGCGTTGTATGGCTGTTTCTGTATTACTAACCTTGGATGATGCAACGGCTGATGCGATTGTCAAAAAGCTGATTCCTCGTGTAAAAGGTCTTAAAATGGGGCCTTATACTGATGCTGCAACAGAGTTGGGGCCGTTGGTCACACCTGAGGCTCAGGCAAGAGTAAAAGGTTATATTGATAAAGGAGTCAGCGAAGGTGCAACGCTTGTATATGACGGCCGTGGTGAATCAGTTTCAGGCTGTGAAGGCGGATGCTTTGTAGGTGGCACTATTTTCGATAATGTCACTAAAGACATGAGTATCTATACGGATGAAATTTTTGGTCCTGTGCTCAGTATTCTACGAGCTAAAACCTATGAAGAAGCTGTAGGCTTAATCAATGATCATGAATATGGAAATGGTACTGCAATTTTTACACGTGATGGAGATGCGGCACGTGACTTTAGTCATAAAATTCAGATTGGTATGGTAGGTGTAAATGTGCCCATTCCTGTTCCTATGGCATTTCATAGTTTTGGTGGCTGGAAGCGTTCTTTCTTTGGTGATCACACCATGCATGGGCCGGAAGGAGTACGTTTCTTTACTCGCTTAAAAACGGTAACCACACGCTGGCCTTCAGGCATTCGCTCTGGAGCTGTGTTTAACTTTAGTGCGGGTGGTGAGCATTAACTATCATTGATTGCATTCTCCTGATGCAAAAAACTAGGGGGGGTGCCAATAGCTTTCCAGGACACAGTCAACTCTAGTTTAATAAGAATAGTCCTAATATTGTACAGGGTTTCCAGGGCAACCATAAAGTGCAGCAAAACGATAAGGGAAAGTGTAAGTGACTCACGCTACTGTTTCTTATATTTCTACAGCGATCCTGATTAGTGTATATTTTGGATGACAAGCTTGGATTGGTAAGTACTTTTGAAGTAATGAAGCAACTATCAGTTACTGTTCTCTTTAGTGCGACTCAACAACGCCATATGCTATCATAGTTGTACTATTTTTCTGTGCGCCTTTATACAAGTAATAAAAAATGATATTTATAGAGTTTATCGTATTATGCATGACATGATACATGTTTTCTAAAGGTAGTATAATCTAGTTATCTTACTTGCCCCTTTCATAATGTAAATAGTGCAGTTGATCATGGTTTAACTACAGTTGATTATAAAGATAGTTATGCTGATTTTTCTGCATTAAATTAAATTATTATTTACTGGCGGATCAAAAATCAATTAACAACTGCAATTAAGGAATAAATGTAATTAGTATGGAAACCGAAAATGTTGAATTAAATAAGGATTATTGGGATAATTTTTATAAATCAAAATTTAGTCATACGCCTTCACAGTTCTGTGTATGTGTATTGACTGAAATACCAAAAGATTCCGTAATTGTTGAATTAGGCAGCGGTAATGGTAGAGACTCACATTATTTTGCATCACAAGGCTACCAAACAGTTTCTCTTGATTTATCTCATGAAGCGATAAAAAGTTGCAAAAAAGAAAATGAACAAAAAAACATAAAACATGCATCGTTTATTCAAGGAGATATAAGCCAACTTGAAGATGTAAGTCAAGCTATCTCACTTGCTCGCTCAAAAGCAAGGACTAAAACAATAGTCTACTATTCCCGCTTTGTAATGCATTCAATTGATAACGAACAAGAAGATAAATTTTTAAATGTTCTCTCACACTGCATGAAGGAAGGGGAATCTGTTTATTTTGAATTTAGGTCAATTGAGGATGCCCTTTTGAATAAGCACTTTGGTGGACATTATCGTAGATGTGTTGACACTGACTTATTTTCACAAAAGTTAAATGACCTAGGTTTAAAAATTAATTATAAGTTGATAGGCAAAGGCATGGCAAAGTACAAAGAAGAAGATCCTTTTGTGACCAGAATTATAGCCGAAAAAACTTAGTTTCTGTAAATACAACTATTCACGTGTTTAAATTATTAAAGCATCTTCTTAAGAAATGTGGTTGCCTTTGATCTATTTGATAAAAGAAAATAAATAGACATTATGGTTATGTCGGTCGTATTTCTTGAGTACAACATAAAAAATGATTTGGAATAGGTGATGGAATGAGTGTAATTGATACAAGTAATGGTATTTATGAGTATACAGAAGTAAAGTTTACTCTTGGGACTAGGCGATTAAATAGAGAGATATCCAAGGTAAATTTATTAGATTTGAAGAAAATTCTAGATCAATTTAATATCAATTTTGGACTTATCTTTGGGACTTTATTAGGTGCAATTAGAGAAAATAATTTTATTGCTCATGATGAAGATACGGATATATTTGTTCTAAAAGAAAATGAGAAGGATATTTTAGACTTGTTGTTTTTACTCAGAGATTCAGGTTTTGAAGTTGGAAGGTATGATAATAATCTGATGTCCATTATTAGAAATGGTGAATATATTGATATTTATTTCTTTGAGAAAAAAGGTACAAATGCAAGAAAGTGCCAAGGGTATGTGATTAATGATAGTTTTCTCAGTAATGTAATTGAATACGAGTTTTTAGGTGAGATGTTTAAAATACCTCAAAATCCTGAAGAGCTACTCGTCAAAATGTATGGAAGTGACTGGATGGTTCCCAAAGAAAATACTTCTGCTGCAAACTATGGGTTTTACTTAACAATACGAAACTATATCTCCAAAAATAGCCCGATTTTATATAGATATATAGGTTGGATAAAAAGAAAAGTTAATTTATAAAGAGATGAATCAATAAGTGATAATTATTGTTGATAACATTAATTTGAAGTTATTTCATGTTGTTAAAATTCTTAGTAAGTTAATATTATTAGATTTTTTTTAATTTTAACCTATTATAGTGTTATAGAATGTGAAAGTGTTCGAATAGATTATCTGGAAAAAGTTACCGTTTATTTAGACAATTTGATTTAAATTTGGATTTTTAGAATAAATGAACGTAAATTATATTGTGGTAGTTTACCCCTTTGCTATTAAAGCTTTTTTGAACATGTGAATATTCATTAGTTATCCTAAGCAATAAGCAATATTACCGCTTGTATAAGATAAAGCTCAAAAAATTTATCCAATAATATGTTGGATCAGCACTAATCAGGATAGTAGATTACATGAAGATGAATCCCCCGACAAATCTTGCAATAAGCGAACATGTGAGTAATGAAGACGCAGAAATAGTTAATTATTCAAGGTTATTTAAAGCTCTTTGGCGAGGAAAACTATTTATTTTCCTCGCTTTCTTAGTGGGAGCTATGATTTCCTTTGTTTATGCTTATAGTCAATATCCGATATATAGAGCAGATTCACTTCTTAGGGTTGAGTCTCAAAAAGCAACAATTCCTGGAATTGAAGCTCTTGGAGGAGCTAGTCCACCAATATATACAGAACTAATTATTATTAAGTCCAGGAAAAACTTAGGACTGGCAGTTGATACACTTGGGCTAGAAGTGAGAGCCTGGCCTAAAAGGGTTCCAATATTAGGGAATTTCTACCGTAATGCTATTAACCCTGATTCTACTAACAAACCCCCTAAAATCTTAGAAGAGATTGATGCTTACGTTCAAAAATATGCTTGGGGGAACGAAAGTATTATCCTTAAAAACTTCGAAGTGCCTGATGAATACCTAGATCAGCCTATGACCTTGGTGGCAAAGGGTGATAATAAGTTTAATGTTTTTATAAAGGATATAAAAGCGCCTATAGTGTCAGGTGAAGTTGGTTTGCAATCTAGTTCTGAAGATGGAAAAATCCGTATACATGTTTCGGAGCTGCTTGGGCAAGCTGGTTCAGAATATAATATCTTAAAACGCTCAAGACTTCAGGCTATTGATATATTAAATGCATCAGTTAATGCTAGTGAGGGAGGCGATAAAAACAAAGGAATAATAAAACTAACCCTAAAGGGTGAAAATAAGGACTTAATAGTAGCTGTTCTTTCAAGTATTACCGAAACATATCTTTCTCAAAATAAATCACGGAGTTCAGAAGAGGCAAGTAATGCGTTAGTTTTCTTGCAGCAACAAATCAAACCTTTGAGAGAAAAAAGTCGGAAAGCTGAAGAAAAGTTAAAAAAATATCGTACAAGAAATAAAACTGCAAATATGACATTGGAGACCCAGGCAGTTTTGGATATAACCTCTTCAATAGATGCCGACTTACAAAAATTATCAATAAAAAAAGATGAACTAAGACAAAAATATACAGCCAATCATCCTTTATTATTGGCGATCGTATCTCAAGAAAAGAAGTTATCACTCCGAAAGCAACGTAATTTAGCTAAGATTACAAAACTTCCAGATACACAACAAACATTATTGGCACTCGAAAGAAATTTTAAAGTAACAAATTCTATTTATCAAGATATGTCAAATAAAATACAAGAGTTTAGAATTGCAAAGGCTAGTGGAAGTATTGGTAATGTTTATTTGATTGACTCCGCTGCAGCATATAAAAGGGCAGTTAATTCGAGTAAAAAGAAAACTCTTCTAATGGGACCGTTGCTAGGTGCTTTAATTGCAACAATTTTGGTTTTGCTTCATAAGGTTTTCGTTTCAACGAAGATTGAGACACCAGAAGAACTGGAGAAAATAACAAAAATCTCGGTTTTATCATCAATACCTTTTTCGAAGAAAGTAATCCGAACTATTGGCTATAAAACAGATTATAAAAGACAAAAACATTTATTAGCTTTGAAACATAAACCTGATGTAGCTATTGAGGGTCTTCGCAGTTTTAGGAGTAGCATGCACTTTGCTTTGAGTGAAGCACCGAACAATATTGTTGTCATTGCCGGAGCTACAGCAAATACTGGCATATCTTTTATATCTTCGAATTTATCTGCATTAACAGCAGCTGGGGAAAAGCGTTTGCTGTTAATAGATGGTGATTTGAGAGATGGGTATTTACATACTTTACTTAAACAGAAAAATGAAATTGGCTTTGCTGAGTTATTGAGTGGAGATGCAAAACCAGATGAAGTAATAACCTCTATACCAGTAGGTTATGGAACAATGGATATTATAACATCAGGTAAGACTCCTCAGTGTCCTTCTGAATTATTGATGCATAGCAATTTAAATAAGGTTTTACCAATTCTTTCCAAGAAGTATGATGTCGTAATTATTGATACTCCACCTATCGACTCATTTACAGATGCAATTACTATAGGAAAGTATGCAGGCGTTGTGTTCCTTGTTGTCCGCTCAGCAAAGCAAGTAAAAAGCGAAGTTTTAAATGCTGTAAAAGGTTTGACAGTATCTGGAGTAAAGATTAGAGGATTAATTTTCAATGATTATTCTCATAAGTAATAATAAAGATAGCTAACTCATAGTTCTAAAGAAGAACTTTAGGCAAATAGCAATGAGCATGCCAGAAAATAATAATGACAAAAAAAACTTAGTAGCTAACTTTTTCTCTTTATCAGCTTTGCAAGGGGTAAATATGATTTTACCTCTAGTCACACTACCATATCTGGTGAGAGTTCTTGGTGTTGAAAACTTTGGCTTACTGAACTTCTCTTTATCTATCATCATGTATTTTAATATTTTGATAAGTTTTGGCTTTGAATTGTCTGCAACCCGTGAAGTATCAGTAAATAGAGATAACAAAGAAAAAGTATCTGAAATATTTTCATCAATTTTAGCAATAAAATTATTTTTTGTTCTTGTTTCATTAATTATTTTATCTATTCTAATAGCTACTATTGACAGATTGAATGAAAACGCAGATTTATATTATGTGACTTTTGGTTTGGTGATTGGAAATTCACTTTTTTCCTCTTGGTTTTTCCAGGGTATGGAAAAAATGAAATATATAACTTATATCAATGTTGCCTCTAAAATATTTTTTACGTTATTTATCTTTATTTTAGTAAAAGAAGCGGAAGACATAATAGTTGTAGCTGCATTAACCTCACTGGGTGCTATCGTAAGTGGAGTATATTCATTAAGATTAGTTGTAAAATTATTTAAATTAAAAATTATCATTCCAGATAAAAGTATAATTCTTCATCAAATTAAGGGTAGCTATCACTTTTTTCTGTCTGGAGTAGCAAGTAAAGGGTATCGATTTTATATAATTACAATTGTAGGTGTGTACTTCGACAATATTATTGTTGGTTATTACGTTATGGCTGAAAAATTATTATATGCTTTTCTAAGTATAGGTAGTGTTGTCTCTCAAACTCTGTACCCATATATGAGTAGAACAAAAAACCTCGTATTTTTTAAAAAAGTATTTATATTAATTTTAATTGTTTCCATAATAATTATTATCTCAGTAATGGCTTTTAATAAGCCTTTATTGAAATTTGTTTTTGAAGTAGAGAGTACTATTCTTTCTAACATATTTTTACTGATATTTAGTGGAGCAATTTTTGGTGTCATTGGTGCGTTAATTGGTTACCCTTTGTTAGCAGCCCTTGGTCACTCGAGAGAAGCCAATAACAGTTTAATTATTGCTTCTGCTCTTGGTATAATATATACAACAGTAATAACTGTTTTCTTCAATAGTATTTATTTGTTATCTTTTGCTGCAGTAGTCTTTCCGGTAACTTTAATGTTACTTAGAGTATATTTTGTATATAAAACAGATATCTTAAAAAGTAAATATCCAACATCTAAATAGCCTAATATAAATAATAGAATATGTTAAATTTCAATTCAGAATTAGGGCAAATTAAAATAATTCTATTATTCGCACTGATCAATACTTCTGTTTTTACAGCCTTTCGCCCTAGCGGCGGCTTAAGATTGATTATAGCTACATTATTAGTTGTCTCAGGTGTATTCCTTACAGGCTATTTCGTAAATACTATAAAAAGAAAATTAGATATAGATTTATATTTTAAAATAGTAATTTTTTTCTTGGTTATATGGAGTTTTTATACTGTATTGAGAAGCATGGCTCTTGATTCAAATACTTTAATAACTCTATTTGGTAATTCCTTAATGGGTTGGGCTTGGCTTACTCCTTTGGCAATCTCATTTGGCTTGAATATATTTAACTGGCTCCATTTGTTTAACTTTTTTTCTAGGTTTTTGTTAATCGCATCAATTGTGGCAATGGGAGTATTCTTTTATGTTGAAAAAGCTTTTGCAATATTAGATTGGATGGTATTTCTACCTATATTATTGCTGACTTACTCATACCAAAGTAAAGCGAATAAAAGAATACTACTGTTTTCAATAGTTGCTTTTTTATTGTTATCTTTTTTTGCCTCTAAAAGAGCAAATCTGGTTTATTTTGTATTAGTTAGTTTTTTTTATTTTGTTGAATATTTACGATCTTCCAATACTAATTTGTTTCTCAAGGCTACTATTTTACTTGGAGCTTTTACTTTAGGAGTTTTCGTCTTCTTACAAGACATAGGATCAAGAAATCTTGATGTAGATAATAAAGAAGTAACCACAGATACCAGAACTTTTCTTTTTGAGGAGTTATATGCTGACATGACAGATAAGGAATTGATAACTGGTCGGGGTGTATTAGGAACTTATTTTAGCCCTTACTTTGAATATACGAGGACACATGGTCTTGGGGGAGATAATCCAACAAGAATCTCAGTAGAGGTTGGCTACTTACAAATAATCCTTAAAGGTGGGTATATCATGATGGGTCTATATTTACTCATTCTACTTCCTGCGGCATATCTTGGAATTTTCAAATCAAATAATTGTATTGCCCGAATGTCTGGGTATTTCATTCTGTCTTACCTTTTGCTTTGGACGGTCAGTTACTATCCCGTGTACTCTGCTAATTTCATTTTATTATGGATGGCTGCTGGTACCGCAATCTCAAGGTCAGCAAGACGACTAAGTAACGAAGATCTACTAAGATATAAAAGTTTACAAAAAATGAGCCTATAGTGAGCATAGTTACTGTTGACTACAATGGTGAACAATTTCTTGTACAACCTATTAAAAGTATAGTTAGTCAAAGTTATAAAGAATATTGAATATATAACTATTGATGGTGGTTTTTTTATTTTTCCAAGGTCGTTTTTTTCTCAATGTTGTATAAAACTGTTCATGCATTTAATATAAAGTTCTTTGTTGGACGAAGCGCTAACGAGTAAAAAGCATAACTAATTGCGCTTATCTAGTATCAGATCTTTTGATTTCCCAGGCACATAAGAATAAAGTCACAATTGATAAGCTTGCTGCAATTATATTCCATTCAAGTGATGACTCGAAAGTCCTTAAATGCAGATACACAATGGATGTGTATCCAACCTGTAATAATAATAAAGCTATTGTTAAAACATGGTGTTCTTTTTCCCAAATACTAATAAGAAATTGACTAGCATACACAATAACTGGAAAACTAATAATTGCCATCACCCGTAGTGTATCAGTGGCTAAAAATGTAGCAGTGACTGTAATTAACAGTAATGAGATAAAAACAATTGAATCAGGTCGTTTTTGTCTGGAAAATAATACATAAGCCAAACTATACAAAAGGATGGGGCCATAAGATGCATAGATGCGTAAAATATGTTTTATAAAGCCTGTACTGTAATTTAATACATGGTTTATCATTTCCATAGGAGATTGAACATTTAGATAATGTAAAACTTCGGAAGTATTAGTCGGAATAGTCAGTCTTGTTACTATATAAGAAAGAATCGTACCCCCTGATATTAACAATAACTGCTTATAACTATATTTTGAACCTCCTGTTAAAGTTCCTGCAAAATACTTATCTAACCAAAGAGCAGGTAAAACAATCATAATCATTTCATGAAATAGAGTGCTAACAGCTAATAATATTAAAAGTATAAAAGGGGAGGTTCGATAATGAGACAGTAAAATGGTAACAGCAATCATTAAGAATAAAGGAGCATCAGCTCGAATGAATACTGTTCCATAATAAACAAAAGGAAAAGAGGTTACCCAGAATATAAGCAATAGTACAGAACTTAGAAAAGTTGTATTGCTAGATGCATTTAGCTTATTGAAATATAGAAAAATAAAACCTGTTGTTAATGATAAACAAGTTAATGATACTATCATGAAATTGGTAAGAGCATCCCACGGCAATAAGCTCGCAAGAAAAGGTGTCAAAATACGATAGCCAAAAGGGCTATTTGCAACTTGTCCATTATATAGTCTCAGATAATGGACACCATCCCCAAGTAACTCCCATGAATCAGCTAAGACACCCCATAATAAGGCCACAGCTAAGCTCGAAACGGTTACAATAAGGAATTGTAAAAAAGTATAGGGAAAATTATTATTTTTAGTCATCACCTATTTCAATAACCTCAGTTTTAGTTGATCAACAAGGTAATTATAACAATCCTCACTTATCTTAAGTAATTTACATGGAGTAAAGCATAAAAAATCAAGATAAAGAGTATGTCCAAAGTGAAACTCTAGGTTATAAGTTTATCAGAGAGTATCATTTTCTTATTTGTTAGGGGTCAAATATAAATCGTATTATAATGCACGGTTCAATCCTTCCCTTGTTAAGACTATTTCTTTGGCTATAACGGCCGGAGTTGCATAAAATGATACTACATATCTTAAATTTCAAAGATACAAACTTTTACTCTTAATGAGGAATTAACTATTAAGTCTTACGTTAAGATAAAAAAGGATCTATTAAAAATTGATTAATAAATTTTCAGAAACTTCTACTTTAGTGAGTATCATCACTGTTGTCTTTAATGGAGAACAATATTTCGAGCAAACGATTAAAAGCGTTATAGAGCAAAGCTATAATAATATCGAATATATCGTTATTGATGGTGGTTCAACTGATAGTACTTTGGATATTATTAAGAAATATAACAATAATATCTCCCATTGGATTAGTGAGTCTGATGATGGTTTATATGATGCAATGAATAAAGGAATCAGTATTGCAAATGGTGAGTTGATTGGAATGATCAATAGTGATGATTGGTATGAGTTGGATGCTGTAAAGAAAATGGTAGAAGCCTATATTTTACACCCAAATAAAACTATATTTCATGCTGATAGACTTGATATTGATAGTGAAGGAGGTAAAACAGTAAGAAAGTATAATCCATCTGCCTTGAAGCTAAAGTATTATGGAATGACTTATAATCATCCATCTATGTTTATTAGTAAGAATGAGTACAAAGAGCATTTGTATAATACGCAACTTAATTCTTTAGCAGATTATCAATTTATTTTGGAGGCATTTTTAGATCACCCCAATAATATATTCTATGTTGAGAGTTCAATTGTAAATTATAGATTGGAAGGTATCAGTGCCCAAACATCTAAGTGGCAATCAACAAAAGAAGCCTTTGAAGCACGAAAAAATGCAGGTATGAATGCTTTTCAAAGAGTTGTTGCATTAGTGTTTAGTTCTTTAGTTAGATTCTATTATTATCTTAAATAATTATTAAGAAAGTCGTTAAAACAAACAAACCCAAAATCAGGTGCCCTATATAGTATAACAGCTACCAATTGTCTGTAGCTGGTGATATTAGAGTGAATACTTCGTTATATTTTCATATAGCATGAACGAAGCTTTATCATGTTGTAGGTCGTTTTACCCCCTATTTATAACTGTTTAAATAGGGGGCGTGCAATTTAATATCTCGCTATTTTTAAAGAGAGTAGAATGATAAAGAAAATATTGAAACCCTCTGGATTAGCTATTTCCTTTCTAGGGCCTGATGGTTCAGGGAAATCAACTATTATTGATGAGTTATTAAATCATCAATTGCCTTTTCACAGACATGATTACTTCCATCTAAAGCCTATTATTAAGAAAAAAAATATAGGTGAAAATACTGTTATTGTAGATCCTCATAAATATCCTGTTTACTCTACGTTTAAATCTATTATTAAGGTTCTATATTATATTGGTCTCTACAATACTGGATGGTTGCTTAATATTCTTCCTCTTAAGTTTAAGTCTTCATTAGTGATATTTGACCGTTACTATGATGATATGTTAGTAGATTATAAGCGTTACCGATATGGTGGCAGTATTGCATTTGCAAGGGCTGTTCGTTTAATTATTCCAAGACCAGAGCTATATTTTATATTAGTTGCAGACCCTAAGGTAATCTATGCACGCAAGCAGGAAGTGAGTTTTGAAGAGCTACAACGTCAAGTAGAAGCCTATAAGCAATTAACAGATAATAAACGATATTTCTTGATTTGTGTTGACCGATTACCAAAAGAAATAACCGCAGAAATTTTATCTATAATTTTGGAGGAAATGAGTGAAAGAAACTGATTTGTTTTCTTCAAATAGTTATATCTACTTACCTTCAAGGAAGAACCCTAAAGTAGTATTGGCTGTAGATAGTGGGTTATTGTCTAAGAACTCATTTCAGCTATACAATCCTTTTTCCTCAAAGGCAATATTATTTAAAAAAACTTCTGCTTTTTTATTCTATAAAGTCAATTTAATTATAAAGTTATTCTGGAAAGTAGAGAAGCAAAGTAAATCTTCGTTTATTCAATTTTTAGAAAAAAAAATGAATTTGACACTTGTTTCATCAATATATTTCGCAACTGCCAAAGATAAAGTTGTATTACAGTTGCAGACAACTGATGCAATAATTGTTGGTTATTTAAAGTACCCTATTAGTGAAATTGGCATTGATCATATCGAGACAGAGCACGAAGCGATTAAAAAATTGTCTTCTCTAGGTATTATTCAAGATGCACTTATTTATGACTTTTATGATGACAAACCGTTTTTATTACTTACGAATCTTGAGGGTGAAGCAAGGTTATTTGATAAGCATCAAATAGAAAAACTATTACTAAGTTTTGATAAAGGGGAGAAGTACCTATTAGCTGTACACCCAAGGATTATTAGCCTTAAGGAAAAACTTATTAAATTAGGGCTAGTTGAATATATAGGACTATTAGACAGAATTTGTCAAAGAAATAATCATAAATATGCTCTAGTTTTTGAACACGGGGACTTTGCTCCCTGGAATATAGTCGAAGTTGATGGTGTGCTTATTCCATATGATTTTGAGTATTTTGTTGAAGATGGTTTGGAAAACTTTGATTTAATAAAATATTTTTTTCAAGTAGGTAGGCTGATAGAGAAAAAAGAAGCCAGTGAGTTGATTACTTATATTTTTAATAATATAGGTTTATATGAAAAAGAGCTTCTTTTAATAGTATATCTAGTTAAAGAGCTTATTCGTAATAAAGAAGAAGGTATAGACTCAAGTTTTGAAAGTCTGATGCTAGATGAGCTGGAGAACTCTTATGAATTCAGAACATGAATCTTTTTTAAGACCTTTTTTTAGAAGTATGAATGCAAGTTTTTCAGGGCAGTGGTGTGTACTTCATTCCTATGAAACGTTGCCTCATTTTTCAGAATCTGATGTAGATATGGCATTTAGCTCTAATAAGGTAGATCGTTTGGAACAAATTATTATTGATGTCGCCAACAAATACGGGTGGAGTCTTTATCAAAAGCTATGGTATGACGTACAAGCATGTTTTTATTATGTACTTAAAAACGATACCGATGGTACAGAGTTGGCAATAGATTTCTTGATAGATAACAATGGAATCGGTAAATATGGTTTTAAAACGTCTTTATTAACTGATAACTGTACTATTTATAATGAAATTATTCCAATTCCAAATAGTAGTGTTGCATTTAGCTATAAATTTATTAAAAGAATTGTAAAAAAAAGAGAGTTGAAAGATGATATTGCTTACCTCTTGGAGCACTATCAAAAAGCCGATTTTTCCGTTGTTAAAGCCATTATGTTAGAGCAGTTTGGTACTGAAGGACTAAAGATAGTAGAGAAAGAAATTTCTAAGAATAACTTTGGCTTAAGAGAACAAGAGATGCATAAATTGCTGCTTTTAAGGAAAAAACATATTACAAAAAGAAGTTACTGGGAAAGTCTTAGAGTACTTAATAGAGTGTTTAAACCTTGCGGCATGGTTATTAATGTTCCTCAACTATCAAACAAGCAGTTCACTGAATTCATAGAACTGCTTTATCAAAAAGTGGGTCTGCTATTTCGATTTGTTATTCAAAACTCTGAGAATAAAATATCTATAGATTTTAAAGGGCTAGTTGGAAGCACTTTAGTTATTAAAATGCCAAAATTTTTAAATAAGAAAAAAGCGATTCAACAGAATTGGTTTGGTTATCAGCGCTATCAGAGTATTGATGTTAAGGATTGGGATAACATTGAGCATCTGGTAAATGTTTACTATGAAAATATTTTATTTGTCTTAAAAGAACGAAATAAGTATAGAAGGTTAATTAGTAATGAATAGTAAGAAAAACGTACTGATTATTGCATATGCATGTGAACCAAATGAGACATCTGAGCCAGGTGTTGGTTGGAATTTCTCACAGGAAATTTCTAAATTTATGAATGTCACTCTTCTAACTAGAGAGAATAACAAATCTAATATTGAGAGTGTGTCTAATAGTAGTGGAATAAATTATATTTACTATGACTTACCTATTTTTTTCAGAAAATTTAAAAAAACATTTCCTTTTGGATTGCAAATTTATTATTTATTTTGGCAACTGGGAGCTTACCGAAAAATTAATGTTTTGATTAATAATCGAAACCAACATTTTGATTTAGTTCATCATTTAACATTTGGTATGACTAAAATGACACCTCCTGCTTTTATTTTAAAGGTACCTTTTATTTGGGGTCCAATTGGAGGTGGAGATAAAATACCTTTTAAGTTTTTAAAAGGTAATGGTGTAAAACCTTATCTAAATGAATTGACCTACAGAATACTACATAAAATAAGTTACTGGTCTCCATTTTCATATCTAACTAGAAGGAAATCAAAAGCAATTATTTTTAGAAACGAAACAGTAAAAGAAAATTTTCCTAAAAGTGGTTGTAATAACATTTGTACTTTTTCTGAAACAGCTACAGATACTGAAATATCAGAGGTAATAGATAAAAAAATAGACGGAAGTCTGAAAGTTCTTTGCATTGGTAGGTTAATTCAGAGCAAGGGATATATTTATGCTCTACAAGGTTTTAATCAATATATTAAACAAGGAGGCTTGGGTAATCTGGTTTTTCTTGGTAAAGGTCCTGAAGAAAAAAAATTAAGAGCATATGTAAAAGACAATGATTTAGAGGGTAAAGTTAGCTTCAGGGGGTTCGTTTCTAGTAACGAGGTTTTAGTTGAACTAAAGCGGTCTGATGTATTTATGCAACCTTCTTTTAGGGAAGGGGGGAGTTGGTCGATCATGGAGGCAATGATGAATGGTTTACCAGTAATTTGCCTAGATACAAGTGGCCCAAAAGACATGGTAACAGATCAATGTGGTCTTCTAATTAATATGCATTCACCTCAGCAGGTTACTAATGATATTGCTGATGGATTACATGAGCTTGTGTTTAACAATAAGCTTTATAAAAAGCTGTCGAATAATGCGAAAGAAAGAATTAGAACCGAATATAATTGGCGTAAAAGGCGTGAACAAATCAAAAATACTTATAGTGAAGTGCTAAAGAATTTAAACCACTGATCTTTAGATATAAATTTTCATAAAAAAAGTTTAAACCTTCGCCTTTAGGCGAATTTGAGATACGAGAAGCCTCAAGAAAATGATAATTAGGAATTAGAAGCAAGCACTGAATAGGTATCTTATATTGCCATTTGTTTTGCGGTGATAGCCTTACCTTTTTTTTGCCATTTAAGCTCTATATGCTTATAAGTAAGTTTAGATACTAATATTACAAAGGCTAAAACCAAAACAACCAGAAAGTTATTAATAACTTCATTTCCTGATGTTACATGTCGTCCTCCTCTTAACATTGGAGCCAGTTCCATTCCGGTAATCTTTTGTAAAATCATCATAGAAGAAGTTATTAAAAATAGAATTGCGCTATGAATCATATATATAGAGTATGAAAGCTTACCCGCCTCTTGGAATGGTTTCAGCTTTAAAAAGTTAGATACAACTCCTGATTCAAAGGAAAAAACCAATATTGTAATGCAAAATAGTATAGTAGTAATAATGCCTCGATATTCGAACTTAGACTGAACGAGCACTATAATACAAGCTACAACAGAAACTTCAATTATACTGGCCAATAATCTTGTTGTTCTAATATTATGTATTTTTTTATAAAGTAGGTATGTTGATGCGCCTCCAAAAAAACCTGATAAACCTCTTAATACTGGATCAAGTAAAATTTCAGATTCAGATATAATTAAATAAAAGACGATAACTGGTGTAAGAATCCAAATATATTTTTTGAATTTAGAAAAAACAACAACAGATAGAAACAATAAGACATAAAGATAAATTTCAATACTAATACTCCAAGATGGAGAATTAAAACTAAAGTGTTCTGCGAAAGGGACCCATGACTGAATTAATAATAAATTGGGTATGATTTCACTAGGAGCATTACGCCCCGTAAAAGGAGTAAAACTAAAAGTAAATCCTCCGTATTTATACGCTGCTAATTTACCAAACTCTAGTAACAGAAATACAGCAAACATAAACAAGTGAAGTGGGTATAATCGAAAAAATCTAGCTCTCATAAAAACAAGAAAATTTAAATCTTTTTTAAATCCATAGCCATGAGCTAAGACAAAGCCGCTTAGTACAAAGAAAAACTCTACAAATATTGCCCCCTCCTTAAAAAAAACTAAATCAGAGGCAGTTCCAATAAATTTCATGTGATGAACTACAACAATAAGAGCTGCAATCCCTCGAAAAGCGTCTAAAGACTCAAATCTTTGATTCATGAACATTCCTTAAAAAAACCTTTGAAATACCTAACTACTATCTTAGCTGTAGGAGTTTTTTATATAAAGCTCTTTGTTGAACGAAGGTGCTAACGTCCAGATCAATGCGCCATTTTTAATGGTATGCAATCATTCCCACAAGTTATTAATATATTACTGAAGGGTTACATGAACATGCATTTGATCGTTCGCTTTATGAAAAACAGTCTAGGAGTGTAAAAAAAGTATAAAAACCAATATAATTGGGATAAAAGGAGCAAGCAAATCAGAAGTATTTATAGTGAAATGCTAAAGAAATAAAAGGATTGAAATAATAGACCTATACGTTCGTGGCTTCTAGATCAATATAGACTTACATTAACTTATAATTTTCCATACTGGAGGTACAGTTAGTCGGGAAAATACTATCTTATAACTCCTTCGTTAGTAAACCGATGGTCGTTCTGTAATAATACTTTTTTTGTGGAGGAGAACTGATTGAACGTGTTAGTACTTACTCTAAGATGCTAAAGCAAGTATTTCAAAGGTACTTTATTATGGAATTCCAGGAGAATGTTGCACAGAATTTACTGTTAGGTCACTATTAATGGCACCCCCCCTAGTTTTTACTAATAGGATTCTTAATGCTTTTTAATTCCATAGAGTTTCTTATCTACTTGATAACATTTTTGCCAGATAGTTTTTATCTGGATCATGTTCACTTCAAAGATGAGTATCTAGATGAAGTTAGAAAAACACTAAACTATGACTAAACCTAAACTACTTTGTATTTTACATCGCTCCCCACCTAACCATGGCGCTGCGAAAGTAGGGGACTTTATTGCTTCCAGTAATCTTTTAAACGATTGCTTCGAGTGTCGTTTTATTACGATTAAATCCTCAGATACGATTGGCGATATTGGTAAGTTTAGCCTTAAGAAAGTTTATTTTGTTATATTACTTTATCTGAAGATATTATGGGCTTTAATTACTTTTCGTCCAGATAAGATTTACTTCACGGCTTGCATTCGTTCTGTTGCTTTCTATCGGGATTTACTGATTTCTACCTTGTGGAAGATCTATAGTTTATTAAAGAAAGTTGATATCTATTTTCATTACCATACAAAAGGCATTGATGAATTTGTATCAGAATCTAGTAAGAACCTATTCTTAACCCGTTTTTTTGTTAAAGATGTAAACATTTGTTTACTTAGCCCAATGCTTGAAAAGGATTTCTCAAAGGTTAATAGCTTTAAGAGGATTACCTACTTGCCAAATGGTGTAGAAGACACTCTAAGTGGCATTGACTTTAATCACACATTAGCACTAAAGTATGATTCTCAAGGTCAATTAAATGTGCTTTACTTATCTAATATGATCAAGTCTAAGGGCTATTTTTTAGTCTTGGAGCTCGCAAACAAAACAAAAGATGACTCTATTGTTTATCATTTTGCCGGTGGTTGGGAAAGTGCTGATGATGAGAAGGAGTTTTTTGATTATATCGATGCAAATGACTTATCAGATACAGTTGTTTTTCACGGTTTTGTGAGTGGTGAAAAAAAGCGCAAGCTATTTGAAAATGCCCATTTATTTATTTTTCCGACGCGTTATAAAAAAGAGGCTTTTCCTCTTTCAATTTTGGAAGCTCTTTCTTATGGTGTCCCTGTGATAGCTACAGATGAGGCTTCGATTCCTTATATCTTAGATAATCGAAGTGGAATTGTTTTAAATGATGTATCAAAACTCGATGACGCATTGTCGGTTGCTACTAAAGATTTGATGTCGATTGAAGTTGCTAAGTATTGTAGAGATAGATTTTTGAAAAACTTTACTTTGCAACAGTTCGAATCAAACTTAATTAAAATTTTAAAAGGTTAAATTTGTGGAAGAATATATTAATGTGATGGGATACCCAATATTTGTTGGAGATATTTCAGCGCTTCCAATCAGTGAGAGTAGCAATACAATTGTCGCAACAATAAATCCGCACTCTTATGTGATAGCTAAGTCTGACCCTACTTTCAAAAAGGCTCTATTGTCATCGGACTTTCTTTTGCCCGATGGTAATGGAATTGTTTTAGCTGCGAATCAAATACATAAGAAACATATCACGAAAGTTTGTGGCCCGGATTTACACCCAATTTTATTAAAAAAGCTAAATGAAATGGGGGGTAAGTGTTTTTATATGGGGTCATCAGAAGAAATTCTAGAAAAAATATATAAAAAGCATGCGAAGTATTATCCTAATATTATTGTAGAAGGTTATTCCCCTCCATTTAAAGATGATTTTAATGATGAAGATAACAATACTATTATTGCTAAAGTAAATGCATTTGAGCCAGATATTTTATTTGTTGGAATGACTGCACCTAAGCAAGAGAAGTGGCTGATTAAACATCGAAATGATTTAAAGTTTAAGGTAGCTGCTCCAATTGGGGCTGTATTTGATCTTTATGCTGAGAAAATTCCTAATTTAGATTGGTTGGCTAGATTTCTAAAGGAGCCACGACGTTTATGGAGACGAAATCTGGTTTCTTCGCCTTTGTTTTTGTTAGATATGATGTTGTTTAAAACAGGGTTAAAAAAATAATGAAGAAAGTTCTTATTACAGGTGGAACAGGTTTTGTTGGTTCGCAGCTTGTAAGAACTTTGTCCCATGAAAACGAGTTCCTGCCTATTGTAGGCGTCCGTAAGATAGATAAAAGTCTGCCAAGTACAGAAACAATTTTAGAGATTGGTGATATTTCTGCTGATACTGCTTTGGAAGGGAAATTATCTGATATAGATACAATCATTCATTTAGCTGCTCGCGTTCATGTTATGCAGGATCAATCTAATGATCCATTACATGAGTTTAGGAAGGTCAATACTGAAGGGACTTTGAGACTAGCACGACATGCTGCAACTGAGGGAGTTAAACGTTTTGTATTTTTAAGCTCTATAAAAGTAAATGGTGAAATGTCTTCATTGAATAAGCCTTTTACCCCAGAGGATAAATTCATCCCTGTTGATCCTTATGGACTTTCTAAGTATGAGGCAGAGAAAGGACTAAGGGAAATTGCTGATTCCACAGGCTTGGAAGTTGTAATAATTCGCCCACCACTAGTTTATGGCCCCGGTGTTAAAGCAAACTTTCTAAATATGATTAAGCTGTTGTCTAAAGGTATACCTCTTCCATTAGGTGCAATTAAAAACTGTAGAAGTTTAGTCTCTATTCATAATTTAGTAGATCTGATTATTGTTTGTATGGAACACCCTTTGGCAGTAAACCAAACCTTTCTAGTTAGTGATGATGAGGATTTATCCACGACAAGCTTACTCCAACGCTTGGGTTCTTCTTTGGGTAAACCAGCTCGTTTGTTACCTGTTCCTCAAAAGTTATTTGTTATAGCTCTAGGGTTTATTGGAAAATCAAATGTTGCTCAACGTTTGTGTGGTTCTTTACAGGTGGATATTAGTAAAACCAAGAACGTTTTAGGTTGGGCTCCTCCCGTTAGTGTTGACCAAGCGTTTGATTTAACTGCTCAACATTTTCTAAAGAGTAAGTTGTGATACCAACACCTTCAATATTTTGTTACTACTAACAAGTAGCCTGATTTACAATAAAACTGCGGTACTGATCGCATAGAGATTTTAAATGAAAAGATTTTTCGATATTTTACTTTCAGGACTAGCGTTAGTTATTCTTGCACCTGTGTTAATTCCAATTATGATTATCCTGAAATTTACCGGTGAAGGAGAAATATTTTACCTTCAAGAAAGAATTGGTAAGAATGGCAAACCGTTTGGAATTTGGAAATTTGCAACGATGCTTAAGAATAGTCCAAATATGAAGAATGCTTATATTACGACTCGAGATGACCCAAGAGTTTTACCTTTTGGTAGCTTCTTGAGGAAATCAAAAATTAACGAGCTTCCTCAATTGGTTAATATTCTCAAGGGGGATATTAGTATTGTTGGCCCTAGACCCCAGGTTAAAGCCCATCTTGATTTATATCCTCAGGATAAGTTAGGTGATATTTTATCCATTACCCCGGGGTTGACGGGTATTGCCTCATTATTTTTTCGAGATGAAGAGACAATGATTTCAAATAGTAATCTTGATCCTAAAGTTTTTTACAAGAAGGTTATTGTTCCTTATAAGGTAGACTTAGAGCTTTGGTATAAGGACAGACAAAATTTTTATACATACTTGATGTTAATTTTATTAACTGCTTGGAGTGTCATGTTTTCAGGTAGTAAGTTATATGAGAAAGTTTTTAAAGATCTACCTAAGCCACCTCAACAATTAACAGGAGAATAATAAAATGGACTTTACCCTAGAGTTAATTGGTCGAGAAAATGATCTATTTGAAGATGATATTAAAAAGCATGAGAATACACTAAAAGAAATTATTTCTACGTCTAGCTTTTTGGTGATAGGTGCAGCTGGATCAATTGGTCAGGCTGTAGCAAAAGAAATTTTCAAACGCAATCCTATAAAACTCCATGTGGTTGACATTAGTGAAAATAATATGGTTGAACTTGTTAGGGATATTAGAAGTTCCTTAGGATATATCGATGGCGAGTTTAAAACATTTGCATTAGATATTGGTAGTATCGAATATGATGCATTTATCAAAAATGATGGGCAATATGATTATGTTTTAAATCTGTCTGCGCTTAAGCATGTCCGTAGCGAAGAGGATCCATTTACTCTGATGCGATTGATCAATGTAAATATTGAAAATACTGATAAGACGGCACTTCAAGCATTTGAAAATGGAAGCAAAAAATACTTTTGTGTGTCTACTGATAAAGCAACTAATCCTGTTAATATGATGGGTGCAAGTAAGAGCATTATGGAAAAGTTTTTAATGCGCCGAAGTTTACAGATACCTGTATCGACAGCACGTTTTGCTAATGTTGCATTCTCAGATGGAAGTTTATTACATGGTTTTAATCAACGGATTCAAAAACAGCAACCTTTCTCTGCCCCTAAGGATATAAAGAGATACTTTGTAACACCGAAAGAGTCTGGAGAACTGTGTTTAATGTCATGCCTTTTGGGTGAGAATAGAGATATCTTCTTTCCAAAGCTCAGTGATAAATTACATTTAATTACATTTGCTGATATAGCGGTAAACTATCTGGAAAAGTTAGGCTATGAGGCCTATATCTGTGATACAGAAGATGAGGCTAGGGCGCTAGCAACAACTTTGCCTCAGGAAGGTAAGTGGCCATGTTATTTCTTTTCTAGTGATACAACTGGTGAGAAAGATTTTGAAGAATTTTATACCGATAATGAAACACTTGACATGGATCGATTCGAAAACCTAGGTATTATCAAGAATAATGCTGAATTCGATGAAGAAAAGTTAGAGATGTTTATATCAGAAATTTCTAAAATGAGGATGGCAGAAGTTTGGGATAAAGAACAAATTGTTGATTTGTTCTCTAAGATGATTACTGATTTTGGGCATAAAGAAACTGGTAAATATTTAGATAGTAAAATGTAATATTAGATAATTAATATGAGCTTAGCTTTTTTACATTATATATATCTAGGTCTATGTGGTTATATTTAAAAAGCTAAAGAAATATCACGATGATAGGATAAACAGCTAGCCACTTGTTTTGCCTGAGTTTCTGTTAAGCGCTCTTGCAGGCGTAGGCCAATATTTTTTGAAATTGATTCATCGTAAGTTTTTAAATCCTGTTGTAACTCTTTGGCTGCTTTTTGGCGCCAACTGACGTCGGTTTCAAATGCAGTGTGTGCATCACGCAAAAAGGCCATTGCTTTGTCTCTGGCTTCTACAAGTGCTTCATCTGTTTTAGCTTTCTTGAATGCTCGGCGAGCTTTGGATAGTTTGGATTTGATTGCACTGGTGCCTTTGAGTTTTCCTAATAAACTTTCAGTGGCTTTAACCTTTAGGATAATTGTTTTTGTTTCATCATTAGTGATAACACTATCCAGTGCAATTAAATTGCCTTTGAGTTTATTTAAAGGCTCATGATCTGCAATGATTAGTTGTAAATCAGACAATGCCTCATAGGAAGAGTCAACCGTATTAAAGTACTGCCTGCGTGCTTTTTTAAGATTGGTTGCTAGTTTTTTATACTGTTTCTGTTCAGAGTCCCAGCTTTCAGGAATGCTTGCCTCAAGTTCTTTCTGATTTTTCTCAAGAGCCTTAATTTTGTTTTGATAGTCAGAAAGAAGCTCAATATCAACCGGGTCAGTATTACCCATTTTGTTATTGCTTGTTTTCAAAAGTAATTTTGTCTTACTGATTCTGGATTTTATGGAACTGACTTTTTGGTGGAGTGGTTGATAGTTTATACTAAATTCGTCCAGACTGGTTTTTGCGACTTTGACAGCATGAAATAACTCTAGGCCTTTACTGGCATCAATCATACTTTCTTTGTATTTTGTCTGCAGTTTTTCAGGTAGATAAGCAATGTTCAAATTCTGAGCTTTATTGATCGCGTTTTTAATAGTGTCGCCATTATTTGTATATTGCTCCCCTACATAATCTTCAAGACAAAGCTGCAACTTGGGATTCAATGGAGGAGGGGCGGTTTCTGATAAAAGATGGGTTCGATTGGGTAAATAATTTACTAGGTTTGGATAAAGTCCAACGATTAATAAACCCACTAATTGCAAGGCAATAAAGGCGACGGCACCTTTATAAATATCAATGGTTTTAACAATTTTATCAGCTACACCGCGCAAGTAAAATAAGGCGAATCCAAAGGGTGGGGTGAGGAACGAGGTTTGTATATTTAAGCCAATCATTACACCAAACCAGACAGCAGTAACATTAGCTTCTGGATTTGCTAATAAAATGGGTGCCACAATAGGTACAACAACAACCGCTATTTCAATAAAATCAAGAAAGAAACCTAGTAGGAAAATAACCAACATGACTACGATGAACTGTGTCCAGAAACCACCTGGTAGGCTGGTTAGAAAGTGTTTTACCAGCTCCTCTCCACCAAAGCCACGAAATGCAGAGGTCAACATAGCGGCACCAATCAAAATGATAAACACCATTGATGTCATTTTGGCGGTATCAATCATTACGTGCTTTAAAGTGTCATCAACCTTATAAGCGCGCCAAGCACTCCAGCCAACCGCAAATAGTAATAATGCTACTGCTGCAATAGCTAGTTTAATTCCAAAGAATTGTTCTTCAGTTTTTATGTTTTTAACATTTAGGTCATAATTACTGGTGAGATAGGCAATAATAATTATCGCAATTATCGCAATGGATGCAGGGAAATAGGTCGTTTTACGATTACCTTTATGGAGGCGGTAACTTGCCATTAACATAGCGCCGACTGCACCAATCGCGCCGGCTTGATTGACGGTTGCTATGCCAAGGATAATTGATCCTAGTACAATAAAAATAAGAGTGAGTGGTGGAACCAGAGACAGCACTACATTGAAAAAGAACTTTTTATCGTACTCACCTTCATAGGGAACAGGCGGAGCAACTTTAGGTCTTAGCATGGCATATACAAAAATATACAGCATATAAAGACCGACCAGAATTAATCCGGGAATTAATGCACCCATAAACATGTCACCAGCACTGGCAGAGACCACATCAAATTGTGATGGCATTGAAAATTCGCCCGTTGCCTCTTTGTAGAGCGCCTTTCGCATGGTATTAGCCTGATCAGCCGCGTTAGATAATTGATCGGCCAGTATGATCAAAACAATGGAGGGTGGGATAATTTGCCCGAGCGTACCAGAGGCACAAATAATTCCGGATGCCAGTGATTTAGAATAATTGTTACGTAGCATGGCAGGCAGAGATATTAACCCCATTGCTATCACTGTTGCACCCACAATACCTGTGGTTGCAGCAAGTAGCGCACCCACAAAAACAACAGAGATACCTAAGCCACCGGGCAATGGGCCAAATAATTGTGCCATTGCTACCAGCAAATCTTCTGCAATTTTTGAGCGTTGTAACATAATACCCATGAAAATAAACAAGGGTATTGCTATTAATGTATCTCGTTCAACAATCCAATACAGGCTTCTAAAATTGGTAACGCCTGCACTCAGCCATTGTGAGGGGCCATCCTGTGCAAAATAGGCGCTGGGATCGCCCGCAAAGAAATAACCAGATGCTGCTGCAATGCCAACAGTTAAAATGGCGGAGCCGGGTAGGGCAAAGGCCACGGGGAAACCTGAGCTGAGTGCCCAGATCATGGTGAAGAAGAGAAGTGCGAGGAAAAATAACTCCATCAGTGCTCACCACCGCTAGGAAGTTCTGCATCATATTCGTTAAACAAATAGGCGCAGCTTTTCAGAAAGTAACTGACAAACATAATTGCCATTGAAACGGCATATACAATTAAAAATGATGCCATTAAATATTTTACATACATGCCGTAACCTGTTGGAGAAACTTCAAAACTGAGGATTGGAGCAAGAAGGCTACTTTGTCTAGAGTTCATCCCATAATGTAAAATTGTCCAGCAGAGGGGTAAACCAAGAACTAGCGAGCCGATTGCGTTTACCCATGCTTTTTTGCGATTGCTTATTCGTGCATAGAGAACATCGACGCGCACATGTCCTTCTTCTACCAAGCTGTAGGCACTCGCAAATAAGAAAAAAGAGGCATACCAGAATCTCACTAGGTCTCCCATAAAGGCCTGTTCATAGGAAAAAATAAAACGTGTAAGAACAATGATTAGTTCGGCTAAAACCACCAAAAAGGCCAGCCAGATGAAGCCCAGCGAACGGCTGAACCATGCGATAACAATGGATAATGCAATTAACGGGTAATGGATATATAAGGCACGCTGTCTGGGCTGATTTAAAGCATCAGCGATGTCGCTACCTAATATTCCTGCGAGCAAATCTTCTACCCTTAAAAATGACACAATAGTATCTGCAATACCTACTAGGAACACCGCCCAAAATGCTGCTCGGACAATGTAATAAGCCCAGCTTTTGTATTTATCAGCATCAGATTTTAAACTGGTGTAGGGTGTTTTTTTAATCCTGAGAATAATAAAAACAAAGATGACAAAGTATCCCATGATGAGGGCAATCCCTTTAATCATCTTGGATTGTTGCATCTCTGTTTCAGTGTTTAATAGTGCGGTTAATGTTTCGGAGAGGCTTGGCCAGTCTTGCCAGTAAATAAGATAACGACTGACTAGGTATAATAATACGGTAACAGCAAGAATCTGGGCAAAAACACGTATAAAAGATTTTGATTTTGAGGGTGTTATTTGATTAGAAATGGAATCAGATGTAGGGACTGAATTCATTAGTATTGTTAACCCAAAAAGACTTGTAATGTGGTTTGAAAGTAAGCGAAACCAGAATGATTCCGCTTACTAGATTTAAATCAGAGGCGCCTTAAGAGCCTTAAATTTTACTTATAATCCAAGAACGCGATTACGTTGTTGAACGTAGGCCTGATCCGAGATTTTTGCCCAGCTACCGATATCAGCACGAGCAGCTTCAAAGCTCTCATGGATTTCTTTAGCCAATGGACTGTGCTTTTTAACATCAGCAAATACTTTATCTGATGCCTCACCAAAGCTATCGTAGATATCATCACTGAAAGCACGTAGTTTAACACCATGCTCTTTGATGAGTGATGCTAAGGACTCACCGTTTTTAGCGTTATACTCTGACATCATGACATCATTCTCTGCAGATGCAGCTGCTTCGATGATCCCTTGATGTGCAGGCGTTAAGCCATCCCACCACTTCTTATTCATGCCGATGGCAAGCATCGCGCCTGGCTCGTGCATGCCTGGGTAGTAGTAGTACTTTGCGGCTTCATAAAACTTCATGATCTTATCATTCCATGGGCCAACCCACTCCGTTGCGTCAATCGCACCTGACACAAGATTCTCATAAATTTGACCGCCAGGTAGTGTAACTGGAGATGCCCCAAGTTTGGATAAAACATCACCACCCAAACCAGGAATACGCATTTTAAGGCCTTTAAAGTCATCGGCAGAATTCATTTCCTTACGGAACCAACCACCCATTTGAACGCCTGTGTTACCACACATAAGTCCTTTAAGGCCGAAGCTACCTGCAAGCTTATCCCATAACTCCTGACCGCCACCAAAGCGAATCCATGCATTCATTTCTGTATATGTCAGACCGAATGGAACCGATGTGAAGTAGGCATAACCAGGATGTTTACCTTTCCAGTAATATTCTGCTCCGTGATAAATTTGAGAGTTACCTGATGCAACTTCATCAAATGAGTCGAACGCTTTAACACGCTCACCAGCCGCATAGTATTTAATCTCCATGCTACCGCCACTCATTTTATTAACACGCTCTGCAAAACGCTGTGCGCCTGTTCCTAAACCAGGAAAGTCACGAGGCCAGGTAGAAACCATATTAATCTTCATTTTCTTTTCGTGCTTAGCTGCAATAGCTGGGGCTGCAACCGTCGCAGCGGCAGCCGTAGCGGCTCCAACAACGGCGCCTTTTAATACTTTACGTCTATCCATGAATTCCATCCTCCGAGATGTTTTTAAATAGATTGTGAAAAATCAGCTCACCCATAAAGAGTAGTTCAAGAATAGCCAATATGCATCGGTAAAATTACCTATTTTGAAATTGGAATGATTGTTTATGGTGTAAATTTGTACCTATAGCAGCATTTCATTGAGTTTTACGTACTATACTAATTACAAGTTATTATTATTGGAAAAAATGTATGAGCAATAAGCGTCGTATACTGGAGCTTTTAAGCAAAAACTATCATCCTTTTACATATTTCAGCGATGAGATGTTAAGTAAAGCGGGTAGTAGTTTACGTGTCTTTGAAATCAGGGCAGGGGAATCACTTTCATTGCAGGCAACCAGTGCAGAAGATGCACTTTTTATTACTCAGGGTTCAGCCAATATTTGTTTTGATGGTGAAGGTGATTCCTATACGATTCAATCCTCACAAAAACAAAGCATTACATTCTCTTTAGAGCAGTCACCCCTTCAGATTACGACCGATGTCAGCACTACAATATGTCATGCTGATAGTGCTTTGCTCAATGATTTTATTTCCCTACAAGAGATTTCCAGTTCTGCTGATATGCCAGATAAAGATGGTTTTATGCAGAAACTGATGTTTTTAAAATCAACCAATGTATTTCGGTTATTACCGCTTAATGTTGTTGAGGAAGCGGCTAAGCGCTGTAGTGAAATTGATGTAGAGTCCGGTCAAGAAGTGATTCGACAGGATATGAAAGCTGATAATTTCTACATTATACTTGAAGGTGAAGCACAGGTTTGGCGTGAAGAGTTAGAAGATGATGAACCTCAATTAGTTGCGTTTCTAGGTTCGGGTGAGGGCTTTGGTGAAGAGGCGCTTATTATTGGTGGTGCTCGTAATGCTACCGTACAAATGATAACGGATGGGCGATTATTACAACTTGCAAAGACTGACTTTGAAGAACTAGTATCCGCACCGGCGCTACGTTCAGTAACGGCAGAAGTTGCTCAGGCAATGATGAATGAAGGCGCAGAAATCATTGATGTTCGTTTTGAAGAGGAATACCAGGAAAGCTTTATACCCGGCTCAGTGCTGATGCCACTGCCAGAATTAAGATTACATATTAAGGAGCTTGATAAGAATACTGAATATTTAATCCTATGTGCTGCGGGTGTTCGGGCAGCCGCAGCAACGCTACTTTTAAGGCAACAAGACATTAAGGCTAGTTTTATAGAAGGTGGCATTAGACATTGGCCCTTTGAAACTGCAAAAAGTCTTGATCTGGAATTAGTCTTATTTGATTTTTGCCCCTACGCTCAACGCGCCGTTATCTCACTCAATGAAAACAATCTAGAGCACAAGCTAACTTATCTTGATGTCGATAATCTACCGGACTGGTTTGCAGAAATATCACCCTTTGGCAAGGTGCCAATATTACGTGTCGATGGAAAAACTACCGTGTTTGAATCATCCGTTATCAATGAACTTATTGCTCAAATATCCACTTCTCAAATGCTGCCCGCCGATCCCGTTGAACGAAGTTTGTGTCGAAGTTGGATAGAATTTGCCGCCACTCTGTTAGGGCAAATAACAGGGATGCTTGCATTACAAACTGAAGATGATTTCAAGGCCGCCCAGCAAGAGTTTATACAAAACCTGCAAAGACTTGAGGAGCAGCTAAAAGGGCGGGGGCCATTTTTCTCTGGAGAAAACTTTTCGCTAGTAGACTCAACCTACGCCCCTCTATTTATGCGAATGCGCAGACTTAATGAAATCGTGCCTTTATACAAAGCGGAAGAGTTTCCACTGATTTCGGCCTGGTCAGAAAGACTCCTCGAAATGGATTCTGTTAAAGATTCGATTCCAGACAGTTTTAATAATATCTATGCGGCATTTATTAAAAGGCGTGGTGAAAATGGATATGTAAATAAGTGTTTGTGTCAGCCTGTCTAGGAAATAGGGCGGTAAGTTCACATGGCACCCCCCTGGGTTTTTAGCATCAGCTATAGATTGCGCTATTTCAAGATTGCTAAATGCCTTCATAATGAACCCTGAAAAGGCAAAGTAGACTCCAGCCATAAGACCGCTGCTAAGCGCAGTGATCCATAAAAGAGCGGTTAGCAAAGATGAAGTCATCATGCTTCCTTCCCTTGCCTATCTTGATATTTCATAAGAGCAAAGACACAAACTAATCCGATGAGTATCTCTAGAATAGCGGATTGCACGAGCCCTTCAACCGGAGCCCCATCAATGACCGTGCTTATAAATCTTGATAAGCCATAGGACAGGTACATAAGAGTTGCAACCACAAGGGAAGTAAAAGTCATGCGAGTAATAAAGGCACCTGAGAAAATCAATATTCCAGTAGCAAGCAAACCACCACCAAATGCCCTGATTTCATTCAACAGGCTAACATTACTACCAAGCTCAATGCCGTAATACGTATAGAAAGCTGTAGGTATTATCACAATGGTGCCTCCTATTAATGCAGCAATCAGACCAGATACTATTAGTACTACTTTTATCACTTTTGAATTATTCATTTTTAAACTCTCCTTTTAAGCAAAGCGATCCTTGCGAGGTCGTAACACCCCGCTTAAATCAGACATTATGCAGATTTTTTATGCATTAGTGGGTTCCAAACTCCTGATTCAACCGTCTTCTGTACATAAGTTTTAAAATCAGTCGCAGGTCGGCCCAGCGCTTCTTCTACACCCGGCATCACCTTGCTGTTTCTACCATCAAAGACCACGGTAAATAACTCATGTAATAGCCATTGCATATCTCCGGGTACGCTCTGTTCTTTTAAAGCATTGATATATGCATCGACTGGAATGCTGGTGTATTTCACCGGACGACCTATTGCTTCGGAAATCTCATCGATGCATTGAGCGAAGGTCATAGCACGAGGACCAGTAACTTCGAATAATTTATTTCGATGGCTAGTTTCAGTCAGTGCTGCAACTGCTACATCAGCAATATCATCAACATCAATAAAAGGTTCTGGGATGTCTCCTGCTGGTAACACCAATTCACCTTCCAGAATACCTTCTAACATAAAACTTTCGCTAAAGTTCTGAGCGAACCAACTAGCTCTGACGATATTCCATGAAAGTCCGCTGGACTTGAGCACGTCCTCTGCTCGTTGTGCGCCGTCCTCGCCTCTACCTGAGAGTAATACGATGTGTTCTAAACCTGCATCTGCGGCTACTCGTACAAACTCTTTAATAGTTGATTCTGCACTGGGTACTGCCAGATCCGGCTGATAAGTAACATAGGCGGAGCGGGTGCCTTCGATGGCTGGTCGCCAGGTTTCTGGATTCTCCCAATCAAATACCGGGCTTGTTGACCTCGACACCGCACGCGTGTCATATCCTAGTGCTTGTAGACGCTGATTTACCCGTGTGCCTGTTTTACCGTTTTTGCCAATAATAAGTATGGGTGACTGTTTCATGATGATTCTCCTTAGTAGTAAATAATGTTTGTAGTAACTAATGTACTAGTGTCTAGTATGAAGAACTATGATTGGATAAAAAATGATTGTTCATCTATGATTATTTACTTTTCATCCAAGCAGCTAGACAATTGGTTAAAATTTAAGGGAAAATCAAGATCATGATTCCTGAACAACGAGAAATTCCAAGTTTTACTGATCCGCTCGGTGAAACTCTGCATCTACTTCGACTCAATGGAAGCCTTTATTGTCGATCCGAGCTAACTGCGCCATGGGGCGTTGATATGCCTCCGTTTGAGGACTATATGATGTTTCACATCGTCACAGCGGGTCACTGTTGGCTAGAAGTTGAAGGAGAAGAACCACGTCTACTTCAACAAGGCAGCCTCACACTTGTGCCTCATGGTAACGGACACTGTATTCGTAGCAGCCCATCAGTCAACACCACACCACTATTTGATATTCCTGTTGAGAAGGTCAGTGAACGCTATGAGGTTATGCGGTATGGAGGTGATGGTGAATTAACCCATTTGACTTGCGGTGTAGTAAGTTTCGATCACATAGCGGGGCAGCAACTGATTGCGCAATTACCCAAGGTACTACAAATTGATAGCTGGCGAGATGAGGAAGACAGTTGGCTGCAAAGTACTTTACGTTTCATTGCCAGAGAAGCCAGGGAGTTACGACCTGGTGGAGAAACCGTGATTACCCATTTGGCTGATATCTTAATTATTCAAGCTATCAGAACCTGGATCGACTCAGCACCCGAAGCTAAACAAGGCTGGCTTGCAGCCTTGAGGGACAAGCATGTAGGCAAGGCACTCGCAGCAATTCATCGTGAACCAGAAAAATATTGGTCTGTGGACTCTTTAGCGAAAGAAGTGGGTATGTCGCGCTCAGGTTTTTCAGCACGTTTCACTCAACTGGTTGGCGAATCAGCAAAACGCTATCTGACTCATTGGCGCATGCAACTGGCACGTGCGCAATTGAAAGAAACCACCGATACACTCGCGATTCTAGCCGAACGCCACGGCTATCAATCAGAGGCCGCTTTTTGCAGAGCATTCAAGCGAGTATTTGGTGTATCACCGGGAAGTATACGTACTTCCAGTCATGAATATTCTTAAACCCTAATCCTCTATCTTAGGATTAGGGTTGAAAGTTATCACTGGCTAGTTCATCTCCCATTTACAAATCTAAATAATTAAATGGCACCCCTCCCACTTTTTAGTATCAGCGATAGGGGATACTAGGTGCCAAACCTATACATCTCCACATAGCTGATGCTAAAAACCCGGGGGGGTGCCATATGAAAAAACCAGTTAATTTGGGCAAAAAAAAGCCCTTGATTTAATCAAGGGCCGAGATTACATCATATTGTGTGATTTATAATTCATCATCTTCGTCAACAAACGTTCCAATGGCTTGTTTTTCAACAACTTCCATATCACTATCTGCATCAGGAACCACGTTTACTTTAACCGTTGTTTCAACATCGGTGTGAAGATGAATAAGAACATCATATTCACCAAGGTTACGAATTGGGCCGTCTGGCATGCGAACTTCACGACGTTCAACCGTTACACCTTTCGTTATAATAGCCTCTGATATTTCGTGATTTGATACCGAACCAAATAGTTTGCCTTCTTGTCCAGCTCTTACTTCGATGGTTAGTTCACCAACGCCATTAACGGCTACTAGACGATCTTCTGCTGCTTTGGTTGTTTCTGCTGCAGCTTTTTCAAGATCAGCACGAATCGTTTCGAATTCTGCAATATTTGTTTTAGTCGCGGTTTTTGCTTTTTTCTGTGGAACCAGAAAGTTACGTGCAAAACCTGATTTGACATTTACTATGTCGCCAATTGCACCTAGGTTTTCAATTCTTTCCATTAGTATTACTTGCATGGTTATCACCTTCTATAAGCCCGTGGGCCATTAATTATTTCGTTGTATAAATACTACTTAATGCCTGCTTTATTACGGCGGAAATCAACAAAGTTGTCGATAATACCGAAGGTTGCAAGCAATACAATCATTTGTATTAACAATATAAACATTAGTACATAAAGCCCAATTAACCAGGCTGTATTCATCTGATATTGTTTTATCATTGCATGAGCCAGAGACAAGCCCTGAAACATGAAAATCACAACTCCCACCATAATTAACTCAATAATTAAAGGGTTAGCTGATAGTACAGCAAGAGCGATTCCAATAAGAATAACTATGGCTGCATGTTTACCTATAGAGATTTGACGAAACTCAGTGCCAAATCCACCTGGGTTGTAGAGTAGCGCTTGCCAGTTACGGGCAATAATCAGGGAAACTACCGAGATTAGTGCAAACGTAGCGGCAAATGTGCCAGTCATCCAGCCGGAGATATTATTGATCATATCTTCAATCTGGCTATCACTTAGCTGGTAACTTTGCTTAAGCAGTGGTTTAAATTTTTCCATCAGCGAACCCCAGTATGTCGCTGCATCTGGATGGCTTAAGTGGAATAATAAAACCCCTGCCATGGCCAAAATCAAGACTACTTGTAAAGTTTTACTCCATGATTGTGTTATTGCAAGCGCGCTTGCGATAACAACCATCGGTAACCAGGTTGCAAAACCTGCGAGTAAAACACTTCCAGGTGGTTGATTTAACGCAATACTCACAATAAATAGTGTTGCGATTGCCAACAATGTGTAAATGATTCCTTGTTGCCATCCGTGACGTAGTGTTATCAGTGCAATAGCCGCACTGCTAAAGACTATCAGGGGTGGAATCAATAAGGATATCAGGGTGGATAAGACAATAAAAATCGCTGCCTGTATCCGGCCCGCCATAATAAAGCCGGCCATTTTAAAGCTCTCTATTTAATTCTCTTATTTATGTTGATCCGTGTATGGAATCAAAGCAAGAAAACGTGCGCGTTTGATGGCAGTTGCCAATTGACGCTGGTATTTTGCTTTTGTTCCAGTAACACGACTCGGTACGATTTTACCTGTTTCTGTAATGAATGCTTTAAGTGTGTCGAGATCTTTGTAATCAATCTCCTTAACACCTTCTTTGGTAAAACGACAAAATTTTTGACGACGAAAACGATGTGCCATGATTATCTCCTTTATCTACGCTGTTGCTTTCTTTCTGCTTTTTTCTCTGCTTCTTTACTAAGAAGAGAGGCTTCAGTTTCTGCTTCATCACGGCGAATAACCATGTTGCGTAGTACTGCATCATTAAAGCGGAAAAGATCTTCAAGTTCGCTTAGCGCAGTAGAATTACATTCAACATTCATTAGCACGTAGTGTGCTTTATGTAATTTTACAATAGGGTAAGCTAAAGGACGACGTCCCCAGTCTTCTAGGCGATGCATAGTGCCTTTGCTATCTTCAACCAGTTTACGGTAGCGTTCCAGCATGCCAGGAATTTGTTCACTTTGATCTGGGTGAATCAGAACAACGATTTCATAATGTCTCATAGTGTCTCCTTATGGACAGTTGGCCGCATTTTCTATAACTAAACATAAAATAATAATACTTTAGTGTGTTTGTAAAAAACGCAGCAAGGAGGAGCCTAGGGCTCACGAAACGCGGCATTATCATTGAGTGTTGTTTAAATGTCAAATAGCGATGCGCATTAGCACGGAAAAAAACATCAATATGATCTACACTCATCCTGTGAGTTAAGTTTTTCTCAGCAAAATATCTATATATCTGAGATATGGATATGAAATAAAATGAGGGAGTTTTATTAATGAGCATGTCTGTTTTATTGATTCAGGATGGCAATGTTGAAACTAGCGATCAAGTTAGTATCGAAGCGTTGCTTGAATCAAAAATTCAAGACGTTTCTATAATGAAAGTCTCAACATTGGAATTAAAAACAAAAATAATTGACCCTGATGTTTTCAATTTTTGCATCACTAATGATCATTTTACTGCTCAATACTTAAAGCCTAAAGTAGAAATTGTTTTTTACTGGGATAACTTATCGGATATATCTTCAAAAATAGATATGTTTTTGCAGCTATCTCGGTGTATTCAATTATATCCTTTGAATTTAAAAGACTGGAAGTTAGTGGAGGTGCTTCATAATAGTAAAGACTCGATTATCTATCGAGCTGTAAATCGTGATGGTCTGGTCGCAGCGATAAAACGTTTTAAATTTAACCCTAATCAACTTTCTAGGGAGAGTATAAGACACTTTCTTGAACGTGTAGAAAAACAGTGTGGTCTTCGTTCCAAAAGATTGGTGCATTTTTACGATGGTGGTATCTGTGATCACGCTTTTTATCTGGTGATGGAATATCTAAAGTATGGAACCCTCAGGCAAACAATAAATGGTTGTGATAAAACTTTACCCTTAGTACATGCGTTACAGTGGTTTCAAGAAATAGTGCTGGCATTGGATAGCGTGCATCAAGCGGGGTTGGTACACCGTGACTTGAAAATAGATAATGTTATGATGAGAGGAGATGGCACATTAGCGCTGACTGATTATGGTGTCTCAAAACGAATATTGCTGGATGCTGGTTTTCTTAATGAAGATGAACTTCATTGCTCTCCACACTATGTAAGTCCGGAGCAAATCAATGGTAAGCCATGTACTCAAACATCGGATATTTATAGTCTGGGAGTGATTTTTTATGAATTGCTGACAGGGGGAAAACCCTATGCTTGTAAAGAAGCATTTGAATTAATGATGCATCATGTGATGGCGCCAGTGCCACGGCTTCCTGAAAATCTAAGCCAGTATCAAGCCATTCTGGATAGAATGATGGCTAAAAACCCAGCAGATCGTTATTGCTGTGCGATAAGTGCAATAGAAGGACTGGCTGAAGCGGCTTAATAAACTCATTTATTTTGATATGGCACCCCCCTAGTTTTTAGTATCAGCCAACAAGTAATACAGTTAGATCAGAGATACCCCAAAGATTGCATTTCTTTTCTACAGGCTGTGGTAATCTTCTGTTGCAATTCAGGTTCGAGCGCCTTTTTCCAGCGTTGTGCTTTTCCCTTGTGAAAGAACTCCTGTCCGACACCTTCGCGAAATCCTTCTTTTTTCTCTTGTTTTTTTAGTCTGTCAAAATCACAGGCTTGAATAGTTTTTGTGACAAGGTCAACATCATATTCAAGCCCTAGAAATTTGACTATTTCACTTAAGATATCAAATGGTTTGGCTAATAAATCTTCATAACGCAAAGCATAAACAGGGTAGGGAAGCTCGCGCATCCAAGAAGCAATATGAATATTCCATGATAACTGAGGAATAAATAGTCCCTTATTTGGAAAACGCATCAAAGATTTATTATCCAGTAGCTTATCAATAGCTGCATCATTGCTATCAGTGTTGTAATGGTTTTTAAATGATAGTGCAATATCTCTTGGGTCACGAACCATATAGATTGCAGCCCGGGTAATATCATGTGGAATTTGCGCAATACCGGAAATATCTATATTACAGTCATGCGTTTTTAACATTAAATTACCACCAGCATCTTCAAGCATACGCATCATTGCAGCAGGTTTTATTAACGCCTGATCTGACATCGACCATTCGTGTATGGGTTTTTTTATAATACCATCATAGTATTCAGGGTTCTTGTCGCCCGTTTGCATAATGCTATTAATATTGATTTCGCCTTCATTGCTATAAGCGCTGATAAGTGCGCGAACCCAGGTATTGCCGCTGCGTGGGAAACTGGCAATCCAGGTTATTTTGCTATTTTGAGTTGTCATTATTGTGTATTTAGATGATTAGTATTGAAAACAAAGTCAGAGTTTTAGTATTTTGCTATTTAAGGATTTCTACCATACTTTTTAAACTATAAAATTGCTATTATTAAACAATAAAGTGGCTAACTTTGGTGAATTATATTTATAAATAGAAGCTGTTTTATTTATGAGAAATACAACTATAAAAATAATTGAGAATTAATACCCTTCCAAATCAATTGGATAGAAGAATAATTTTCTTTATGGAAGATTATATGTAATGGGTATTATGTATTTCGAAAAAATGTGAGATATGACTTGATTTTTGCTTGCGGTGAGAGTGCTTTTTCTAAATGGGAGGCTGTATTTTATCGGGGTTTAGCTTAATGTTGTTGTTATTTTGCCACAATTTTAAGCAGTGTTGTTTTTTTTTAACAAATTTAGTTGCAAATTACTTATTTTAAACTTAAAGTAGTACAGCGCTGAGTAAAGTTTTAAGGAAGCTTTACAAGGCTTTTTACTAATTATCGGGGTTAATTCGATGAAAAAGAATGTTCTTATTAAAAGTGCAATTGCAGTTGCAATTGCTGCAGCAACAACAGCTACTACAATAGCTGATACTAAATTATATGGTCGTTTTCGTGCGGCAGTTGTTTGTACTGATGATGGTGCAACAGATGATTGTGGTTTAGAGAATCGCTCTTCACGTTTTGGAATTAAAGCAAATCACGAAATATCTGATGGTTTATCAGCTTTCGGTCGTTACGAATTTGGTGTTAATCTTGACGAAGGTCATTTATCTAACGGTGAGCAAACTAACCGTTTGGCATATGTTGGAGTTAAAGGCGGATTTGGTGAGTTTTCAGTAGGTTCACGCTGGACACCTTTGTACAACTATGTAACAAGTGCTGTTGATCCATTCCAAATGTTAGGTGGTACTAACAGTGATACTGGCTATATTTCTACTTTCCGTAAAGCAGATACACTTAACTACAAGAATAAGTTTGGAGCTGCTGGCGTTCATGTTCAGGTTCAAATGGACGATAAAGATGCAGGCAATGATGCTATAGACGAGTTCCAGATAGGTGGTGGTTTTAAAGCTGGATCTGTAAATCTAGGTCTTGCTTACCGTGATGTTACTGATGGGAATTCTACTATTGGTCTACATGGTGGAACTAAGTTTGGTCCTCTTGGTCTTGGTTTATCTTTCTACAACGAAGATATTGATGGTGGTGGAGACAATCAGGCTCTACTTGGTCTAGTAAGCTACGGCATGGGCGGTGGAAAGACGCTTAATGTTAGTATTGGTCAAGATTCACCAGATTCAGGTATTGATGAGACTATGATTGCTGCTGAATACGAGCATAAACTAAGCAAGAACTACCGCTGGTTTGCTGCGATTCAGAATACAGATACAGATGGTAAATCTGATGATGAGCTTAAATACGGTGCAGGTATGCGTCTAGAGTTCTAAATCTGATCTTAGATTTGTTCTATAAAAAGAGTGCCTTTGGGTGCTCTTTTTTTTGTGTTTTAAAATCTAAATCCTATGTGTAAAATTAATATAATAATAAATTCACAGAATATTGTTTCTCAGTATAATGGCAAGTCTAGTCTTAACAAATGATCTGCTTTCTGGGTAAATATATTCATGGGTAATAATATTAATGAGTCAAACATAAGCAAAGATAATACTTATCTTTCAAGTGCAAGTCAGCGCGATCTCTCTATTACAGAAGAACACAATACCAAAGAAAACTGGCGGCGCTTGAATTTAGAGGTGAGCCGCTCACAGAGTAATTTAAAACTGATTACACAACGTATTTTGTATTGTCTTGATAATAATATCAAAGAGTTTCTGGCTGGAGCACTTCAGGATTTATTTATCAGTTTACAAGACAAAGGATGGGCCTTACGTCATCGTATGTACAATCTTTGCAGTCCCTTATTAGAGTATACAGAGAGAACTTATTTTCAGAAGTGGCTGGCAGATAGTTCTGATACAGAATTAGAAAATTTTCATTTTGTGGGTTCGGTTTTCATGGGTCAAAGCAACTCAAAAAAGTCTGATCTAAACAATGCACATGACAGTATTCAGCATCACGCGCAACATCTAATAGAACAGGGGAAGCTTGCATCCGCGCAGGTTTTATTAGAAGAAACATGTCTAAAAAATCACAAGCTGAAATTAGAAAATAAGGAGTTACAAGATTTTTATTTTCATTCAAGAAATAAAGGTGCGTTGTCAGATTTTATCTCTAAATTACGTGATGCTAGAAAAAAGCCAATGAGATCATGGTTAAAAATTCAAAAAGAATCAGAATTATGGTAAATTCAAGTACTTGCAAAGGTTTCAGTGTCATTTAAAATAAGGGAATGTTTACAGTATAATGAATAAAAATGTTAGTTTAACGCTACTTTTTGGGGCTTTTTTTATTTTTTTTATTACTGCGGAATCTGTATTCGCAGAAAAAGTATATCGAGTAAAGTCTTCTGATAATCTTAATAAAATAGTAAAGAAACATTATGCTGGTAGTGATCTATCTAGATCACAAATACTCGCGGGTATTCTTGAGAGAAACCCCAAAGCATTTGAGAATGGTAATATCAATTCATTAAAAAGAGGCCAACGCCTAGTGCTTCCAGAAGAAAGCACTATTCAAATTATTTCAAAAGACTATGCTGAAAATGTGCTTGCTCAGCCTCCTAAATCTCAGCCTTTTAGATCTCAACGTCGCGTTTCTCAAAAGAAAACTAGAACTCAACCGAAATCAACCAAAGTTAATAATTCCAGAAATCTGAAGTCACTCAAGAATAAGCAAAATCAACAAACAAAACAGATTAAGCAGTTAAAGCAGGAAGGAGCAGAACTAAAGAATCGTCTTGAGCAATTGGTTGCAGAGAAAAAAGAAAGGGATGATAAATTAACTGCTTTAGAGGACTCCCTTAAAAATTCTATTCGTAGTTTAAAAAATAATCAGAAAGGCTCTGATTTAGCCAGTAAAGTTGTAGATGAGCAGGTAAAACAAAAAACTCAGCAGTTACGAGAGGAAAATGTAGCTCTACAACAACAATTACAGCATTCTAAAAATGAGTTAACAGAAAAAAATAGTTCTACCGTTAAATTACAGAAGCGTTTAGATGATTTACAGGAACAAAAAAAGGAGGATGATAAAAACAATCATGCTTCTCAACTATCCTTAAAAAAACCACAGATAACATTTAATACAGGTGAAGGTGATTCTTCGCAAAATATGAGTATGTGGTCGAGCTTTTTTTGGCCTCTAGCAGGATTGCTTTTACTTGGTTTAAGTTTAATTATTTGGTGGCTACTACGGACAAAAAGGTCTTCGGAAGATTTCAATATTAGTGATGAATTCGCAGCAACGCATCTTGACGATAATCAGTATATCGATGATAGTTATGAGGAAGATCCGCTTGAACCTAGTATTAAACTAGATATGGCGAAGGCTTATATTGATTCCGGTGATATTCATTCCGCTCAAGGTATTCTCAAGGAAGTGATTAGTATGGGCAGTAGAGAGCAGAAAAGGCAGGCAGAAGCTCTTTTGGCTGAGTTATAATGCTCTCTCTTTTATCATTAGGCTTTTATTGCTGATCCAGTAAGTGAATCCAGTGTACGACTGGAACATCGCTGACTTCTTGAAGGTGTGTCTGACAGCCAATATTAGCGGTTACAATCATGGAGGGTTTCGCGTTTTGTAAGTTGCTTATCTTTTGAATTTGTAGCTTCTCTGATATTCCGGCTTGTAAAATAGAATACGTACCTGCGGAACCACAACACAAATGCTGGTCTATTACAGGCAGTAATTCATGACCACAATCTTGCAGAATTTTTTCAACCACGCCATTTATTTTCTGCCCATGTTGCAAAGTGCAGGGAGGATGCCAGCTGATTTTTTGCTTGTTCTGTGAAGCTAGTTTGGCATAGTCTTCTTTAATGATTATTTCTGAAATGTCTTTGCAAAGTTCGGATACACGCTTCGCTTTTGCAGCATAATCGGCATCATCCCTTAAATAGTGAACATAATCCTTTATCATTGCGCCACAGCCACTTGCTGTTACGACGATGGCTTCAGCACCACTTTCAATTTCTGGCCACCAGGCATCAATATTATTTTTCATAAATATCTTTGCTTCATCTTCTGCGGATAAATGCTGGCTGACAGCACCACAACATCCTGCATTTTTTAATTGGATCAGAGATATTCCCAGTTTATTCAGAACCCGAGCCGTTGCAGTATTAATATCTGGAGACAGAGCAGGTTGTACACAACCATCCAGAATCAACATCCTGCGATTATATCCAGCTAATGGCAGGCTGCCTTTGGCAACTCTGCGTGGTATCTTTTTTCGAATAGATTTGGGTGTAAAAGGTTTAAAGAGTTGCCCCGCTTTTAAAAGAGGAGTGAAGCGTTTTTGATAAGGCAAGATACTCAGCAATAGTTTTCTTATAAAACGATCTTTAAATTCTCTTGGAGATTTTTCTTCAATTAGTTTTCGCCCAATATCCAGCAAATGAGCGTACTCTACGCCAGAGGGGCAGGTAGTTTCGCAGTTACGACAAGTCAAGCAACGATCCAGATGAAGCTGAGTAGATTGGCTTACCTGTTTGCCTTCAAGCAATTGTTTAATCAGGTAAATACGACCTCGCGGCCCATCGTTCTCATCGCCTAAAAGTTGATAGGTCGGACAGGTTGCATTACAAAAGCCACAGTGAACACAATTTCGCAGAATTTTATTAGCTAGCTTGCCATCTTTAGTATTAAGGAGGCTTAGGGGTAATTCAGTTTTCATAGTTTCTCATAAATCCTGCCGGGATTAAAAATACCGTGAGGGTCCATCTTTTGCTTTAGATGTTGATGTAGTTGCATTAATGGGTCTGCGAGTGTTGAAAAGCGCGGTGTTTCGGGTAACTCACCCCGAAATAAAGTGGCAAAACCATCTTTGGTCTGGGCAATACTATGAATAATATTTGCTGGCATATTTGAATTTACCCAGCGCTGTGCGCCTCCCCATTCTATTAAAATATTGTCATCGATTCTTGCAATTTGTTCTGTTGCTGGCGGTAAAGATAATCGCCATAAGGGCTTGTCTGTTCGACCAAAAAAATGATGGCGTTGATCTCTAATTTCCTGCCAGAAATCTTCCGCATCAGGATCAAGCTTTCCCTGAATTTGTTTGCGGCTGTTTTCAAGCGTTTTTGTCGAAGCTGAAAGCCGAACATAAGCTTTTTGATCAAACCAAACTGTTGCAGTAATAGGGTGTTGCTGAGTGCGAAGTTTCTGAAAGAAATCTAGTCCCTGCTGTTGTGTGGCATCAAAACTTATTGTCAGGTTATGTGCGGGCTTGGGTAATAATCGTATTGAAACACTTAGGATAACGCCCAAAGTTCCTTGTGATCGCACCATCAAGCGGGATAGATCGTAGCCCGCAACATTCTTCATTACCTGGCCGCCAAAATTAACAATTTCACCATCACCATTTATCACTTGAACACCAAGAATAGCATCACGGATTGAGCCAGTATAAGCACGTCTCGGACCTGCAATTCCTGCAGCTATCGCTCCACCGATTGTCGCATTTGGGGTATAAAGTGGAGGTTCAAAGGGAAGTATTTGCTGCTGCTCAGCGAGTAATTCCTGCAGCTCGCTTAAACGGGTGCCGGCTCGAACGGTGATGCATAACTCGGTAGGGTCATAGTCAATAACACCCGTGTGGTTGCTAATATCCAGCGGGGTTCCAGCTACTTTATTGCCATAAAACTTTTTACTGTTACCCGCGTGAATAGATAAGGATGATTTTGCAGCGATAGCTTGCTTGACCTGTTGTTGCAGCATTTTGCCTATGTCGTTGTTTATTATCTTCAACCTAGAATCCTCGGTGTAGTCTATCTGGTGTTGATACAAAAAACTGGGGGGGGGTGCCACCCTTCGACTCCGCTCAGGGCAGGTGCTTCGACTCCGATCAGCAACCGGGGTTTGACTACGCTCAGGACAAGTTTTTTGGCTATGCTCAGGACAAATATCATAATAAGTGGGTTTTATCTAAAAACGTGGAATCTCTGGGTGTGGTAATTCGCCATTATGGATATGCATACCTCCGAGTTCAGCACAGCGATGCAGGGTAGGTATGGCTTTACCTGGGTTTAATAATGAATCAGGATCAAAGGCACTTTTAACTGCGAAAAACTGGCTCAATTCCGCCTCTGAAAACTGTACGCACATCTGATCTATCTTCTCATGTCCAACCCCATGTTCGCCAGTAATTGTTCCACCAACCTCAACACACAGTTCTAAAATATCAGCACCAAACTTTTCGGTGGTTTCTAGCTCGCCTGGCACATTGGCATCGTACAGAATAAGCGGGTGCAAATTTCCATCACCTGCATGAAACACATTGGCTACTCGCAAGCCGTGTTGCTCAGATAGTTCACTGATTTTCTTCAGAACCAGAGAGATCTGTTTGCGAGGAATAGTGCCATCCATACAGTAATAATCCGGTGAGATACGACCTACTGCTGGGAAGGCAGATTTACGTCCTGCCCACAACCGTGCCTGTTCATCTGTAGAATTGGCAATGACTATATCTGTGGCTTTTGCTTTGTGCAGCGTTTTCTCTACGATACTTACCTGTTCATTGAGTTGCTGCTCATCACCATCAAGCTCACAAAGTAAAATAGCTTCTGCGTCTAGCGGGTAATTCGCTTTTGCAAAAGCTTCTGCGGCATGAATAGCGGGTTTGTCCATCATCTCAAGCCCAGCTGGGATAACACCCTCGGCAATGATTTTAGCTACCGCATTGCCCGCATCTTCGACCTTATCAAAAGATGCCATTAATACGCTGACCTGTTCAGGTTTAGGCAATAGTTTTACAATGATTTCAACGATGATTCCGAGCATGCCTTCAGATCCGGTTATCAACGCAAGCAAGTCATAGCCCGGCGTGTCCAGTGTTTGTGAACCGAGGGTGACTATCTCGCCATCAATCGTGACGATAGTGACCTGTTGAATATTATGTACGGTTAGGCCGTATTTTAAACAATGCACTCCACCCGCATTTTCGGCAACATTACCGCCAATAGAGCAGGCTATTTGAGATGATGGGTCTGGAGCGTAATACAGTCCGTAGGGCGTGGCAGCTTCCGTGATAGCAAGGTTTCGTACACCCGGTTGGACGCGCGCCATTTGTTTTTCAGGGTCAACTTCAAGTATCTGATTAAATCGTGATAAGCCTAAAATAATACCACCTTCATGAGGCAAGGCTCCACCAGAAAGCCCCGTACCTGCACCGCGTGCCACAATGGGTATTTTTAACTGAGCACAGATGCGTACAATCTGTTGAACCTGTTCAATAGTATCTGGTAAGGCTACAGCAAGGGGTAGCTTCTGATAGGCAGATAAACCATCACATTCATAAGGTTTTAAATCTTCTTCGCTGGTGAGAAGATAATCAGCAGGGAGAATTTCGCCAAGCTGGAATATTAAATTATTACGCGTATTTGTATCCACAGACATTTCACCATTCTAACCTTTCCTCATACCCTAATCCACAAATAGAAAACCAATTACAGCACAAGTCTTTGATTCCACAGCACTTTCAAAAAATATTTTCTTAACCTGCTGGTGAAGCAAATATTTTTTAAAAACACTGTGAAACCAAATACTTGCACTCTATTTTACTTTTCTATGTGTGGCTTAGGGTATACACTTATGCCTACCATTACATACAGCGTTAAATCTGTAAATATCCCGGAGAGTTTTTGTCACTTACAATTGCACAGATTTCGGTCATTATGCTCGGTGGAGCATTGGGTGCGATTGCACGATTCATGGTCTCTAATGCCGTTGCAAATAAACTGGGCAGCCATTTTCCATACGGTACTTTAACAGTTAATGTGCTGGGTTCTTTTGTGATGGGCTTATTGGCCCTGCTACTGGTTGAGCGTATGCAGCTTGACCCTCTACTTCGACTGGGTGTTTTTGTGGGATTTTTAGGAGCTTTTACGACGTTCTCAACATTTTCCATGGAAACCATGAATCTGTTTGAACAGGGGCAATCGTTGCGTGCTTTGTTGAATATGTTTGTTAGTGTGTTATTAAGTGTCTTTGCCGTATGGCTAGGCGTGTTATTGGGAAAACAATTGAGTTAAACTACTCGGCTTGCCTTCTAGTTTATCCAAATGCTGTGTTGAAAGTGCTCACTTATACTTATAAGTTCCGAGCTTTCGCCTTGCCTGTGAATAAACTAGAAGGCAAGCTGAGCAGTTTTCTATTAGAAGATGGATAAAAGATGTTAGATATAAAAATATTAAGAAATGATCTGGATGCAGTTGCAACGCAATTAGCAAGACGTGGTTTTAAGCTGGATACCGTTGAATTTCAGGCTTTGGAAGATAAACGTAAAGTTCTGCAAACAGCGACACAGGATTTACAAAATGAGCGCAATACGCGCTCTAAATCCATTGGTCAGGCTAAATCCAAAGGCGAAGATATTCAACCCTTATTGGCAGAGGTGGCCGATTTGGGTGATAAGCTCAAAGCCGCTGAGCAGGAGCTATCTGATTTACAATCTGAAATAGATAATATCGTAATGGGTATCCCCAACCTCTTAAATGATTCGGTGCCAGAGGGTAAAAGCGAAGATGATAATGTTGAAATCAGTCGTTGGGGTGAGCCAACTCATTTTGACTTTGAAGTAAAAGACCATGTTGATTTAGGTGCATCAAATGGCTGGATGGATTTTGAAGCTGCCACTAAGCTTACAGGTTCACGTTTTGTGGTTATGCGTGACGGCATGGCGAGAATGCATCGTGCCTTGATTCAGTTTATGCTGGATACGCATACCAGTGAGCACGGCTACAAAGAAGTTTACGTGCCTTATATGGTGAATGAAGACAGCATGTTTGGAACAGGGCAGTTGCCTAAGTTTGCAGAAGACTCATTCAAGCTGGAAGGTGAGCAAAACTATTACCTGATTCCAACTGCAGAAGTACCCGTTACTAATCTGGTACGTGATGAAATCCTTGATGCGAATCAGCTGCCAATGAAATACACCGCGCACACTCCCTGTTTTCGATCAGAAGCTGGCTCATATGGCAAAGATACGCGTGGTTTAATCCGCCAGCATCAGTTTGAAAAAGTAGAGCTGCTTCATTTTGTAAAACCCGAAGATTCTGATGAAGCGCTGGAGCAACTCAAAAGGCATGCAGAAATTATTCTGGAAAAACTAGAGTTGCCTTATCGCACCATCGTACTGTGTGCGGGCGATACAGGTTTTTCAGCGAATAAAACCTATGATCTTGAAGTATGGCTTCCTGCTCAAAAAACCTATCGTGAGATTTCATCCTGTTCCAATATGAAAGACTTTCAGGCGCGTCGAATGCAAGCACGTTTTCGAAACCCAGAAACTAAAAAAACCGAGTTATTACATACGTTAAATGGCTCTGGCCTAGCGATAGGGCGCACGCTAGTTGCTATCATAGAAAACTATCAATTAGAGGATGGTTGCATTCGTGTACCTGAGGTTTTGCTGCCTTATATGGGGGGCGTTAAGGTTTTAAAGGTGCATAGCGATTAATGTTAATGGGAAGTGGTGGTTATAAGGGCAAAGAAACCCAAATGGCACCCCTTGTTTTTAGCATCAGCTAATCTAATAGATTATTATCCCTGTCTATCTAGCCAGAAATCCAATCCCTGTGCATTTAGCAGGGTATCATTTTTAATCACATCAGCTTGAAAGTCGACGCTTTGTTCACAGCCCATCTCGGCTAATGTTTCTAATAGATAATCTTTAATCTTTTGTTGTAAATAGTCAGCGCGTCCTTCTGGCTGAGTTTGAACATCAAGCGCTATATTGGCAAATTTTCTAACACTGCGTTTAAGCTGTTTTACAACATCATCCGTTTGTGCAATCGGTCCAAAATGGGTCAGGTACATATTATCCACTTTTCTGGAAGCTAGACATTCGATGCTTTGCAATAATGAGCCAGGATCAAATTGTACGGGTGTTGTGGTGGCGAAAATAAAAGGGCCATGTGCGGTGGTGAGTTGAGGATAGGATACCCCAAAGGTATCACCTGTAAATATGCCATTGCTTTTTTTATCGTAAACACAAAAATGGTGGCGAGCATGACCGGGTGTATCCAGAAACTTAAGTTTGCGACCGTTGAGCTTGAGTTTAAAAAACCCCGGAGCCTCAATCACGCGTGATGCATCAATCGGACGTATTTTTCCATACAATTTGCGGAATTTCTTCTTGCCATAAACTGCAATAGTGCCTTTTTCAAGCTTGCTCGGATCAATCATATGAGCAGCACCGAAGGGATGAATCACCAACTGTCCATTAGGACATCTGTGCATTAATTCACCCGCACCTCCGGCATGGTCGAGATGAACATGGGTGGGAATAATATATCGCACATTATCAAAGCTAAGATGCTGTAATTTAAGCGCTTCCTCAACATAGGGAACACTGTGATTAGTGCCCGTTTCAATAATGGCGACCTCGCCGTCTTCAACCATTAGGTAAATGGCTGCCACGCCAGCTTGTTGTCCATATTCTGCATCGACAAGGGTAATGCCGTGACCTAAGTCTTGTGTGTTTGCTTTCATTCAGTCTTTATAGCCCAATATTTATTTTTGTGCATTTTCTTTTATACCGGTCTAAACCAACGCTTCAATCTCAGTCAGAGATTCAGGATCATCAATGGTTGATGGAATCACATATTCTTCGCCATTAAATATCTGTCTCATGGTTTTACGCAGGATTTTTCCAGAGCGTGTTTTGGGCAGGCGTGGCACGATATAAACTTCTTTAAATGAAGCCACTGCGCCGATTTCTTCACGCACCATCTGAATAAGTTCTTTGCTAATATCTTCGTCGCTGGTTTCAACGCCGTTTTTAAGTACCACAAAACCGGTTGGCATTTGGCCCTTGAGATCATCATTGCGTCCTATCACTGCACATTCGGCAACGGCATTGTGCTTGCCAATTATTTCTTCCATTTCTCCGGTGGATAAACGATGTCCCGCAACATTAATGACATCATCGACACGACCCATTACAAATAAATAGCCTTCATCATCCAGATAACCGCCGTCTCCACTCACATAATAACCTGGATATGTTTCCAGATAGCCCGCCTTAAAGCGTGGCATATCGCCCCAGATGGTGGTTAAACAACTGGGTGGCAGGGGTAGTTTGACTGCAATGTTACCTTGAGTGTTGGCAGGAAGTCGCTTGCCATTTTCATCTAGGATTTCAACATTATAGCCGGGGCAGGGAACGGTTGATGAGCCGGGCTTTACCGGCATGGCTTCGATGCCCGTCATATTTGCGGAGATAGCCCAGCCTGTTTCGGTTTGCCACCAGTGGTCAATCACAGGAACTTTGAAATTATCACTTAGCCATTCATAGGTTGGCGGATCAAGGCGCTCTCCTGCTGAAAACAATGTTTTCATGGAAGATAAATTATATTGTTTTGCCAATTCGGCATTCGGGTCTTCTTTTTTAATTGCCCTAAATGCAGTCGGTGCAGTAAATAGCGCTTTGACTTTATATTCTTCAACCACTCGCCAGAAGGCTCCAGCATCGGGTGTAAAAATAGGTTTGCCTTCATATAAAATGGTAGTGCAGCCATGCAGAAGTGGTGCATAAACAATATAAGAATGTCCGACCACCCAACCAACATCAGAAGCTGCCCAGAAAACATCACCCGCATCCATATTGTAAATAGCCTTCATGCTGTATTTCATTGCCACCGCATGACCGCCATTTTCGCGCACCACGCCTTTGGGTTTTCCGGTGGTGCCAGAGGTGTACAGGATATAAAGTAAATCGCTGCCTTTAACTGGAGTGCAATCAGCGGGCTGTGCCTTGCTTATCGCTTTACTCCAGTCAATATCGCGCGCCTGTGAAAGGTCTGCCTTTGCTTCAGGGCGTTGAAAAACTACGCAATGCTCAGGTGTGTGATTGGCAATCTCAATAGCATTATCAATCAAAGGCTTATATTCAATTACTCGTTTAACTTCTATTCCACAAGATGCGCTTAAAATCACTTTTGGCGTTGCGTCATCAATTCGAATAGCAAGCTCAGGTGCAGCAAAACCACCAAAAACGACGGAGTGAATTGCACCCAGTCGCGCACATGCCAGCATCGCAATCGCTGCTTCTGGAATCATTGGCATATAAATTATAATGCGGTCACCTTTGACCACGCCAAGCTCTTTTAACATACCCGCGCAAAGTGCTACTTCATCGCGTAATTCACGGTAAGTATAGGTTTTCTTGGTATCTGTAACAGGGGAGTCGTAGATTAAAGCTGCCTGTTCCGCTCGCCCGTTTTCGACATGGTAATCAAGTGCCATATAAGCGGTATTCATCTCAGCATCGGCAAACCAGTGGTGAATACCATGCTCATCCTGACTGAGAATTTTTTGCGGTGGGCTAAACCAGTCTAGTTCTTCAGACTTCTCTTTCCAGAAAGCTTCTGGATTGTCTTTTGCGGCATTAAACTCTTGCTGGTAACTCATGATTTCTCCTATGACTTTAACTCCCTCTCCCTAGCAGGGAGAGGGTTGGGGAGAGGGTAGATAGTTAATATGACTATGCTCATAGCTTCTATCCCCTCCCTAACCCTCCCCTTGCTAAGTGGAGGGGACAGATTAGTCTAGGTGTTTGATAATTTCTTCGTAAACACCTTCCATATTCCTTAATACATCGTTGTTCCAGAATCTAATTACGGTGTACCCTTTTGGCTCAAGAAACTTTGTTCTTTTTTTATCATAGTTGATGGTTTCTGCGTGCTGTCCACCATCTAGTTCAATTATTAGCTGCTCTTTGTGGCAAATGAAATCCACGAAATAAGGTGGAATAGGATGTTGCCTGCGAAATTTTAAGCCTTTAATTTGTTTGACTCGGACAACATTCCAAAGTTTACTTTCAGCTACCGTTTGATTCTTTCTAAGTTCTTTAGCCTTGTCCTTCATGCTTAAACTATTTAAAGTATTTCGTAAACGCCCCTACTTCCTCGCGCGATGTGCGATAGCTATTTACTAGCGCATCTTTATCTTCATAGCCCAGCGCTATGCCACACAATAAAATACTATCTTCGGGATAATCCAGTTGTGCTTTTATAATGCCGGGATAATCAGCAACGGAAGCCTGCGGGCAGGTAGCCAATCCTTGTTCAACTGCTGCTAACATCACCGACTGTAAAAACATGCCATAGTCCATATAGGAACCAGCCTGCATGTCGGGATCCATAAAAAACAGCAGCATTACAGGTGCATCAAAAGCGCGATAATTGGCGGCCCACTGATCCATTTGACGTTCTTTATCTTCGCGTTTTATTTCCAGCGTTTTATACATCAGCAAGCCGCATTCTTTGCGTCGTGAAGTGTAGGGTTCTTTCCACTCTATCGGGTAATAGGGGTAATCTGCCTTACCTCTATCACCACCGCGAAAGGTTTCTTCGATCTTTGTTTGTAACTTTACTTTGCTATCGCCAGTGACGACAGCAACTTGCCAAGGCTGTGTATTTACGCCAGAGGGCGCATGTCGTGCCGCATCCAGAATGGCGTTAATTTTTTCCGCTTCGACTTCTTTGTCCAAGTAAGATCGAACTGATTTTCTTTTTTCTAAAGCATCGCTTACATTCATATCGTTTTCCTTATAGGGTAAATAGTTCCATAATTTGATTAACAGATGTACCTTCAAAGGTAGCTTGATCTGCACAAATATCAAGGATTTGATCAGATTTCTTGTTGGAGATACGACCACGTAAATAACGTTCAAACTTCTCTTTTAACAATGGAATGCCTTCATCACGCCTGCGACGATGTCCAACGGGGTAATCAACTACAATTTTTTCGCTGAAACTGCCGTCTTTAAAAATTATCTGGATGGAATTGCCAATGGCGCGTTTATCAGCTTCAAGATACTCCTTGGTAAACCGCTCATTTTCTGCCACTACCATTTTATCGCGCAGTGCATCAATGCGTGGATCATTTGCGACTTCATCTTCATAATCCTCGGCGGTGAGATTTCCTTTAAGTAGCCCGACTGCAATCATGTATTGCAGGCAGTGATCTCGATCAGCCGGGTTATCCAGTGGGCCGACTTTGTTAATGATGCGATCGCTAGACTCCTGTGTTTCGATATCAATTCTTTCAATTTCATCGAGCCGATCTTTGACTTCAGGATGCAATGTAATAGCAGCTTCAACCGCCGTTTGTGCATGAAACTCCGCTGGAAATGAAATCTTAAAGAGGATATTTTCCATGGTGTATGTGCCATAGCCCTGATTAAAAACCAGTTCTTTTTCACGGAAAGAAACATCTTGAAAGCCCCAGCCTTTGGCAGTAATAGCCGAGGGATAACCCATTTCACCGCGCTGCGCCATAAAGGCTAAAAACAAACCACGAGAGGATGCATCACCCGCTGCCCATGATTTTCGTGAACCGGTATTGGGTGCATGCCGATAAGTGCGTAATGAACTACCGTCCAGCCAGGCGTGGGAGACTGCATTCAAACATTCATCGCGATTACAGCCAAGCATCTGTGCGCTAATCGCTGTGGATGCAATGCGAACCAGCATCACGTGATCTAGCCCAGCACGGTTAAAGCAGTTTTCCAGTGCAATCACACCTTGAATTTCATGCGCCTTGATCATTGCAATTAACACGTCTTTCATCGTTAAGGATTCTTTACCCTGAGCCATGCGCTGGCGCGAAAGATAATCAGCCAGCGCCATAATAGCGCCAAGATTATCCGAAGGATGTCCCCATTCTGCCGCCAGCCAAGTGTCGTTATAATCTAGCCAGCGCACCATTGCACCGATATTCCAGGCGGCGCGCACTGGGTCTAGCTCGTATGATGTTCCTGGGACACGAGAACCGATTCCTTGCATGGTTGCACCGGGAACTATTGGGCCAAGCATTTTGGTGCAGGCTGGATAGTTTAGCGCTAACAAGCCACAGCCTATGGTATCCATCCAGTCATAGCGCGCTGTTTGCATGGCTTCGTCTGATGTTGTCACATCATAGTTGAGGACATAATCTACGATGTCCTGGATGACCTTATCAAAATCAGGGCGGGTGGTGTCTAATGTTGCTGCTTTGCTCATTGTTTGGTCTCTATTGTTTCTCTTTTAAAAAGATTTCCACGAAAGGCACGAAAAGACACGAAAAAGTCACTGATACTAAAAACTAGGGGGGTGCCATTCATTACGATAAGCTCCTTCCCCCCTAGCAGGAAAGGGCTGGGTAGGGTAGAAACTTATAGTTGGTAGTGTATTCCAGCTTTCTATTTCCTCCCTAACCCTCCCCCTGATAGGTGGAGGTGAATTTTATTTTTCGTGTCTTTTCGTGCCTTTCGTGGTCAAATCAGTTTCTATCACTCAGTGGCACAAATTCCAAATTCTCCGGCCCAACATAATTAGCCGAAGGTCGAATAATCTTGCCATCTTCGCGTTGTTCAATAACGTGCGCGCCCCAACCGGACGTTCGTGCAATAACAAAAAGTGGCGTAAACATATCGGTGGGTACATTCATTTGGTTATATGAAACGGCTGAAAACCAGTCTAGATTAGGGAACATTTTCTTCATATCCCACATGGTGTTTTCAAGCCGTGATGCTACATCGAACATTAGCGTATTGCCGTTTTCTTCCGAGAGTGATTTTGCCACGCGTTTTATGATTTTATTGCGAGGATCGCTAACAGTATAGACTGGATGCCCAAAACCAATGATGATTTCTTTTTTTGTGACGCGTACTCGAATATCGGTTTCGGCTTCATCTGCGGATTGATAGCGTTTTTGAATTCTAAAAGCAGCCTCGTTTGCACCGCCGTGTTTAGGTCCACGTAGCGCTCCTACTGCGCCTGTAATGCAGGAATGCATATCTGATTCTGATCCGGCAATCACGCGTGCGGCAAAAGTAGAAGCATTGAATTCATGTTCAGCATATAAAATCAGTGATATATGCATCGCTTTAACCCAGGATTCTTTGGGTTTTTCTCCGTGTAGCAGATGCAAGAAATGCCCGCCAATGGAATCATCATCAGTCTGTAATTCAATGCGCTTATTGTTATGGCTAAAGTGATACCAGTAAGTCAGCATCGAGCCAAAACATGCCATCAGTCGGTCTATAATATCGCGTGCATTGTCTACAGGATGAGCCTGATCTTCGGTTTCCAGACATCCCAATACTGAACAACCGGTTCGCATCACATCCATTGGGTGAGTTGTTTTTGGCAGTTGTTCCAGCACTGTTTTAAGCGCGTCTGGAAGATCACGCATTGACTTGAGTTTTTGCTTATATAAATCCAGTTCAGATTGATTGGGTAATGTGCCGTGAACAATTAGATGTGCGATTTCTTCAAACTCGGCATGCTCGGCAAAATCAACAATATCGTAACCGCGATAATGCAAGTCATTGCCAGTTCTGCCTACGGTACACACCGCTGTATTGCCAGCTGTAGTACCAGAAAGTGCGACTGATTTTTTGGGTTTAAAGCCTGCGACAGGTTTGTTCATATCTCCTCCTTGAACCTAGAATCCTTAGTTGAACGGCTTGTAGGGTAGTCCGATTTGCTTGTCTGGCGTAGTGAAAAAAAACGTTAATGGTTGATCCTTCACGCTTTTTTTCACATAGTTAGGCATGCAAATCGGGCTGCACTACATGTCGTAGCGCCTTCACTTTAAGAGTGAAGACTGAAATTTATACAATATTCTCTTCTATCAATAATTTAACAAATGCTATAAGCGCTCAACTGAGGAATCTAGGTTAAATAACTCATCCAGCTTTTTTTCATAATCGTGATAGCCTAGAAAGTCATATAGCTCCATACGCGTTTGCATCGTATCAACAACACTCTTTTGGCTGCCATCATCAAGTAAATGCTGATATACATTGAGCGCCGCTTTACTCATGGCACGAAAAGCACTCAGCGGATAAAGTGAAAGCTTTACCCCAACGGATGCCAACTCTGTGCTTGTAAATAACGGAGTTGCGCCGAACTCGGTAATATTGGCAAGAACCGGAACGCCAACGGCATCAACGAATTCTTTATATTGTGAAAGCTCTGTCATCGCCTCGGGGAAAATCATATCTGCACCCGCCTCAACACAGGCAATGCCGCGTTCAATGGCTGACTCCATACCTTCCACAGCGAGTGCATCGGTACGTGCCATAATCACAAAATCTTCATCCGTTCTGGCATCAACAGCAGATTTAATGCGGTCAACCATTTCAGTTTTGGAGATAATCGCTTTATTAGGACGATGTCCGCAGCGTTTTTGCATCACTTGATCTTCAATATGGAAACCAGCCACACCTGCGCGAATCATTTCACGGGTGCAACGTGCGATATTAAATGTTCCTCCCCAGCCAGTATCGACATCGACCAATAAGGGCAGGGAGCTGGCATCCGTAATTCTGTAGGCATCATCAAGTACATCTTTTAGCGTGGTGATACCTAAATCAGGCGTACCAAAGGAGCAGGCTGCTACACCACCACCAGATAGATAAAGCGTTTTGTGACCAACTTTCTCCGCCATAATGGCACAGTAGGCATCGACGGTGCCGACGACTTGTAGTGGGTTGTTTGTTGCAACGGCAGTACGTAAGGCTTTTCCTGGACTCATGTTTTTTGACTGGCTCATGACTATTCCTCACCTTTCATAATATTTTCTACTATCTTCCAGGCTCCGCTGATATGCCTACGCATTAGAATTTCTGCAAGCTCAGCATCTCGCTGGGCAATAGCTTCAACGATTTGTTTATGCTCGTTTAGTGCACGAATAGGGCGCTCAGGTGTTTTGCTAGAACGCTGCCTACACATACGTAATAACTGATAGAGTTCACTACTTAAAAGATCAATAAGCCACTGATTATTACTAGCTCGGGCAATACAAAAATGAAAATCAAGATCGCCTTCACGCTGGAAATATTCCTTACCCTCAGACTTTTCAATATTGCTTTGATGAGTTTCCAGAAGCTGGCGAAGCTCAATGATTTCAGCATCACTCATATTGACGGCCGCTAGCCGTGCCGACATGCCCTCAAGCGCTTCGCGCACTACGTAAATTTCCTGTATCATCTCAGCGGTAAGCGTAACAACCCGGGTTCCAGCATGCGGGATACGAACCAGTAAACGCAGACCTTCCAGACGACGAATAGCCTCACGCAAAGGTCCGCGACTAATGCCATATTTTTTCGCAATAACATCCTCGGTGATTTTACTACCCTGCGCTAATTCACCAGACACGATAGCTTCTTTAAGGGTATTAAAAACCTGTTCTGAAAGTGTTTGTCGTTCTGTTAGAGATGTAACCTTCTGATGTTTCATTGTTGACAATTTAACTCTTGTTAGTAGTTATATTGTATATATTTAGCTTTATGTGTATTAATTGTCAACAATTTATTCTTAATTGTTAGTATTGATTTTGTAGGTTCCCTAGGAACCCAAAAGTACGCAGGGACTTCAAAGCAAGGCGCAGTGATGTTCGAGACAAGGGATGACATACAAAAAAATCGAACTAAGTGCTACACAGCACAGGTAGTTCCCTAGGAACCCAGCCGAGTGAAACGAGACAACAGCTTCAGCTGGCCCTTTAGGGTGAGGCGTAGCCGAATAAAAGTTGCTTTTGTAGTTCCTATATGAACAAGAAAGTATATCTATTGCCACGAAGTAGCTGTAGATTTGCTAGAGTCTTGCATGAACTAAAATTGAAAATAGTAGTGTCGGATTGACTCAAAAGGCGCAGTGATGCTCGAGACAAGGGATGATGCACTAAAAAAGGGCGAAAATATTGAATGGCACCCCCCTACTTTTTAGCATCAGGCTGTGTGTGGATGATCAATAATAGAAATAAGAGGTCTGTTTTTAAGTGTTAAATATTGGATTCTCTATTTTTTCAATATATACGTAAAAAATGAACGGGTTTTGAAGAGCCTTGTGTGGGAAATCCTCAGGCAGGGGCTGTGATGGATTTAAACAGAACTTATTGCCTCATTGAAAGTACGGATTACCCGTAGTATAATGGATTATGATTACAGTTGTAGAAACGCCAACTTTCAAACAGCACGTTGATAAAATATGGTCAGAGGACGAACGACTAGACTTTATCCAGTGGATAGCATTAAACCCTGAATCTGGCGATGTAATACCTAAATCAGATGGTGCAAGGAAGGTACGCTGGTCTATTAAAGGAAGTGGAAAGCGTGGCGGTGTAAGAGTAATTTACTTCAATCAATTAAACGAAGGTCTACTTTACCTTATCGCCATCTACAAAAAGTCCAAACAAAGCAATATGTCCTCACAAGATATTAAAAAGAGATTGAATGATGAACATTGATAAAATAGCAGAAGCCATTGAAAAAGATGCAGGTCAAAAAATAGACGGTTTGAAAGAAAGTCTTGTGGAAATGAAGCAAGGTAAAACTGCAAGAACTTATACGGAAGAACAGCTTTTAATCCGCAATGCTAGAACCAGTACAGGGCTATCACAAAAGGATTTTGCAGCCCTTATTCATACGCCTGTTGCAACATTACGTGACTGGGAACAAGGTCGCTATCCTTCCTCTGGTGCTGTAAATTGTTTAATGCGCCTAATTATAAATGAACCTAGCGTTATCCATGAGCTAGTTGCTGCTTAAAGATTCTCAAAACGCATAATACTTACTAATTATTAAAAAATAAGATTTCCGTGCGCCCAGAGGCATATAATCTTTTTGATGCTTTTTTATTATTACGTTTATTGATTAGAGGTTGGTGGTGACAAAGAAGCAAGAAATTAAGATAAGACCTAAGTTTTTAGCTTCAGTGTTTTTGTTGCTCGGTGCAGTATTATCATTTGGTCATTTATATACTATTGGCTTATGGCTTCCACTACTTTCTATTTCATCTTATTTGTTTTTTACTGCATCAAAAGACGTTGTTGGTATAGCTCCGAACAAGTACTTTAAAATTGCATTTTTTGTAGCACTTATAATTGGCTTGTTTATGCATTGGTCATTGTCTTTGAATTATTCATTATGCTGGTTTATTACAGCAGCTTCTCTCTCATTTTCCTTTAGGGTTGTACGTGTAACTTGGGCTACAATAAGTGGCATATTAGCATAGCAAACAAAACCATCGTATAACGTTCATACAACCTACCAGTTTAAAATGTAATAAAAACAGCAAGTTATTCACTCGCGCGCTGAGCGTAGTAGAAGCATGGCACCCCCCCTAGTTTCTGGCATCAGCTCTGTGTTGAAAACGACCAAATATAGCTTCATTACCCGATTCAGGGTTTTCCGGAACATTCATTGCGAGTAGTAATGAAATACCAGCAAATACAGCACCAAGGTAAAACACCAGTGCAGGGGAGTTAATCCAGATTACACCAAACAGGACAGGAATAACCACGGCTGCGATATGGTTGATGGTAAAAGAGACCCCAGCGGTAGAGGCAATATCCGCCGGATTGGCTATCTTTTGGAAATAAGTTTTCTGTGCAATTGCCATCGCAAAAAAGAGATGATCCAGAATATAGAGAGCAATCGCAATATTTGAGTTTTCAACCAGCGCATAACCCACGAAAATGGCGATTAAACCAATGTATTCCAAAATCAGGGTGCGGCGCTCGCCAATCATGGCAACTAATCTGCCAATGCGTGGTGCGAGAAAGATATTAATAGTAGCATTGATTAGAAATAGTATTGAGATTTCACCGACGCTAAAGCCAAACTTTTCAACCATTAAGAAGCCTGCAAATACCACGAATATCTGGCGTCGAGCGCCTCCCATAAATTGCAGGGCATAGAATAACCAGTAGCGTTTTTTTAGAATCAACTTTTTACTTTGGTACACTTTTTCAGGAAAATTTGAGAAATTTAGCCAGTTATACACTGCAATCAAAATAGAAATGCTGCCACCAATAAAATAAATCCATTGATAATCAAACTTTAACCACTCAAATAACAGCCAAACCAATGAGAAAGCCACAATAGCCGCAGCGGACTTTGCAGCAATCATTTTGCCTAAGAAAACGGGTGCGTCCTTTTTGTCGAGCCATTGTAAGGATAAGGAATTTTGCACGGTTTCCAGATAATGAAAACCAATCGACATGATAATGGTGGTGAGGTAAAAGCCTATCGCCGAGGGGAAGAAACCGGTTAATAAAGTACCAAGCCCAAGAATGAATAAAGAAATATAGGCCATGCGCTGCTCACGAATGAACATCAAAACATAAATAATGGTAAAGGCAAGGAAGCCTGGAATCTCACGTAGACTTTGTAATACCCCAATTTCTTTGCCCGTAAATGCAGCTCGGTCAATAGCAAAGTTATTGAGCAGATTTAACCACATTGCAAAGCCCATTGAAGAACCAGCAGCGATTAGAAGGAGAAGTAACTCGGGGGAGTTTCTGGTGATTTTCAGTTTTGACATACTACACCTTTTACTCTGACCCTTCGACTCCGCTCAGGGTACTGAATCTGTATTTCACTCAACACAACGAGCTCCCTGAGCGGAGTTGAAGGGTGCAGAATCTAAGAGAAGTACTAATTAGTAAATTCAACCCAGGGGTATTTTTTATCATCTCTTACTCGACTCCAAAACAGGTTGCCAGAGTGTCTCCAGGGATCAAGTATAATGCCATCAGGTACACCTTTTCCTTTGGCGGTAACGACTAAAGTACTATGTTCTTTCCAGTAGTTGCGACGAAATGCTACACCGTGAAAAAATTGTAGGGACTTCATCGGCTTGTTAATCTGTTTTCCCATATCATGCGTCCACTGATAGCAGAGCCCGCGAGGTCTCTTGCCATAGTTAACCAATACATTATGTATTAAGGGTGGGCTCATTAGCTGATAGCGATTGGCCAAAACTTTGGGATATAACACCGCTTCTCGCGCAACAAAGCGCGCTTCACTTGTTTCGATATTTGGACCTAAAGTCATAATGGCATTATAGAGGTTCTCAATCTTATTATTATCGGCAGAATCTATTGCTGATATGACAGTATTGCCATTTTTGTTTACCTGCACACCATCATAATAAATGGAAGAACATGCGCTGAGAATAAAAAGCGCCGTAAACATAAAGCTTAAACGTGAATATTTCAAAAAGCTGTTAGTGTAGTTTTTCATTTATCAACGCCTAATATGCTTTTCTACTAACGGTTTCAATTGGGTTTACTTTGTATGTTCTGGGGAAATATTTTTTCCAGTCATAATCCGGGTCTTCAGAGGTTTTTACCCAGTAAAGACTTGAAGAGTGTCTCCAGGCATCAAGAATATAGGCATCTTTAATGCCTTTGCCTTTTGCCGCAACGGTTAAAACATTATGTTCAAAATTTCTTCCCTGATTAGCAACTGCGCGTTGCAGTGTTAAGGTATTAAAGGTTCTGCCTACGACAATATGATCAGTCATATCTTTTGCCCAGTGATAACAAAGCCCTCTTTCTCTTTGACCAGAATTTACCAGAACGTTTTGGGTGTTTGGAGGAAATACCAGACGGTATGTATTTGCCAGCACCTTAGGGAAAAGTACCGCTTCTCTGGCGACAAATTGTGCTTCATTTCTGTCAACGTCTGGGCCCAGTTCAGTAATTGCATCAGTTAATTCTTTGATTTTATTTTCTACGCTAGGATCAATTGCAGAGACTACGGTTTTGCGGTTTTCAGCATCATAAGCGACATTGTCAAAACGAATGTCGTAACTGATCGGACTGCTACATGAAGTCAGTAAAGTGGATAAGAACAAAGAAAAAACGAATGTAGGGACTATTATCAAAGCCTTGAAAGGATTTGATAGGGTATTGAAGCTCGGCAAGTTCATAATATTGTTTAACTCTTTGGTTTAGTAAAATACATTAAATAATTAACAGCTACATCATTTCCTAGTTTGTAACTTTGAAACAGCGGGTTATACGTCATACCTGAAATATTTTCAAGGTGTAAGCCCGCTTGGCGCGCCCAGTTTTCCAATTCAGAAGGGCGGATAAATTTGCTAAATTCATGGGTTCCTTTTGGCAACATGTTTAACAAATATTCAGCTCCAACGATCGCCATGGCAAAAGCCTTTGGATTACGGTTAATGGTAGAAAAAAATACGCTACCACCAGGTTTTACCAAATCTGCACAGGCTTTAATGATAGAACCAGGATCTGGCACATGCTCTAGCATTTCCATGCAGGTAACGACATCAAATTGTGCGGTTTGTTCAAGTGCAATTTCTTCAACGGTGATTTGTCGATACTTAATATTATCCACGCCCTTATCAAGCGCATGTAATTCAGCTACCGATAATGGTCCTTTGCCCATATCGATTCCCAATGTATCTGCACCGAGAATTGCCATGCTTTCTGATAAAATACCACCGCCGCAGCCAACATCAATAACTTTCTTGCCCGCAATTCCTGCCGAATTATCATTAATATAATTGAGACGGATAGGGTTAATATCATGCAGTGGTTTGAATTCACTATCCTTATCCCACCAGCGATGAGAGACATCTTCAAACTTTTTGATTTCATCAGGATCGACGTTTGGTGTATTCGATCTTTGCATAGGTTCAATGTCTTTTGCAGAAGCTTGCATGGTAATTACCGTACGATTAACAAAATAATTACGCTATTATATAGAATTTGGATTCAATAATTCACGCTAATGCTTAAATTCTTTTTCGGCATAATCATTATACAACTCGCAACCGTGACCTTAGTGCTTTTAGCGCCAGATGATTTACACGGTATTGGCTGGTTGCGATTGTTGATTCCCCTTTTGGTGGTGGGCTTTTTTACCGCATTCTGGTTTGCTTCAATGGCAAAACACAAAAGTAAAGATGAGCTTTCACAGGTTAAGGCAGAACATGCGCGCGAGCGTGAAAAGATCCAGATCAATGCAGAACGTGCCAAAACACGCATGATGAAAAAAACCCAGCAACAAATCGCCAGAGAAGCCAAGATTACACATGGTAAAGCCAATTTCAAAGTTGGTGCAGCATTTGCTGGTGTGATGGGCTTAGGTGCCTTAATGCTGCTCACCCAGTTTTTAACCCTGGGTATTGTTACACTCACGACGGCGGGTGGTGCTTTAGGTGGCTATTTATACCGGGGTCGAAGAGAATCTAGAAATCGACTTGCAAAACTTTCACCACAAGATCTAAATAAAATAGAGCAGCAAGGATCTATTTTTCCAAAGTTATTATCAAAGAAAACAGATGATGCATTGAAGTAAACCCTCTGATGCCGAGCTTTGCATAAATTCTAGCAGTCGTTAAGAAAAGCTAACGAGCTATCATTCAAAACTAGGGGGGGTACCATGCCATCTAAAACAAGTAAAAAACTAATACTTATCCCGCATCTTAAGCCATAGCAGTAAAAGTATTCCAATTCCCATGATGATTGATGCAAGTATCAATGGAGTATTATAATTGCCTGTTGATTCTGCAATGGTGCCTGAGAGGGCGGGGGCAAAAATTTGTGCTACACCATAGCTTAAAGTTAGTTTTCCCATTGGTTTTGCGGGCTTGGTAGGGTAGAACTTTCCCACCATGGTAAGCATTAAACTGACGATGCCGATAAAAGTTGCGCCAAAAAATAGGCCACTTAATAACACACCTGTCAGGCTACTATTAAATGCGGGAATGGCGATACCAATTATATTCAATGTAAAGGCAATCATTAAAGCATTCAGTTCGCCGGTTTTGCGTGCAATGCGATCCCAGATAATACAGGCAGGTGATGCGGCAAGCCCCGTGACCAGCCAGACGAGGTTGCCATTTCCCTGTAATGCGGCTTGTTGATCGACAATGGTGACCAGGAATGTGGCGCTGATAACATAGCCAAATCCTGCGCAGAAATAGGCGGCATAAAGTATTCGCATCCAGCTTTTATTGGGTGATTTGTCGACCAGCGCGTTGACCGATTGAGTTTTGGCAATGGCACCTGGTTTGGGAAGCCATAGCCAGGCAGGGATTGCCAGCAACACGCCTG
>Ga0209633_10000279_pt1 | contig 61202 bp, 42 predicted proteins | sample Cruoilmetagenom1_FD_187290 | JGI IMG/M metagenome (GOLD analysis project Ga0209633, IMG submission 187290) | Oil polluted marine microbial communities from Coal Oil Point, Santa Barbara, California, USA - Sample 1 (SPAdes) (version 2) | ecosystem: Environmental > Aquatic > Marine > Oil seeps ... | reverse complement strand
CGCTTTTCTTTGTAAACAGGTCCTTTGCCTAGAAGTTGGGTTCCAGCTGTGCCTTCGGCTTCAGAAATGTAAGTATCGTATAAAGCGTTAACCTCATTTTTCTTCAGGTCTATTTGCGATTTTAAACCTAAAATTTGACTTTCTAATTCAGCAATTTTTGGGTTAAATTGTTCAGCAATCTGATTTTGATTTGCCAAGGTTAAATCATTCTTTTGTTCTAATAAAACTTGATTGATTTCCTTTTCAAAAATCTTCAATTCTAAAGGTTTTGAAATCACTACGGCAATAATAATAGCTAAGAAAATTCTTGGTGTGGCTTGTAAAATTTCGTCTATAATATTATCACGTTTTTTAATGGTAGAAACAATATAACGGTCTAAGTTAAATATAAGTAAACCCCAAATTAATCCGAAGAAAATGGAAGCATAGAGATTGTCAAAAACAGTGAAGAGTGCATAACTTCCTGCAATGGTTGCCATAACTGCTGTAAAGAAAACGGTAGCGCCAATACCAGCATATTTGTTTTGTTCTCCAATGGAACAGTCGTTTAAAATATCCGTGTCTGCACCAGAGCAGAGGATGAAGAATTGCTTTAACATGATTGATTGTTTTTTGATTGATCCTTCGATTATTCGCAGGACTAATTGTCTATTAGAACGTTAAACATCATGTTTTGTTACAAAAAAGTATTAATTTAGAAGAATAAAGCTATTAGTGAACTAAAATTTGAAAAGAGGTTTTGTTTTTTAATCAAAGCTTTTTATTTAATTCCTTTACAAAAAGAAAAATATTTATTTAAAAAGAAAATTAATGAAAAAACAACTCTTTATTCGAAAAAAGCGCCAATTTAAAACATTACTTAAACAAATTGAAAAGGCTAAGCAGAATGGAACTTGGAATGATTTAACTTCAAAAACTCAAGCCTATTTACTTCATAAATTAAATAGACTCTACAAAGTTTTGAAGTCGCATTTCACATTCGCCGAATGGAGAAAATGGGTATATCCAAGTTTTGCTGTGTTAGGTTTTTTAACAATGTCTAACGAGCTTTCTGGGCAAACATTAAACACGTTTGAGGCAGGTGTTGCATTAAATTCTAATGGGTCAGCTATTAGTGCAGGTGCCTCTAATCCCACTTTTGCAGACTTGGATAATGATACCGATTATGAATTATATTTAGGTCAGTTTGGGTCTGGTTCAATTATAGTTGAGAACTTTGGGGAGTTTAATATAAATACCATGCAGTTTGACGCGTCAACAAATTTAATAGACGTAGCAAGTACAAGTTATTTTGATTATAGTTCGCCTGCCTTTGTAGATTTTGATGCAGATGGTGATTTAGACCTTTTAGTTGGTATTGCTGGTGGAGGAATAGAATTATTTCTTAATGACGGGAGTAATGCCTTTGCATTAGATTCATCTGTTTTAGCTAATGGAACGACTATTAGCGCTGGTAATGAAGCAAAACCTACGTTTGTAGATTTTGATGGTGATGGTGATTTAGATTTAATTGTTGGTATACATGATGGTAGTATTTCACTTTTTGATAACACGGCAGGAGTAGGCAATTCTATGGTTTTTGCTTCTGGAACAACTGTTCAAGCAAATGGCGTTGATATTGAGGTGGGAACAAGTGCTGGTACTAATGCTTATGCATCGCCAGTATTTGGAGATTTAGATGAAGATGGTGATTTAGATTTAGTTATTGGGGAAAATCCAGGATTTGTAAATTTTTATGAGAATACAGCAGGAATAGGTAATTCTATGACTTTTAATACAGGAGTTAGGTTGCAGGCAGCAGGAGTAGAAATTAATGCTGGTCTTGCTACAGTTGCTATAGTTGATTTAGATCAGGATGGAGTTGATGATTTGATTGTAGGAGAAGCTACAGGAGCATTAACTTTTTTTAAAGGAACTAGTTCTAATTTAGCAGTATCGGAGTTTGATAATCAAAATCATATAAGTTTACATCCAAACCCAGCAGAACTTACAGTTACTATTGATACAAATATTGATATTAATAGCGTAGAGTTATTTGATTTATCAGGGAAGCAAATAGAAATGCAACTTGTAAATACGAATCAAATAGATATTTCTAACTTGTCTTCCGGATTTTATCTCATAAAAATATATGATATGAATGGTAGAATTACTACCAAACAAATAGTGAAAAAATAGACCCTATTTTTAATATTCATAAGATGCTACTCTAAATTTGGAGTAGCTTCTTTTTTTATAATATTTAAAAAATGAATTCAGAACAGCCAATAACACCTTTTCAATTAGAGCACACTCCTCAGGTTCCTGAGCTTTTATATAAATTAAAATGTAGTATTGTACTCTCTACATTTCAAGCCGGAAAAATTGTCACCTTATCTCCATTAAATGAAGATAAAATAACCCAATTAGCAAGGAATTTTAATAGACCTATGGGTATTGCTTTTACAGATAGTTACGAAAAATTAGCTGTTGCCTGCCAAAATGAAATTATTCAATTTAAAAATTCCGAATTATTGGCTGAAAATTACCCTAAAAAACCCAATACATATTCTAATATGTACTTTCCAATGAGTACAAATTATACAGGAAAATTAGATTTACATGATTTATCTTATGGGACTGATAACAAACTTTATGCTATTAATACTTTGTTTTCTTGTATTTCTACTTTTGATGATGATTACAATTTTAAGCCCTATTGGAAGCCAAATTTTATTGATGAGTTATTACCTGAGGATAGATGTCATTTAAATGGTATGGCAATGAAAGATGGTAAACCAAAGTACGTCACAGCTTTTAATACAGGAAATACAGCTATGAGTTGGAAGAAGGATTTAACAAAAACAGGTGTGTTAATAGATGTAGAAACCAATGAAATCATTTTATCTGGATTAGGAATGCCACACACGCCAAGATTTATAAATGGAAAATTATATATGTTGTTGTCTGCATCTGGACAATTAGTAGAGGTTAATATTGAGAACAAATCATACACAGAGGTTATTAATTTAAATGCCTTTGTAAGAGGTATGTCTTTCTATAAGGATTATTTGTTTATAGGACTAAATAAGTTGAGACAAAACTCTTCTAGTTTTGCACATCTAGATATCGCAAAACTAACTAATTTTGCAGGAGTTGCCATAGTGCATTTGCCAACAAAAAGTTATCAAGGGCAGTTAAAGTACCAAACATCTGTTGACGAAATTTATGATTTAGAAATTCTGCCTGATTTTTTACGCCCAAATATATTAAACAACTTTACAGAAACACATACACAGGCAATACTTACCGAAGATCGTTGTTATTGGCGTTAAATAATTCAAAAAGTCTCAAATGATTTCGAGATTTTTTTTAGAATTAATGTAATTCAATCGGTAATAATAATGATTAAAGGTTCAGTTTTTAAATCAGAACTATCTTTGATACTAAATATTACAAGTTGCATATCTTTTTTTATACTTTCAAAGTTCTTAATTACATCTAAATCAATAGTATTGCCCTTTATAGTTTGGGTTGGCTTACCAGGAATTTTGAGCTTAAACTCTGTTATTTTTCTGTTTTTAGTAGAAAGTTTCAAATTTTCAAACTCACTTTTCGTCATTTTCAATTTAGGTGATTTTATGGTTTTGCCATTGACCATAGGTAGGATTATTTCTAGCTTTTTATCTATTGGTTCTCCAACTTTTCCATTCATCATATATTTGCTTTTTTGGATTGAAGTCGCTCATATTAAAAACAGTTGCTTATCGCTAACTAAAACCGTCAATACTATACTTAGCGCAAAGTGTAACACATAATACATTTTCCGCTAAATATAATTTTTATAACTAGCGAAAAAATACTATATTTATAGGATTCCGCTAAATAAAATATTTGTATGGTTGGTAGAGAAAAAGAAATAAGTATAATGCAAAATTTACTAAAGCGTAAAGAAGCCGAAATGCTTGCTATTATAGGACGACGACGCATTGGAAAAACCTATCTCGTCCGTGAAACGTATAAAAAGCAAATACAATTTGAAATTACAGGCATTCAAGATGCAGATTTAAAACTACAGCTCCAAAATTTTTCTGCTCAACTCACAGATTACTCAAATTTAGCCATACCATTACAAACACCAAGTAATTGGAATGAAGCATTTTCGCAATTAAAAATATATTTAGAACAATTAAAATCGTCAAAAAAGCCCGTTATATTTTTTGATGAATTGCCTTGGTTAGCATCTCAACGTTCTGGTTTTCTTCAAGCTTTTGCCCATTTTTGGAATAATTGGGCAAGTAAACAACCGATAATAATTGTTATCTGTGGCTCAGCAGCAAGTTGGATGATTGACCATGTGGTTAACAACAAAGGCGGATTACATAACCGCATTACAAAGCTCATACGACTTCAACAATTTTCACTTAAAGAAACAGAAGCTTACCTTATAAGTAGAAACATAAAATTAAGTCGTTATCAAATTGCCCAAATCTATATGGTAATGGGTGGCATTCCTCATTATCTTAAAGGTATACAAAAAGGTCTGAGCGCAGTCCAAAATATTGATGAGATGTGTTTTCAAAAAGATGGATTATTGAAAGATGAATTTTCAAATTTATATGCAGCGCTTTTTAAAAATGCAGATAATCATATTCATATTGTAACCTGTCTTTCTAAAAAATGGAAAGGTTTGTCTCGCCAAGAGATCTTAAATTTAAGCAAACTAAAAGATGGTGGCACATTCTCAAAATTACTGGAAGAGCTAGAAACTTCTGGGTTTATTTCGTCTTATCTTCCCTTTGAAAACAAGAAAAAAGACACTTTGTATCGCTTAACTGATGCCTACTCGTTATTCTATTTGCGTTTTATAAAAGGATCTCGACACAACTCTTGGATGGCACTCTCACAAAGTCAGTCGTGGAAAAGCTGGACAGGTTATGCTTTTGAAAGCTTATGTTTAACACATGATAACGAAATTAAAAAAGCACTTGGTATTTCGGGAATTTATAGTGAAACATCGAGTTATTTAAAGAAAGCTAATGACGATAATCCTGGTTTTCAAATAGATATGCTTATAGACCGAAGTGACCAAGTAATTTCGGTTTGTGAAATGAAGTTTTATGCCTCAGAGCTTACAATCACTAAAAGTTATGCCAAAACATTGCGACAAAAACTTACAGGTTTCCAAGAAGCGGCAAACACAAAAAAGCAACTCTTTTTGGTTATGGTAAGTACTTATGGAATAACCGACAATACACATAAAATTGATTTGGTTTCTAATGATATCAGTTTAAACGATTTATTTATATCCATTTAAACCTATGTTCAATCCAGTATTTTTCATAAAAAACAAAACAGTATTTATACCTGTTCTATTAAGTACTGTTCTATATTGGTTTTTTGCTTATGATATTGTTAGAACCGATTACACAAAGCTCATTTTAATATATAGCTTGTTGTGGTTTGGCTTCTTTTTTATTTGGAAATATGCTAAGGATAATTTAAAATTATTAACGGTTATCGCAGTTTTAAGTCGTGCTATTTTTATTCTTGCTATTCCGAATTTATCTCAAGATTTTTATCGCTTTATTTGGGATGGACGCATGATTTTAGAAGAAATGAATCCTTATCTATATACTCCAGATTCTTTTATCAAAAGCGGAACATTTCCTGTTGCACAAGCACAAGAATTGTATAATGGTATGGGAAGTTTAAGCGCATCCCACTTTACCAATTATCCACCAATAAATCAATTATGTTTTGTTATAGCTAATCTGTTTTCTGGCAAAAGTATTTTAAGTTCTGTCATTGGATTAAGACTAATTATTATTGCTGCAGATATTGGAACCTTATACTTCGGGAAAAAAATATTAGAACGTTTAAAATTACCTTCAAATAGAATCTTTTGGTACATTTTAAATCCATTCATAATTATTGAATTAACAGGTAATCTTCATTTTGAAGGTGTCATGATTTTCTTCTTTGTTTGGTCTTTGTATTTATTGCATTCTGGCAAATGGAAATGGGCTGCAGTGGTTTTGGCGTGTTCTATTTCAGTGAAGTTAATTCCATTAATGTTTTTGCCTTTGTTTTTTTTGTGGTTTAGGAAGTATTTAAAAAGGATTATCATTGCGAACAAAGTGAAGCAATCTGTCTATAATCAAGAGATTGCTACGTCACAAGTTCCTCACAATGACATAACCAAACTAATTTCATTTTATGCAATTATTGGATTTACCACAATCCTACTCTTCGTTCCATTTTTCTCTATGGAATTTGTGACTAACTACTCCAAAACGGTAGGTTTATGGTTTGGTAATTTTGAATTTAATGCTAGCATCTATTATCTTGTTAGAGAAATTGGATATGCCATTACTGGTTATAATGAAATAGAAATTATTGGTAAAATTCTACCAATAATTTCAATACTTATTATTCTTGGGTTTTCATTTCTAAAAAAGAATAACTCCTTACCAAATTTAATAACTTCAATGCTTTTGGTATTTACTTGCTATTTATTTTTAAGTACCACTGTTCATCCTTGGTATATTGCAACCTTAGTTATTTTGTGTGTGTTTACCAATTATAAATTCCCTTTAGTTTGGTCGTTGGTTGCTGTGTTGAGTTATTTAGCATATTCTAATGATTCTAATTCCGAAAACCTATGGATTATAGCTTTGGAATATGGTATTGTGTTTTCAGTTTTTATTTGGGAAGTTGTCCTAAAAAAATTGTCCCGTCCTAAAATAGCAATACACTAAAACCATAGTGTAATGAAAACAACAGAAAATTCAGGTTATTAGGCTATGGTTTAAATATTTTCAACCCTTCCCTAACCAAAACCACCACTTTACTAACTCAACCATTGCCCATACTCAAAACTATTTTTAACTTGTAGGCATAACGTCTAGATTTGATATAAACAAAACACATATATTATGAAAACACAATTCTCATTACTACAAACAAAAAGCTTTAAAACCATTGGTTTTATTGGATTTATGGCACTTACATTACTAGCTTATAATCCTATCTATGGGCAAATTAAAAACGTTTCAACTACGGAAATAGCAACTAATGAACGAACGATTAAAGGCATCGTTTCGGACGAAAAAGCACCTTTAGAAAGCGTAAACGTTATACAAGAAGGCACAAGGCACGGAACCGTTACTAATGCAAAAGGCGAGTTTACTTTTCCTAATAAATTAAAAGTTGGAGATGTTTTACTATTTAGTTATTTGGGTTACGAAACTCAGAAAATAGAAATTAAAGACAATACGACATTTATTACTTTAAAACTCAGCGTAGATATGGTAGAAATGATTGGAGCTTTAGATTGTGCTGAACCTTATAAGTCTAAGCCTAAAAACTAGAAAGTCTTTAATTAGAAGGATTTAACCCTTAGTGTTCTCGATACGATTTCAATGCTTGGAATCACTCGAGCTGACATCTTTTTAGAATTAAACTTTGAAAATCTCACTTAACATATTGCTCTTTATTATTGCATTTCAATCTTATGCACAAATCTCTGATTTTAATCATATCAATTTTAAAAAAGCAGATAGCATTGCATTGGTATATAATGATGAAGAGCTTTATAACTTACCTAAATTGGCTTTTCAACTTACATCAGATTTAGATACTGAAGCAGAACAATTTAGAGCTATTTACCGTTGGGTTTGCCATAATATTTCTAACAATTACGGCTTGTATTTAAAAAACAAACGCAACCGTAATCGTTTTAAAACCGATAGTACAAAACTTAAAACTTGGAATGACGACTTTAGGAAGACGCTTTTCAAAAAATTACTAAAAAATAAAACTACTATTTGTACAGGTTATGCATATTTGGTAAAAGAATTGGCACATTTGGCTAATTTAGAATGCGAAATTGTACAAGGTTATGGACGAGTAAGCACAACAGATATTGAGAATATAGATTTGCCTAACCATTCTTGGAATGCCATAAAACTGAGTAACAAATGGTATTTATGCGACCCAACTTGGGCAAGTGGTATTCCAAATCCAAAGACTAATCGGTTTACGTTTAAGTATAATGATGGTTTCTTTTTGGCTGAACCAGAACTTTTTGCGGTGAATCATTTTCCTGTGGAATCAAAATGGTGGCTTTTAGACGAAAATATTCCAACATTTGAAAGCTTTTTAGCATCACCAATAATTTATGGTAAAGCTTATACAAATCTAAAGCGTCATTTAGCACCAAAGCAAATGCATCAAACCATTAAAAAGTTTGACACCATTACTTTTAAGTATCAACTTAAAAATACCATTAAATCAAAAGACATTAGTCTTCTCATTAATAATGGTAGTAATAATCGGAAAACGAAACCGCAATCCACTTCAATTAAAAACAAGTCGTTAACCATAAAACACCAATTTATACGCAGTGGGTTTTATGATCTTCACCTTTATTTTGGCGACGACTTAATTTCAACTTATACGATTAAAGTAAAAAGCTAATTTCTGTTTAGACTGCTTTAGATGTCTAGTGTGCTTATAATAATGTTAAGACATCTTAGCGTCAATCTCTATCTCAATTGTATCACAATTCTCAAGAGTTAAGTCAACTTTCTTCCCATAATCAAACGTATTAGAAGCTACAACTTTGACATTACTACTAGCCAATTAAATCCAATTACTATTTGCCGCTACAGATATATTTTGAGTAAATAGTTGATTATAATCCTTTGAAGTCATAAATAATAAAATCGAAACTGTGAGCACCATTATTAGTTATTCTAACAGTTGGTAAGTCATCAATACAATTATGTGTTTGCCAACTGAGAGTTTCTGATGTTTCAGTAATATCAGGTAAATCTGTTGTACAATTTACAATATGTAAAAGCACTAAAAGTAGTTTTACATTCTTCATAAGTATTTATTCGATGAACGGTAAATATTAGATTAAGAAGTAAATTACTTAACTTAAGTGTTATAGCATTTTTAGGGTGTTAACTTCCTGTTCTGTAAGGTGTTTCCAATGACCTCTCGGGATATCTTTCTTAGTTAAATGACCAATTGCTACACAATCAATTTTTACGATATCGTAATTAAGATTATCAAATATGGTACGTAAAATGGTGTTTCCTGTATTTTTAATCTTAATTCCAACTAAATTTTTAGATTCACCTTGTATGTAACTGATCTCTTCTACCTCAACAAGTTTGCCTTCAACTTTAAAACCTTCTTGAACCTTTTTTAAGTCTTCAAATTTTAAATTTTTATCAAGTTCTACTTGAAACAATCTAGCAACACCCTTTTTAGATTTGGTGAATTTCTGAACCATTTCATCATCATTGGTAAACAACAATAATCCTAAAGAATTTCTTCCTAAACGACCAATTGGTTTAATATTGGAATTGGTTGCATTTGCTACTAAATCCATAACCGTCCTACCTTTACCTTCTGATGTGGTTGTAGCAAAGCCTTTAGGCTTGTTTAGCATTACATAAACGTTTGGTTCTGGCTTAATGCGTCTGCCATCAAACTTAACTTCGTCTGTACGTTTTACTTTGTAACCCATTTCGGTTATAACAGTGCCATTTACAGACACTAATCCAATGGCAATATTCTCATCGGCTTGGCGACGCGAGCACATACCTGAGTTGGCAACATATTTATTTAAACGAATCTCATCTGGATTGGATGATTTTTTCGAATTCTGTTTTTCTGGTTGTGTTTTCTTCTTAAAAGGAGCATTTCCTTTAGCAAAATTTTTAGTTTTACTATTAGCATTTCGGCTCCCGAAAGCTTTCGGGACTGCTGTCTTTCCTTTTCCTTTGCTATCTCGTTGTTTGCTCATATCTATTTTCCCATAAAAACAGGAATCATTTTAATTAATAATGAAATAAAATCACTAGATGAAGACATTTAATGAAATTTGTTGCAAAGGTATAATATTAGTTAACATCTTCTGCTTAAATATTCAAAGTTGTTTGTTACTGTGCTTTCACAATAAGTTTGAAATCACCGAGTTCCAATTTATATTCGGTTTAAAACAATAGTAACATCTATTAATAGGATTGAAAATACACCTACTACAATAATAAATTTTAAGATATTATGAAGAATAAGATAATGTGGTTTTTTATTCGACATTAGTAAAATAATAAGATAAGCCAACAACAATACAATACTGAGATAAAAGAAATAGTACATATGACCAATCTTAAAAAACGAAATTAGCAAAACGGACGAAACTATAGTTAAAACAGCCACAATCGTAAGCATACGCTTAGACACCTTCTCTCCATACACAACAGGAATCGTTCTATAATTAAGTGCCAAATCTCCTTTAATATTTCCCAAATCCTTTGTGAGTTCTCTCATGGAAATCAGTAAGAACAAAAAAAGTCCGTGTGCAAAAATTACTTTTTCAAAATTTTGATAATAAATAAAAATAGCAAAAAAGGGAATTACCGTTAATATTGCAGACATCATATTACCCACAATAGGTTGCTTTTTTAAACGATGCGAATAAAACCAAATCGCAAAAATGTAAATTGAAAAGAATATCACAGCTTTAAAAGACACATAACTAGAAAATACAACGGCCAAAAAATTAAGCACAAAATAAAAAGATAGTTTTGTGTTTTGACTTACCAGACGATCCAACATTGTTTTTCTCGGCTTGTTGATTAAATCTTTTTCAGAATCATAAAAATTATTAATTATATAACCCGCAGCAATTGTAGCAGAAGATGCTAAAACCAACATTAAAAGATTAATATCTAATAAAACAGATTTTACGGGTTTATGATGTGCAAAAATATAAACTGATGCTAAATATTGTGCAATTACGACAATAAGGATGTTGTAACCTCTAACTACAGAAAACAGGCTAAAAAATTTTAGAAGAATATGTTTCTGCCGTCTTGATAACATGATTTTTATGGGGAAAATTATGTAAGAACACTTCAAAGATACTTCGACAAGCTCAGTATAATATTAAAAATTATAAACCACTTCTAACTTCTGACCTTTTAAAGCCTCTTTAGCTTTATCAATATTTTCGGTAAATCCTAAAATATATCCTCCACCTCCAGAACCACAAAGTTTTAAATAGTAATCGTTAGTTTCAATTCCTTTTTTCCAAAGGTCATGAAACTGAGAAGGAATCATTGGTTTAAAATTATTAAGTACAACCTTAGATAAATGCTTTGTGTTTTCAAACAGTGATTTCATATCACCTTTTAAGAAATCATCTACACAAGCATCTGTATGTTTTATAAATTGATTTTTAAGCATGCTACGGAAACCTTCGTTTTTCATGTTTTCCATAAAAATACTTACCATTGGTGCTGTTTCTCCAACAATGCCACTATCTAATAAAAACACAGCACCTTTTCCTTCCGTTTTTTGAGATGGAATTCCAGTCGCTTCAATATTATCTTTAGAATTTATTAAAATAGGAAGGCTTAAATAACTATTTAAAGGATCTAAACCAGATGATTTTCCGTGGAAAAACGATTCCATTTCAGAAAAAATGGTTTTTAATTTTAATAGTTTTTCACGCGTTAAATTCTCTAAAACTGTAATTGTATCGGTTGCATATTTATCGTAAATCGCAGCAACTAAAGCTCCGCTACTTCCTACGCCATAACCTTGCGGAATTGAAGAATCAAAATACATACCTGAGTCAACATCATTTTGCAACGTATCGATATCAAAAGTCACTAAATCTTTATCTAAATCCTTTAAATACGTAACAAAACGTTTTAAGCTCTCATTAGATTTTATAGCTTCTTGAGAAGGATTTTCATCCACCTTAAGTGCACCATTGTAAAAATTATATGGAATTGATAAACCTTTAGAATCTTTAATGATTCCGTACTCTCCAAACAAGAGAATTTTAGAATAAAATAGTGGTCCCTTCATGTATTAACAGCAATTACTTTAGCAAATATACGTATTAAAATCCTATTTGGTTGGCGCCAAGTCCTATTTGATCGCAAATGTAATGTCCATTTTGGCAATAGCTAACCAATTCATTCTTAACAAATTCGAGAATTGTTGTTTTTTCATTTTCAGGATATAAGACATGAACATTAGCTCCTGCATCGAGAGTAAAACACACTTTAGAATCTGTTTTTTCTCTAAAAGCCCATATTTTATTGATGATTTGGAGTGTGTTTGGTTTCATTAATATGAAATATGGCATACTCGTCATCATCATTGCATGAAGCGTTAAGGCTTCACTTTCTACAATTTTCACAAATTCATTTAAGTTACCAGAAGCAAGAATAGTTTTTAACTTTGCCAAATTATTATGCGCTTGGGCAAAACGTTCTTTTGCAAAAGGATGACCATACATTAATTGATGACCAACTGTGCTACTCACTTGTTTTTCGCCTTTATCTACTAACAAAATAGTGTCTTGATAGTTTTTGAAGTTTGAATGCACATCGCCTTCAAATTTTACACCGTACAAATCTGAACTTTCTGTGCTCTCGTTTTTTCCCCAAACTACCAGTTCCCCTTCTATACTTCTGCAAGCACTTCCTGAGCCCAATCTTGCAAGAAATGATGCTTTTTGGTTGAAAAATAATTTCTCGCTGATGTGAGATTTCTCGTCGCTCATGCTTCGCTCTGTCGAAATGACATTATTCGTAAGTTCTTTTTCAATACTCATTAAACATAAAGCAATCGCACTCATACCAGACGCGGAAGATGCAATACCAGAACTATGTGGAAAGGTGTTAGAGGTTTCAATTTTAAAATGATAATCCTTCAAAAAAGGCATATATGTTTCAATACGCTCAAAAAAGGTTTGAATCTTAGATTTGAACGCTTCATTTCTCTCTCCTTCAAAATAAATATCGAAACTAAAACCAGACGTCACCTTGAGCGCAGTTGAAAGGTCTTTCTTAGTATAACTGATTTGTGTAATTGTTTTACAATCTGAAAGTGTAAAACTAATTGATGGATTTTCTGGAATCTGATGCTCCTTTTTTCCCCAATATTTTACCAAGGCTATATTACTTGGCGAAGACCATTTTACTGAACCTTTTTCAATATTAGAATTGTAGGATTTTAAGATGAAATCTTTTTCTGTCATACTAGTCATTTGTCTGAGACAAAGACTGCCTCAAGGCAGACTTTTCAATTACTTTTTATTATTATTTACAAAAATAACTAATTTCTATAGGTTCTTAATCTATTCTTCTGACATTGCGAGTAGTTTTACCATTGTTCTATAATTTCGGGCTGTGGCTTTTACTTTTAATTTCTTTTCAAACCAATTGACGCCTAATTTTGCCTTTCCGGCACCTAAGCTATAAAAAATATAGACGCTCTCATTTGTTGTTACAAATTCTTCGTTTGGAAATATTTGTTGTGAAATTTCGTCTATTAGTTCCTTTTCTGGCGCTTCATTAAGCATAATAAAATAACTTTCTACTTTTTTCTCTTCAGGAAACGGACAATTATTAAAAATCGTAGATAATTCGTCTCTAGTTCTAACCAAAACTGGGACTTCAAATTCAAAATGATCTAAAATTGATTTTTGAATATTATTTTCTAAAGTTGCAGAATCATTACTTGAAGATTGAAAAATAACGTTGCCACTTTGAATATAGGTTTGCACGTTTTCTAATCCAAATTTAGTGAGTAAACCTCTTAACTCTGCCATTGGCACTTTTTTGTGTCCACCAACATTGATTCCTCTTAAAAGTGCGATGTATGTTTTCAACAGATTAGAAGTTTTGAGATTGGTTTAAGAATCTATATACTAAAATACCTTTTGATTTCGCAATATAATGAATTGAATAGTTGAAGTTTTCTAATGGAATAATTCTTACATTTTTATAACGTATTTGAAATGCTAATGGAAACTCTTTCATAAGTTCGATTTGTCTATCAATATCAAGCCAAAACTCTTCTAGTTTACCATTAAAATCCATAAAACACTGTGCTTTATGAAAATCTAAATTTGCCTCGTCAGAAAACTCAACATCCTTATCTACCATATCTCGCTTTTATTTCTTCCCAAGTATGAGTTTTCAATAATCCTTTTTTATCACGCTCAATCATATCATCCATCATCTTTTTATATTCTTCTGATGGCTCACTAAAACGTAAAGCAGTATCTTCTAGCGTGAATTCTATATAGTTTTTTAACGAGCGTTTTTGAAGTTTTGCTTGTTTTTCTAAAATAGCTATGGCTTTATCGTCTAGTTCTATGAGTTTTTTTGTCTTTCCCATTGTATATATTTTTTATATAGTAAATATATGTAAAATATATTTATTTGATTAAGATTTTTAAACCTACAAGGTTTTCAAAACCTCGCAGGTTAACTTACTATGGATTGCGACACAATATAAGCACCTGTCCAAGCATTCTGAAAGTTAAATCCGCCTGTTACTGCATCTACATTAATTACTTCGCCAGCAAAATAGAGATTAGGAATCCGTTTACTTTCAAAAGTTTTAAAATTCACTTCCTTTAAATCCACTCCACCAGCTGTGACAAACTCTTCTTTAAACGTGCTTTTTCCTGTCACTTGAAAAATTGCGGCTGTTAATTGAGTTGTTAAGTCCTCTAATTGTTGTTTATTTATATCTGCCCAACGCTCTGCTTCTTCAATATTTGAAGCCAAGACTAATTGTTTCCATAATCGTTTTGGAAGATCGAATTGGGTTGAATTAAAAACGGTTTTTCTAGCAAATTCTTGTTTGCAATTTTTAAGTTGCCCTATACAAGTTTCAAAATCTAATTGAACAAAATTCACTTCGATTTTAAAATTATAATTTCGCTTTGCTAATTCAACAGCACCAAATGCTGAGAGTTTTAAAATGGCTGGCGCACTCATACCAACATGTGTAATTAATAATGGTCCTTCGGAAACTAAATCAGTTCCAATGACCTTAATCTCAACATCTTTTGCTACAACGCCTGGAATATCTTTAATGCGCTTGTCCTTAATATCAAATGTGAATAATGATGGTACTGGTTGAATAATTGAATGACCTAAATCTTCGAGTAATTTCCAAACTTTTGGGTTGCTTCCTGTTGCAAACACCAGTTTATTACATTCTAAAGCACCTTGAGATGTTTGGATTTTAAAATGATTATTTCCATGAGACGCTTCGACTGCGCTCAACATGACATCATTAGTATGAATTTGATTAATTGATTTTACAGAATGATTATATAAAACTTCAACATTATGCTTTTGGGCTTCATTTAAGAAACAATCAATAATGGTTTGTGATGAATTTGAAACGGGAAACATTCTGCCATCGGCTTCAATTTTTAATTCTACGCCTCGTTCTTCAAACCAAGCAATAGTATCGCCTGTCATAAAACTATGAAAAGGTCCTAAGAGTTCTTTTTCGCCTCTTGGATAATTCAAAACCAATTCTGACGGAATAAATTCGGCATGTGTGACATTACATCGTCCTCCTCCAGAAATTTTTACTTTTTGTAAACCTTCCTTACCACGTTCTAAAATAGCAACGGATAATTTAGGATGCTGTTCTGCAATGTTAATTGCAGCAAAGAAACCTGCTGCTCCACCTCCAATTATAATAATATCTTTATGAGTATTCAATCTTATATTTTAAAAATATAAAACTACAATGATATACCTCAAAAGACTAATATTTCTTGCGTTTATTATAACTTCTAAAGAGTTTGATAGATCATTTACTTTTGAAAACAACAATTTTAAGAATACCAAATATTAAAACTCAAAACCTAGTTTAAAAGTTAAACGCAATCCATCATCGCTATTAAAAGCAGCTATATTTGCGGTCATCATTTTCGCCATATTTACAAAGAATCCTCCACCAAATGAATTATTCCATTTATTGGAATCCTCATTATCTACCCAAACGCGTCCATAATCAACTCCTCCATAAATACCAATATGAATTGGAAGCAAGCCTGTTTTTAAGCTACTAAAGTTCCAACGTATATCTGTAGATTGAGAAAATGCTGAATTACCCGTAAATCTTTGAAATCTATAACCTCTTAAGCCTGTTTTTCCACCTAAAACCGCTCCTTGATAAAATTCAAAATCATCGCCAAAATTAATATGTCCACGAATGTCTGTAGCCAATACTAACTGACCACTTGGAACTAACTTATAATCAATTCCTATTTCTGGAATAAAATAAGCAAAACCTTTTTCTGTACTTATGTTATTCTTATAACCTGTTTCTAAAGATGTTTGAAAACCTAAGGTAGGAAAAGCTTTATTATCCTTATTTACAAAATTATATTTGGCATTTATGCCATAAAAATTATTATTAGTCTCTACATTATCTCCAATAAATAAATTAATAAAACGTCCTTGCGTTTCTTCGACCTCAATAGATTCGTATAATAAGCCTACTTTAAAACTTGCTCCTGAGCGACCTTTCCAAATTAAAGATGGCGAAAAAGATAATGTACTATACTTTACACGATTATAATCTAAATCTACATCTAAACCATCATTTTCTTCTGCTTCGTTATTAATTGTTTCATTACCAAAACCAAAAAAATTAATAGCATAATTAGGGCTGCTAAAATGCGCATCTATTCCTAAATTCACATTAGGGAAAATATTAGCAAATTCACCTTTATAATTTAGATCAAATCCGCTTGTTGCAAAGTAATATGCAGCTGCAATTTTGTGTTGAGTCGTAAAAGGATTACGCTCAAAACCATAATTAGTAAAAATGGTACTAGCACCAATTCTGAAACCATCATCTGGATTAGCACCTAAGCTAGGTAAAATCTGAGTTGTATTATTTTTTAACTTTTTGTAATCATAAACATTGGTCTTATAGTGGTCGCTAAATTTCTTATGTCCTTTGTTGGTCACAATTGTATTTTTCTTTGACTTGTAATCGTAGTAAGTCACTCGCTTTCCGTTTTCAATAGTATAGGTGTCATTATTTTGTCCGCCTATTAATCTTAATTTTATTAAGTGGTCTCCATTTCCTGTGACTTCAAAAACATCATCATCGTCTAAAGCGTATATCCAAATTTCTTTTGTGTCTTTATGATTATAAGTGCGCTCGTGAAATTTATCTTTCTTTTTTCCATCTTTAATACGATACGCTGTTATTTTGGTTAACCCGTTTGGCATACGTTCTACACTAAACCAATCGTCTTTATTGGTGCCTTTAATCACGGCATATTTATTTACTAATTCAAAATATCTATCAGAAATTTTCTTAAGATTGGCACGTCTTGATTTTAGCTTTCGTTTTATTTCTTCAACTGCATTACCATGTACTTCTTCTGGCATATTTAAAAATGCTTTTTCTATAACAGCATCTGTAACGTTTTCTTGAATGTATTTTACTTGCGCATCCCAAACCTCTTTTCCAGATTGTGTAATAATCTCCATATCTATAGGATACGGTTCTACATTAACGCCTTTTACGTCTTCTAAATCGTCAGAATACTTTCTTAGGATTCGAGCTGCAGGTATTAGTTTTACTGCAGCACCTAAAAGAAAACCATCAGACATAATTGAAAACGCCTGATCACGATCGCGAGGCATTGGTCTGTAAATTTTTTTACCATTTTCTTTAAACTCAATCCATCTCCATTGATCTTGGTGTCTGTCCCAATCTCCAATAAGCATATCAAACAATCTTGCTTTTATATAAGCAGCTTCATCAACTACGATATCTTCATCCTTGTGGACTTTTTTCATCATATCATCAGTTGATAATAATTTGTTTTGAAAACCAAAACTCGCTTTATCATTATGTCCTTCTGAGGTATGCTCTTCAATCATATAAAGTTCATTTCCAAACTCGTCATTATACTGTCCTAATCGTTTTTGTTTTGGTACATAATACAATATAGGATTGGTGTGAAAAACACCAATAGCATCTGCTAAATCACCAACAACCAATGGTGCATAAGGATGAGAACCTGTAAATACATCTAAAATTAAATCTTCGGTTGCCGTATCATCAAATTGACCTTCTATATATTGATCTTTAAAAAGAAATGCTTGTAAGTACTGAAGTGCCTGTTTTCTTACGGCACGCATTACATATTGCGTTCCATTTTTATCTTCTAAACGCAATGATTTAGATTGGTTTCCTCCGCCTTTTCTTACTGGTTTTAATCCTCCGAATAAAGTATCTAATCCAACATTTGGTGCCTTAACTTTAGTACTATAATATTTTCTGTAGCGATCTCCCCAAAGAAATTTACCAAAACCACTAAAATCTGTTTCATCTTCAGAATAGATAGAAGCTATAGTATGAGATGATAAATTGTCTTTATACGCTTTTGGTTTAATTGGTTTGTTTTCTGCAAAGACTTGAGACTGAAACACGTCTTTTTCTTCGTCCGCAGAATAAAAAGTAACATGAGACGAGCCATCTTTATACACAATAAATTTGGCATAACCTGGAGTTCCATAACCAAATTTTCCACTTCCAATATTACGAACAGCAGATACTTTAGAACCAGAACCTGAAATAATTTGATGCAAATTATCTTCTACTAAATATTGTAAATTATGCTCATGACCAGACACAAAAATCACTTTACTATTAAATTGAGCGATGGTAACCAAACGACGTTTCAATTCATTGTACATTGGATTTTGAAGATCGGCATGAGAAATTCCCGTTGTTTTTCTAAGCACATTTTTAAGTGTTCCTAAAATTGGAATTGGAGACATGTGATTGCCAAAACTATATTGTCCTCCATGTGCACCATTAGTGTACATTGGATGATGTAAAGCTACTATTGTTGTTTTGCCTCTTGCCTTTTTTATGAGACTGCTAAATTCATCTAAGAATTTGTGTCTCGTCTTAATATCACAATCGTCATTAATGGTTGGTTGGTCATTCCAATTGGTAATGTACCAATGTGTATCAATTAGAATCAACTCAACATTATCTGAAATATGTATTTTATCTATTGGACAACCATTTTCTGGTAAAAAACTATTTTTACCCAATGCTTTTTCTACAATTTTCTCTTGACGTTTTAATCCAGAAAGACCAGAATACCAATCATGATTTCCTGGAATAATAACGGTTTCTCCTTTAAATTTTTTTACAGTTTCTGTTTGAATTTTTATACGATGTTTTGCCAACTTGTATTCTGCATCTGATTTTTTTGGCAGACCTACAGGGTAAATATTATCGCCAAGAAAAATAGCTGTACTATTTTTATCTGCTTTCTCTAGTTCTTTTTTGAATGCTTTTAACGCTTTTGAACTTTCGCCAAGATCAGAATTGCCAGCATCTCCTATGAGGTAAAAACTGTGTTCGATTTCTTTATCTGTTGGCATTTCACTTTCAGCACCTTCAACTACTTGTTTTTTTAGTGTTGCACAGGCATTACAAACTAACATTAAGGTTAAAAGAAGGCTGTATTTGTGTATTATTTTCATCAGAACATTTTGGTTGGTCGGTGAGTTTGCAAATTACTTTTCCCAGAGACTATCTGTAAAATAGTGCTTGCAATCTAAAAAGTTATAGGTTAGTTTAAAGTTTGAGGCTTCTGCTAAGTTACTAATTTCATTAATACCATACTTCTTAGAAAGTTCTGTCCAGATTAATTCGTTATAATCAAAATGAATTGTTTGGTTTAATGCTTTTAATTCTACCGTTTGCTTTCTAAGGCTAATAATATAACTTTTAACATCACCTGTAATTGGATTGTAATGACAATAAAAATCGAAATCATCTATCTTAAAATCAGCATTCAACTCTCTATTAATTCTCAATAAAAGATTAAGATTAAAGCGTTTGGTAATACCATGTTTATCGTAATAGGCATTATGAATTATAATTGGATTTTTCTTTATATCAAAACCAATAAGAAGTTTATCACCAATCTTCATGTTTTTGTTAAAAAGTTGTAGTAATTCTATTGCTTTATCTTCATTATAATTCCCAATGTTACCACCTAAAAACAATAGTAAACTTGGATACTCACTTACTCTATTATCTTTTAGAATTTCAAAATAATCACCAACTTTTGGATGAATTTTTAAATTAGGTAATCTATCTTTTAAATTCTTAGTAAGCATATCTACTGCCTCTTGAGAAATATCGATAGGTATGTAATGAAAATCTACATCGTTATCTACCAAATATTCTAGAAGTTTAAAAGTTTTGAAACCATCTCCAGCTCCTAACTCAACTATATTGAATGGACCAGAAAACTGCAACGCTTCAATGATTTGTTTAGACTGCATTGAGAGTATTTCAAACTCAGCATCTGTAAGATAGTACTCAGGCATATTCATTATTTCCTGAAATATGCGACTTCCATTGTCATCGTAAAAATACTTTGAGGATAAATGTTTGTTTTGGGCTGTTAAGCCATTGAGCACATCATGTGCAAAAGTGTTTTTCATTTATCTAGCTAGTCTTATTCCTGAAAATTGCCAACGCATTTCAGGGTGAAAAAAGTTTCTATACGTTGGTCTGCTATGATTTTTTGCAGTAGCAATGGAAGCACCTCTCAAAACCATTGTATTGACCATGAATTTCCCATTGTATTCCCCTATTGCTCCTTCAGCTTTTGTGTAATTAGGATACTGTAAGTAAGCGCTATTAGTCCATTCCCAAACCTGACCATAATTAAATTGTTTTGAAGCAACTTCCCACTCAAATTCTGTTGGCAATCGCATCTCTTTCCATTGCGCGAATGCGAATGCTTCGTAAAACGATATATGATTTACTGGCAAATTACCATCAATTTCTTTAAAACCTTGAAGTGTATATTGCATCCATTTTCCATCAACCTTATGCCAATACATTGGAGATATAATACTATTTTTTCGAATAAAATCCCAACCATCTGCATGCCAAAGATTAAAATTCTTATAGCCGCCAGACTCAATAAATTCTGTGTATTCTGAATTGGTTACTAATCGATTTGAAATTTCAAAATCATGAAGAAAAACCTTATGCTTTCCTAATTCATTATCCCAACAAAAATTATTGCCATTATAACCTATATTATATAATCCTTCATCTATCTTAATAAATTTGTGCTGCGCATTTTCTGGCTTCAAATTAATGCCACAATCTAATTTTGGGAATGAGGGTTGATGCCCAAAAATATATTTGATATCATATATTAATAATTCTTGATGTTGTTGCTCGTGTTGCAACCCAATTTCTATAATATCAGAAACATCTTTAGAAATATCTTCATTTAGAAATTCTGCCATATGCGTATTTACATATGCTCTATAATCTATAACTTCGTTTAATGTAGGTCTGGTCATAAGTCCACGATCTGATCTTACAACGCGCTCGCCTATATTATTGTAATAGCTATTAAAGTAATAGGCAAAATCAGAATTAAACACTTTATAATTTTCCTTATGTTCTGTTAAAACAAACTGCTCAAAAAACCATGTTGTATGCGCTAGATGCCATTTAGGAGGTGACACATAATCTCTTGGCTGAATGGATGAATCTTCTGGCTTTAAGGATTTACAAATTCGCTCTGTCTGATATCTTATTTCTAAAAAATCATTCTTAGTAATTAGGCTAGCTATTTCAATCTGCACTATTAATCTTGTATTATATTAGTTTCAAAAACAACTTCGCTTGCTATAGTTTTATGAACAGGACAACGCGAAGCAATTTCTTTTAATCTTTCTTTTTGAGTAGCATCTAAGTTACCAACAAATTTTAGTTTTTTACTAATGTGATCTAAGTATTTTGGTTTATCTACTTCAACTTGTAAATCATCACTATGCTTTCTAGAATGTGATATATAGACAAACACTTCTTGCAAATCCCAATTTTTTCGCTCCGCGTACATCTTCAAAGTCATAACGGTACACGCAGCTAATGCTGCATTAAGATATTCGTATGGCGATGGTCCAAAATCGCTTCCCCCAATACTTGCAGGTTCGTCTGCAATAAAGGTGTGATTTTTTGTTTGAATCGAGGTTGTAAAGTTATCTTCAAGAATATTCAAATGACCTACCAATTGCTCACCTTCAGTACTTAACATTACATTTTCTATTTTTGGAAAATAACGTTTTGCCCAAGCTCCAATAACATCACCAACATATTTACTATCCTTTTCTTTCGACAATAAATGGTCTGCATCATCAAGGCTTACAAAACTTTTAGGATGATGCGCATTGTGATACAACTGCTGTGCATTTTCTACATCCACGATTTTGTCGAAAGGTGAATGCATTATAAGTAAAGGTTTTCTTAAATTTTTTACAATTGCAGGCAAATCTGTTTTACCAAATTCTGCCACAAAATCTTCGTTAATTACAAATGGTCTACCTCCAATATTCACCTCAACATCACCTTTATCCTTAATCTCTTCAACTTGATGCGAAAATAGATGCTTTACATGGTTCACTGTTGCTGGTGCACCAACTGTTGCCACAGCTTTAACGGCATCAATTTTTGAAGCTGCAACAAGTACAGCTGCTCCTCCTAAAGAGTGACCAACTAATAAGCTTGGGGCTTGGTAATGTTCTGTCATATAACTATGAACGTCTAATAAATCTTCAACATTTGCCGAGAAATGACTGTCTGCAAATTCCCCTTCACTTCGTCCTAATCCTGTAAAATCAAAACGAACTACAGCAAAGCCTTGTTGCGTTAAAGCTCTGCTTACATTTCTTACAGCACTGAGACTGCTGCTGCAGGTAAAACAATGTGCAAAAACAGCATAGTAATTTGGCTTTTGGTTAGCTGGCAACTCTAAATGCGCATGAAGCGTTATGCCTTTTCTATTTGTTATTTTAAGCTTTGTGCTTTTCATTTTTATATTTTAAATAATACCTACAAGGTTTTTAAAACCTCGCAGGATAATCTATAGACAGATTTTATGCTGTCCCGATAGCTAATGGAATATTTCAATATTAATTTAGTCTTCTATTTGTACACCTTTCCAAAAAGCGACATGGTTTTTTATGCCTTTTGCCAATTCTGATACTTCAGGATAAAACCAAGCTGCATCTGCATTTTGCTTTCTGTCAACTTCTATTGTATAGTAAGATGCGGTTCCTTTCCAAGGACAAACGGAATGCAAGTCACTTGGTTTAAAGAATTCTTTTTTTATACTATCGTGAGGAAAATAATGATTGTTTTCTATAACAATAGTGTCATTACTTTCTGCTATAATTTGATTATTCCAAATTGCTTTCATGTTTTTGTTTTAATACCTACAAGGTTTTTGAAACCTTGCAGGATAAATGATATTTTAAGAACTACAAGACAACATTGAGCATCCAACTTTATGTCTTGCCCAATCTGGTCGTTTGGCAAACCATTTTTCGTTTTCTGGCTGTTCATTATATGGTTTTTTAAGTAGTTCAAATAATTCGTTAACTAATTTATAATCACCTTTATCTGCATCATCAATTGCTAGTTGTGCCATATAATTTCTGAGCACATATTTTGGGTTGACTGCATTCATTTTCTGTCGTCTTTCATTATCACCAAAATCCTCTTTATGCAACCTTCTGTCGTAAGTAGTAAACCAAACTTTCCATTGTTCGGAAATTTCATCTTTAATCTCTTCTGGTTTATAAAATGTCTCATTAATTAGTTTTAATCCATTTTCCGAATCACCTTTTTCATAATTAGACAATAATCTAAAGAAAATCGTCATATCAGTTTCAGAAAGCAACAAACAATCTTCTAAATCAGCTATTAGTTTTGAGTCCTTTTCATCTTGAGATACTAATCCTAATTTTGAGCGCATCATTTGAAGCGACTTAGCTTCAAAATCATCTTGATATTGATTTAGAATTGCTTCAAAAGGTTCTGCCTCTTCTACTAAAGGGTATAATGCATTGGCAAGTTGAAGCAAATTCCATAGTCCAATATTAGGTTGATTGCCGTAGCGATAGCGTTTGTTTTGTTTGTCTGTAGTATTTGGTGTCCAACCAAAATCAAAATCTTCTAACCAACCATAAGGTCCATAATCTATAGTTAAACCAAGAATAGACATATTATCTGTATTCATTACACCATGTACAAATCCTACGCGTTGCCAATGAACAATCATCTCAAGAGTTCGGCTGGCTACTTCTCTAAAAAAATCTATATAGGTTTCTTTTGAAGGTTTCCCTAATTCAGGATAAAAGTGCTTTAACGTATAATCTGTTAGTTTTTTTAGATTATCAATATCCTTTCGTGCTGCAAATAATTCAAAATTACCAAAGCGAATAAATGTTGGTGCCAATCTACTCACAATTGCTCCTTTTTCATAATCTGCATTACCATCATAAAGCATATCTCTAAGCACATCATCTCCAGACAACATTAAACTTAATGCTCTTGTAGTTGGAACCCCTAAATGAAACATGGATTCGCTACATAAATATTCTCGAATAGAAGATCTTAAAACAGCCAAACCATCTCCTTGTCTCGAATATTGAGTTTCACCAGACCCTTTGAGCTGTATTGCCCAACGGTTTTTATTGTGTTCAACTTCAAAAAGATTAATAGCTCTTCCATCTCCCAACTGGCCAGCCCAATTACCAAACTGATGTCCTGCATAAGCCATCGCATAAGGTTTTGTTTTAGGATAAATTTTAGACCCAGAAAATGTTTCTAAAAAATCTTTAGAATCTATGTCGCTTTTATCTAAACCTATTGCTTCTGCCATTTCTAGAGAAGCATGAATTAATTTTGGATTTGATGGTGTTTTTGGTGACACATAAGAATGTGTGGCTTCAAAAACCTGGCGTCTGGTGTTATCAGTATTTGAATCTGAAGGCAGTTCGGTATTGAATGTATTACTTATCTTTAATTGCATTTTAGCTCCTTTCTGGCTTTATTAAATTTATTTAGTATAGTAATTACTCAAAATAAATTACGTCTAAGTCTTAGTCGTAATAGTGTGAATAACTTTGCAAACTAAGATGATTAGCTAAGTTAGCACTTTACTAATTGAAAAAGGTTATAAATAATTCTTAAATTAGGCTCACATTTTAGTATATGAAAAATATAATAATTGAAGCAGAGAAATACGTTATATCGTATTTGAATGATAATTTAGACGCATCGTTTGTATATCATAATTTAGCGCATACGCAGCGTGTGGTTAACAAAGTCATAGAATTAAGCGAAGACAGTGATTTAAATGCTACTGAAAAGCAACAGCTTCTTATTGCAGCTTGGTTTCATGATATTGGGTTTACAAAAACCATAGAAGGGCATGAAAAAGAAAGTGTAAAAATCGCTTCAGAATTTCTAACATCTCAAAAAGTTTCAGAAGACAATATAAAAGCTATTTCTGAGCTTATCCTAGCAACTCAAATGAATTATAAACCTAAAACTAAAATTGAAGGTTACATAAGAGATGCAGATTGCGCACATTTATCTAGTAAAAATTATGGAGATTACGCAGCTCTACTACGAAAAGAATGGGAATTAACACTAGACAAAAAAATCTCTAAAACAGATTGGATACAAGAAAATATTAACTTTTTAACCAACCATTCTTTTAATACCGATTTAGCCACAAAAAAATGGGAAGGTCGTAAAAGTAAAAATTTAGCTAGTCTTTTACAAAATCAGACTAAGATTAAAGCTGATACTGAAAAGTTGAAGCAGAAAAAGGCAGAATTAGACTATAAGAAAGAAAAAATAGACTTACCAGATCGTGGTATTGAAACGATGTTTAGAGTCGCACTTAGAAATCATATTACATTGAGTGATATTGCAGATACTAAAGCCAATATTTTACTTTCTGTAAATGCAATTATTATCTCTTTAGTATTATCTAATTTGGTTTCTAAACTCGATAATCCATCAAATGATTATTTGATTTGGCCAACAGTTATTTTCGCTTTATTTACAGTAGCCTCAATAGTTTTATCTGTTATAGCGACACGTCCAAATGTTACTAGTGGAAAGTTTACAAAAGAAGATGTTGCTAATAAAAAAGTGAATCTTTTATTTTTTGGAAATTTTCATAAAATGAAACTTGATGAATTTGAATGGGCAATGCAAGAAATGATGCAAGACAAGGATTATTTATATGGCTCACTAACCAAAGATTTATATTTCTTAGGTTTAGTTTTAAATAGAAAGTATAACATTTTAAGACTTACATATACTGTATTTGCGATTGGTATTGTTGTAAGTGTTATTGCTTTTGGAATTGCTTTTCAATTTTTTGGTTTGAAATAAACAACGGAAGCTATCTTTTAAATTAGGCTTTAATTTCTTTCATTAAATCATCATAAGTATAAAACGCTTTATCGTCTTTATCTTTATGGTAAAGCACACTTACTCTAATAGCTTTTAAACCTGTTACAGCTTGTAAATCTTGAAGCTCTACAATCTCTACATCATCATCTAAATACTTTTTAGATTGTAAAAATTTAATATATCTAAGATATTCTCTTTCATCCTCTTTTTGCGAATACACAATACTGATTTTACCTTTTTGTGTAACACGCTCTGTTGTGCCTTTTATATATGCCTTATCAACTCGCTTTTTTACAATTTCGTAGCGTGCATTATAAGTGCCATCTACATCAAATTGTTTTTCGTCCATTCTAAAACTTATAGATAATGGTTGATTAAAAACTAAAATCATTGAAGCCACATCTAAAGCCACAGGAAAATCAGATTGCATTTGGTAATACGAATTTTCCATTTCTACCATGACTTGCAATTGCCATAATCTAAGGTTATATAAATAAATAGGATTAAAACTATCATCTTTAGTAATAGATTCTCCTATGTACATATTATGTTCTACACCATCTGTTTTGAATCGTTCAAAATAATGTGGATACATTAATTGTGCTTCAACTTGCTTCTGATCTAATAGTGAAGCCATTTCTTTATTAATTAAAGCAATAGTATCATCATAATGTTTTCTATGATGATATAATATATCAACTTCATTGTCAATACGATTAAAATAACTATCAATTCCAGCTTTTAATTCGTCTGTTGTATAAAGATGTTTCAAAATTGGTTCTATATTATCTTTAATATAACCTGATATTTGTTGCTCACTATCCACTTGAAAATGTGATTCAAGACTCTTTAAAAAATCGCTTATTTGATAAATATATTGCTCATAGATTGGCAATACGTCAATTTTAGAAGCGTCTTCTAAAATTGATTTTACAGTACTTAATTGTAAAGATAAATCTTGCTGAGTTGCCCAATTTCTCGCTTCAGAAGAACCTTTGATATCTATTTGACCATAAAGCGGATAAATATTTTCAAAAGCAATTTTATTAAAACTTGGCTCTTTTCCATTAAGCTGATCTTTAATAAAATTTTTTGCTTCTTTCTCAAATTTCCAATTTACACTTGGGTGTATAGACGTGCATTCTTTTTGAATAATAGCTTCAATTAAATTCTCTTCTTCATTTTTTGAACGCTCAACAGCAGATACAATAAATGGCATTATATCTACTAATTTATTGGCATTAATACTATTTAAAACTTTAGGCTCTTCAGAGACGATTTCTAGAATTCCCATTAAACCGTCCTCATTAGCAATAGGCGCTAAAATGGCACTTTTAATATTTCTGCTTTTTAAGGTTTTATATTGTGGTGCTTTACCTTTTGATAGATCAAAAAACTTGTCTACATCAGAAATAGAATAGAATTTTTTATCAACTAACAAAGTCTTGTAAGACACAGAGCATAATGCTTTAGAACATTTTAAAATATCCAAGTTATTAATGAGATAACTGTCCATACCAACACCATAAACGCGTTCAAAAGATTCTTCTTCCTTATTATAAATTGAAAAACCAACTTTTATGTCTTTTAAACCTAAAAGTGAACGGAAAATATCATGAAAATCTTCCATAAAACTTTCATCCTTACGCTTATCTTCACCTATTAAAGTCGATTTTATATTAGAGATTGATTGGTCATCTGTAACATCAAAAATATTTGAAATCACAAAACCCTTAAACTCATAACTGTTCAGCGGAAATTTTTCTTTCCATAACTCAATATTTTCAAAATTATCTAGGAGTTCATCGTAATCTTCTTGCGTGATCTTTGGAGCATTCTCTTTAGGAATAATTTCATTAAAATCTGCATTATATAGAATCTTATAATAATGCATTATACCATCAGCATCGGGAATTTCATAAAAAAATGGTCGCTTAAAATTAAGATTATAGCCGTAACAAAAATTTAAAATAATAGTACATGCAATAATATACCTCTGGTCTGTTGGCATGTTTTTTATTTGCAACTCAAAATCGTTACCAGCGGTTTTTAATATGGTCTTAAAACGTTCCGAAGAATTGAAAATAAAATTGTGAAAAGGAACAGAAGCCGTCTTTATTTCATTCCTTGTTAAAATAGAACTAAATGAATCTTGAAGAATACCTTCAATTTCTTTTTCGTAGGTATTGAATACATCTAAATCACTAAACCCTTCTCTTAGAATAGGGTTTTCTTTTGCTATTTTTAATACACGACGTGCATTGGCAGCAATAAAATCGTTATCAGTAGTAATTAAACTTTCATATTGAGTTAGTAATTTATTGAAACTAACCTTAATAATAAAAGGAGAAACTATGTTGTCGTTAATATCCATAGCAGTAATTTTTGATATTGCAAAGTTACGAATATTAAGAATAGTCGTTCTTTGTAAGACAATCTTACATACTAAAATGATTTACCAATTGTATATAAAAGCAAACTAAAGTCCTAAGTGTCCGTAAGTCCAATTAACGCCATCACTTATAAAAATCAAAGTTTTAGTAATATCACCTCCATCATTTGCCACATCTGGAGTCATTGTGACTGAACCAAGAGGCCCTTCACTATTTCTACCATCTCCGCGAAAAAATTCAACTCCAGCACCAGCAGTAGCGTTTGCTCCTAATGTATATATTACGGCATTTTCTGAGTCAGATATATTTCTAAGAATATATATTCTACCAGGTACTGTTGAGGCATCTGGCAAAATAAACTCAACATTAAATGCTGTTGGAGTTAGGTTAATATAAACACCATCATCAATAGCTGTTGCAGACCCACTTGGTCCACCATTTAAACTTACAACTTTGAGTGATAAATTTCCATTAATATCCAAAGTGCTTTTAGGATCTGTTGTACCAACTCCTACTTGAGCAAAAGCGCTATTAAAAAAAAGCGTTAAACCGATTATTAAAATTATATTTTTCATAAGGGATAAAAAATTATTTATTTATTTCTTTTTTAGGCTAATGGCAAAACCTCCACCTTCAGCTAATTTTATATTTAATTTTGATTTATTATTGATTTCCATTTTTTCAATAACAATATCTAACGGATTATCATCCCAATGTGCTTTTTTACCATCTTTGTAGATAATCGCTTCATAGATTTCATTCTCATCTAAAAAACTAAAGCCCAGTTCTAAAGATAACGAATTTTCATCAGTTATTCCTCCTACAAACCAATCTCCTGTTAGACGTTCTTTTCTTGCAATAGTCACATAATCACCTACTTTACCATTTAAAACTAAGGTTTTCCCCCAATCTACACCAACATCTCTGATGAACTGCAAAGGTTCTGGATTAGCTTCATAATGTTCTACCAAATCTGCTGCCATTTGTATTGGGCTATAAATCACAACATACAATGCCAATTGCTGTGCTAAAGTGGTATTAACTTGATTTTCGGTTTTATATTCATCAAATTTAATATTGAAAATACCAGGTGTAAAATCTATTGGTCCAGATAACATTCTGGTAAAAGCTATTATTGGTAAATGCTCTGGTGGATTTCCTCCATCGCTTGACCAAGCATTAAATTCTTGTCCACGTAAACCTTCTCTAGAAATTATATTTGGATAGGTTCTACGTAAGCCTGTAGCTTTTATAGGCTCGTGTGCGTTTACTGCTACTTCATATTTTGCTGCTTTAATTGCTGCGCTATTATATTGATTGACCATGTATTGACCATGATGGTATTCTCCTTTTGGTAAAATTTTACCAACATAACCAGATTTTACAGTATGCATACCATATTTCTGCATTAGCGCATAAGCCGTATCTTGTTGTTTTTCGTAAGTTTCTGTTGCTGCAGACGTTTCATGATGCATAATGATATCAACATCTTTTTCTTTTCCATAACGCACCACTTCATCTATATCATAATCTGGATATGTGGTTACAAAATCAAAAACACCTTCCCTGTCTTCAAAACCTATCCAACGTTCCCAACCTGTATTCCAACCTTCAACTAAAACACCTCCAATATTATTTTTAGCTGAAAAATCAATAAAATTCTTTGCGTTTTCTGTAGTTGCTCCATGCTTTCCATGTGCTTTTCCAGTATCTTTCCATTTACCATTTACCATTTCCATTCCGTAATCCCAAGAGGATTTTCCTAAATGCATTTCCCACCAAACACCAGTGTATTTCATAGGTTTAAACCATGATACATCTCCTAATTTATTTGGTTCGTTAAGATTAACGATTAAGTTAGATTCAATTAAATCTGGTGCATTATCTGTAATTTGAATGGTTCTCCAAGGTGTATTAAAAGGCATTGTTCGCTTCACTTTGTAATCTGTGTTTTTTGAGCCAACAAGATTACTTTTTAGGTTTAGATTTTTTGTATCAACTTTTAAAGTCATACCAGAATAATCAACTAAAGCAGCTTCATGAAAACTTAAATGCGTTCCGTCTTTACCAACCATAGTTACAGGTGTATTTACCGCATTTTCTGGAATATAAGTTTGTGCTAAATTTTTATGATTAGCAAACTGCAAGGCATCAACTTCAGAAAGACTTGTTGTGTTATATAAATGCTCATAAATATCCCAATCTCCAGGTATCCAAAAAGTTTTATAGTCTTCTGTTAGGTTAAATTCAGTATGCTCTTCTGTGATGTAAACATCTCCTTTTAAATTGGCTTGTTCTGGGAACTCATATCTAAACCCAATACCATCATCATACACTTTAAAAATGATATTCAAATTTCGTTTTGAATCTGATTTTTCTTCAAGTTCAATTTTCAACTCCTTATAATTATTAACAACATTCAGCTGTTCTCCCCAAGGCATTTGCCAAGTTTCATTGAAACTTGAAGTACTTGTGTTTTTAATTTTAAAATTTTTATTAAAAGCAGGAATACCTTTAAACTCGAAACCTAGAAATGAGGTATCAACTATCGTTTTATTATTGAATTTAACCAAATAGAAAGGCTGTCCTTGAGTATTGATACTAAAATTGACTTCAATCTTTTTGTTTGGTGACGAAATTTCTGTGATTTGCTTTTCTTTTGAATCGCATGAGAATAGTGCTAATGCAATAGCTAAGGTTAATAAAATTGTTTTCATCATCATAACTTTATACCTACAAGGTTTTTTGAAACCTCGCAGGATATTTACAAATAAACTTTCTCCAACAAAACCACTTCAAATTGTGATTTTATGGTTAATGTTCCGTTTTTAACTTCTGCCGTTTGTCCTGAGTATGCATCGTGTAGCGTATCTCCATCTTCAAAAATCTTAGACACATCAATTGCCTTTTCTCCTTTTTTTACACCCAATCCAACAACCACTATATCTTTATAATTGCCTTTTTGATAACTTCTATAAAAATAATATGGTTGTTCTGTTATCATTTGATGTGCACCAGCTCCTATTGAAACATGCTTAGCTCTAAATTCTCCTAATTTTTGCCAGTGTGTTAAAACGGCTTTTGTTCGCTTTTGTTTTGCAATAGAATCCCAGTTCATCATAGAACGCAAAGTTGCATCACCTTCTGTACCTGCAATAACGAGTGATCTTGCAGATTCGTCACCATAAAAAACTTGTGATGTTCCTGGTGATAACAATAATTTATTAGCAGTTTCAAAAGGCTTTTTTCTTGAAGCATCAAAAGGGCTTCCATCATCGTGTGAACTTAAATAATTTAGCGTCCCAAAACCTTTTAAATCGTCTTGTAAAACTTCAGAATATCTTTTAAACAACGTTTCATAATTCATTTCTTTTGAATTATACTTAAATTCAAAATTAATAAGACTTTGAAAACTTGGCGGATTAAAATAATTCACTTTTTTATCTCCAAAATCAAACTCTTGTCCACTACTTACGCCATAGTTATAAACTTCGCCAACCAAATAAAAATCAGTACCATCTAACACTTTCTCTGGATTGTCCTTTTTATATTGTAAAAACGCATAATCACATTCGGCTTTAAACTCTTCCCAAACATAAGCTTCAGTATGCTTTACAGTGTCTGCTCTGTAACCATCTACACCAAATTCTGTGATATAATCGGTTAACCATTTAATGATGTAAAAACGTGGCGCTCTTGGATGACCTGTGCGTTCAAAAAAGGCATCTAGTTCCTTTACTTCTTGCTCATAACGACCTTCTGCTTTCCATTTTTCTACCAATTGAGGCGGTAATTCAACATTTTCGTCACTCTCAGTTCTTATATCTGGTAAGTTTGCCACAAGCGTACAACTTACTGTGTTTTCAAAATTATCATAGGTACATTGTTTATCTGTACGCACCCAACTATCTGGCCAAACAGGGTCTTTCTCAGTTACTGGACCTGTATGATTAATAACGGCATCTAACACAATACGTATTCCTCTTGCATGTGCTTCTTTTACCAACTCATGTAAATCTTCTTTGGTGCCAAAATTGGGATCAATCTTAGTCCAATCTTTTGCCCAATAGCCATGAAAGCCATACGTGATTCCTGTTCCTTCGTCTGTTCCTCCATGAATTTGCTCTACAATTGGTGTCATCCAAATGGCATTAATTCCTAAATCAGTAAAATAGCCTTCTTTAACTTTTTGAGTAATACCTTTAATATCTCCTCCTTTAAAACCTCTAAGTTTTGCGGTTTCTTTAGATCTGTCAAAATTAATATCGTTTGATGAGTCTCCATTATTAAAACGATCCGTTAATAGAAAATAAAGGTTTGCCGCTTCCCATATAAATGGTTGCACAACAGATATTTCAGAAGTGACTTCTTCTGATGTTTCGGTGGACTTATTATTTTGTTCTACGTTTTTGTTTTTACAACTCAAAGCGGTAAGGATTATTATGGTAAATAGGATTGTTTTTTTCATGTTTATTGCCCACTAAAGTGAGTGTTTTTTATTTGACTTTTGTTTTGAAACCTACAAGGTTTTTAAAACCTCGCAGGTTAGACTTACTTTAATCTTAAGTATTAGACCTGCTAGGTTTTAAAAACCTGACAGGTCTAGTAACATTCTCTTTATTCTTCAATTTTTAAAATGAACGACACCAAAGGTTTAATATCAATTCTAACTTGTGCTTTACCATTTTCAACTTTTAAGGTTGAAGAATATGTATCATATAATTGGTCTGTGACTTTATAATTTCCATCTCCAAGTTTTAGTTTTTGAACTAAATCTTCTGGTAATTGCAATTCAAATCCATAGGTATTTTCTACATTGAAGTTTGAAATAATTATCAATTTTTCATCCCGATAGCTATCGGGACTCCAACGTACAAACGATAAGACTTTATCATTGTACCATTCTGTATGCTGATGATTATAGGCATGAATATCTTGATAGTTTGAAGTTAAAGCCGAACTATTAATCGTAAAATTCAACAAACGTTTATAAAAATCTCGAAGCTCTAATTCTTCTTTTGTGGATTGTCCTCCATCAAATTTTTTATCATTTACCCAACGCACATAACTTGGTACAGATCCATAATCGAAAATCGAAGTTCTCGTAGAATCTCCAAAGCCTAAATCTTCTACGCCTGCTTCACCAAACTCTTGACCGAAATAAATCATCGTTGGTGCAGTTGATGATGTTGCAGAAACTACCATAGCTGGTTTTCCTTTATCTGCATTTCCTGCAAATTCTATACTCGCTATTCTTTGCTCATCATGATTTTCTAGAAAATGAAGCATATGATGTTCAATATCTCCTAAATCACTTAAAATTGGTGGAATGTTATCTGTTTTTCCATGACCTTGCATAACGTGTTTTAGAGTATCGTACAACTGAACTTTATCATACAAATAATCCATCTTTCCTCTTTTAATGTAATCTCTGTACAAACTAGGATTATAAACCTCAGCTAATAAAAAGGCATCAGGATTCTTCATCTTTATGTGTGAGTTCATATAACTCCAAAATTCTACAGGCACCATTTCTGCCATATCGTAACGGAAACCATCTACTCCTTTTGCTGTCCAATACAAAGCAATATCTTTAAACTTTTTCCACGAACTTGGAACGGTTTTGTCTTTCCAGAACTCAAAATGTTTTTTGTAATCTTCATTCTCAAAACCTTCTGGTAAGTCGTCAAAATCTTTTTTTCCATCAGGACTCACTCCATAATTTACTTTTACGGTTTCGTACCAATCATTAACATCTGGCTGTGATGCTCGCGATCCGTTTCCTGTCCATTTTGCTGGCACTTCTTCAAATTTACTATCTGCTAATTGATGCTTTTCGCCTCCTAATGGTTGGTAACCGTGTTTCCATTCTGGTACTTTAAACGCTTCACCTGGATTATAGTAAAAGTTATTATTTACGTCATAGGCTTTTGTTTTATCATCTTCTGCGCCAAAATCTGAAGCACCTTCGGGGTTTGATAAACTTTGGTAGTTACGTGCTACGTGATTTGGAACAATATCAATTATGACTTTTAATTTGGCTTTATGTGAACGCTCTATTAAAGCTTCAAATTCTTGCAAACGATTTTCAACATTTACTGCTAAATCCGGATTCACATTATAATAATCCTTTACAGCATAAGGCGAACCTGCTCTACCTTTTACAATATCTGGATCGTCGTTTGAAATGCCATATTTTGTATAATCCGTAATTACATCGTGATGTGGTACTCCAGTATACCAAATATGTGTAACTCCTAAATTTTTTATTTCATTTAAGGCTTTATCGGTGAAGTCATTAAATTTTCCAACACCATTTTCTTCTAAAGTTCCCCAAGGTTTGTTTGTGGTATTTGTGTTTCCGAATAAACGCGTGAAGACCTGATAAACGACTTCTTTTTTCTTGATTTCTTTTTTAACTGCATTTACATTTTGACTACGCTCAATGTCCATATCCTTATTTTCGTTTTTGCATCCAAGAAAACTTAAGACAATTAATAGTGTTGTGATATTTTTAATCTTTTTCATTTAGATTATTTTTTGAGTTTAACCGTTATAATTGAAGTCTCCCCAAAATTTCTCTCGATAGGAACTCTAGCTGTTTTCATTGTCTCAGACCAGTCAAAATCAGAATTACGACCAACTGTTATCCGTTTTGGCTTCTTTTCTAATCCATGAATAGTTAGATAAAATAAACGTGATTTTGAGCTGAAATTCTTCCCTGTTTTATCCGTAATTTTGAACTCTAATACAGAACCTTTAGTTGTCATTTCAAAATTTAAAATTTCATAGTTCTTATCGGCAATCGTGTTTGCAGATTTGCCATCATCATTATAAATTTGTCTGCTACTGTTTAAAACAGAAGAATCGTGATAGTAATCAATTTTGCACATGGTGTTATCATACTTTTCAGTACTCTGAACCACTTTTGTGTTTGGAATAAACGCACCTGCTCTAACATAAGTTGGAATTGAGTTTTCTTTTAATTTAACTGTTTTTGTTTGTCCTCCTTTTATTTTTTCATCTGTATAATAATTAAGCCACACGTTATTTTTAGGAAAATAGACTTCTTGTTTTTTAATTTCGGCTTCTAAAACTGGTGATATTAAAAAATCGTTTCCCCATAAATAGGTTTTTGAATAATTGAATAATTCAGCATTATCTGATTCTTCAAAAAATAACGGTCGCATTAAAGGCTTGCCAGACTGGTTATTTTCATACACCAAATTGTAATTGTATGGCAATAATTTGTAACGTAGCTCAATCGCTTCTTTAGCTAGTGCTTTTGCTTTATCACTTCTAAAAATAGGTTCACTTGGTACATCTTCTTGCGCATGAGGTCTGTAAATTGGGTTAAAAACACCATATTGTAACCAGCGCACATATAATTCATCGTCTAAATTTGCACCTGCAAAACCGCCTAAATCGCTATGCATATATGCCAAACCTTGCATTCCCATTTGCAATGCAATTTCTGGTTGACTTTGTAATCCTCCCCAAGTTCTATTCACATCTCCAGACCATGGAACCAAGCCATAACGTTGTGAGCCAGAATAACCTGCGCGCATTAAAATAAATGGTCTGGTGTTTGGGAAATCGCGCTTGTAACCTTCAAAAACCAATCTTGCCCAATCGTGACCGTAAATATTATGAACTTCGTTTGCAAAACCAGCTTTATGTTCTACCCAATCTGGATGCACTTCTGGTTCGCCTAAATCGCCCCAAACTCCTGCAACTCCTTTATTGGCTAAATCTTTATAAATATTCCAAAACCATTTTTCGCCATCAGGATTGTAAATATCTATGAGTCCTGTGTTGCCAAAATAGAAATCGTATGTTGCTGGATTTCCAACAGAGTCTTTTGCTAGAATTTTATTTTCTACAGCTTCATCCCATTTTTTAGACGTCGTTAAAATAAAAGGTTCTGTAATGGTAATGGTTTTTACGCCTTTATCATTGAGACGTTTTATCATACCCTCAAAATCTGGAAATGAATCACGGAAGACTTCCAAGTTTCCCATAGTGCCTTTCAGTTCTTTTCCGAACCAATATAAATCGAGAATAATGGCATCTACAGGGATTTTTTCGTCTTTAAATTTCTTGATAGTTTTTTCCACTTCTTTCTGAGAGTGATAACCAAAACGACTTGAAAAATTACCCAAAGCCCAACGTGGAAGCATAGGTTGTTTCCCTGTTAAATCTGTATAATTATCAATCATATTTAACCAAGAATCACCAACAATAACTTGATAGGTTTTTCTGCCTGAAATGGTTTCGTATTTTAAAGTATTGTCTCCTTTGCTATCCAAATCTAAAAAGCCAATTGGCGCATTATCAAAGTGCAGCATATATTGTTTTGATGATACGACGATTGGCATCGTATAGTTCATCAATTCACTATGGGTTTCGTAACCATAATGTGCTTTGTTGTATAATTGTAATCGGTTGCCTCTACGGTTCATACCTAGAGCTCTTGCGCCTCCTCCATATAAGGTTTCATCTTTTGTAAGGTTGAATTGAATAGTTTCTAAACTGTCATTTTTTACATAACCTTCTTTTTCAGAAATAATAAAATCGTTCTTATAATAGTATGAAATTTGAAATGGTTTTTTAGTAATAGTAACGTAAAGTCCTTTTGTTTTTAAAACAACGTCGTTTCCTCTATCTGTCATTTCAAAATACGAATTGTAAGGTTTTGCAACCACAGCATGAGACTCTGCTTTTAAATAGTCTCCCTCAGGAACAAAAGTTGTTTCAATTATTTCTGATGAATAGGGTTTAATAATATAGTAACCATCATTAACAGTAATCCTTAAATTTAAGCCTTGTTTTACTGCACTTTCAAAAACACGATTTGTGTTTTGGGCATTAATGCCTGTAAATGAAAAGAGGGCAACAATAAATAAAATTATGTTTTTCATTTTTTGGTTTTTATACCTACAAGGTTTTTGAAACCTTGCAGGATAGTTCAATTTACCTTTTTAGATCTAGTAGGTTTTAAAAATCTAGTAGGTCTAATACTAATATTTCAAAATTTAGTTGTAAAAATTAAACTGCCTTTTGCGTTTAATAGTAAACTAGTATTCCATTTAATTTGTTCTTTGGAAATTATATTACTCAGTGTTTTCCCATTTAATCCTAATTCTTCAAATCGCGATAGCTCTAATTCTTGTTCTTCTTCATTTTTATTGATGATGTGCACAATAGTTTCGTTATCTGCAATTCTTGCTAAAACATAAACACCATCTTCTGGTGCAAAATGCATGGTTTTACCATTATGGATAGCTTTACTTGTTTTTCTGTAATTCAATATTCTTTTGAGATATGCTTGCATCTCTTTTTGTTCAGGTTTTAAACCTTTTCCTGTAAATGCATTTGCTGTATCTCCTTTCCAACCTCCAGGGAAATCAGTTCTAATTAATCCATGATCTCCAGGATTATCAAAATCGTCCATCAAGATTTCTGTTCCATAATACAATTGTGGTATTCTTGGTAAGGTTAATAAATAACTTAAAGCCATTTTAGTATTAACTATATTACCATTTAATTGCGTAAAAATGCGACTCATATCATGGTTGTCTGTAAATACCATAATATCTTTTGGCGATGTGTAAGCAAAATCATTTGCTAAACCTTCATACATTTTAACTAAGCCTTTGTCCCAAGATTCTTCTTCGTTAAGTGCATCAATAATGTTCTTTTGCATGGCAAAATCCATACTTGATTTTAAATTAGAATCATATTTATCACTGTTATCATGGCCTTCTTGCCAATACGCAATGAGTAACGGATTATAACTCCATTCTTCTCCTACGATTGAAAAATTAGGATATTCTGTCATAATCGCACCAGCCCAATTACTCATAAATGCTTTGTCTGGATATGGATAGGTGTCTTGACGGATTCCGCTCAAACCAAGTGTCTCAATCCACCAAATACTATTTTGAGTTATGTAGTTTGCCATAAACGGATTGCGCTGATTCAAATCTGGCATACTTGATACAAACCAACCATCTGTCATTTCTAGATTGTCTTTCTTTGATGAGTAAGGATCTTGATTTGTTGTACGTCTGTGATTAGAAGTTTTTGTCACTTTCCAATCCCAATTGTCTTTGTTTTTCTCGTAATGTTCTTGATAATTTACCCAATCTTTAAATGGTAAATCTTTCATCCACCAATGTTGCAAACCACAATGATTAGCTACCTGATCCATAATCAGTTTCATATCACGAACTCTTAAATCACCTGCCAATTTTCTGTAATCTTCTAAAGTTCCAAATCTTGGATCTACTTTGTAGAAATCTGTCATAGCATAACCATGATAGGATCCTGTTGGCATATCATTTATTAAAACAGGACAAGGCCAAATTGCCGTAAACCCTAAATCTTCAATGTAATCTAAATGGTCGGTTATTCCTTGTAAATCGCCTCCATGCCTGGCATAACCATCTTTTCTGTCTATGCCTTGTTGCAATAAACCTTCAACCTCATCATTTTTAGGATTCGCATTTGCAAAACGATCTGGTGTAATAAGGTAAATAGCGTCAGAACTATTGAAACCTATATAATCTTCAGCAGGTTTTTCTCTTGTCTTTAACTCGTAAGTTTGAATTAATTCTGAACTGTCTTCAAGTTTAAATCTAATATTGAATTTACCTGCTTTTGCGGTTTCCAAAATTTCTAAATCTAGAAATAGGTAATTAGGACTATCTGCTTTGTTAACCTCCTTCAATATTACATCTGAATGCGAAATCTTAGGTGTTGCATTTCCAATATTTGGATGCTTAACCAACAATTGAAGATTTTGGTTTTTAAAATCTATCCACCAATTTGGTGGTTCTACACGTTGAATGTCGTTTTGTATTTCTGTAACGATTTCAGATTCAACCTTTTCTTCTGAAGTTCTTTCCTTGCACGACACATTAATGAGAAATAAAACTATTAGAATGTGTTTTAGTGCTTTCATTTTTTTTGTTTAATCGATTGCTAAACCTCAAAGGTTTTGAAAACCTTTGAGGTTTGTATATTTAAACCGTTACCATATTATTAGGACTTATAATTACGTCTTTACCATTAACCAAAATTGGTAAATCTTTGGTTCCTTCTAATTCAAAATGCGTTTCATTCTGATTAACACTTACTGTTATAATCTGATTTCTAAAATTTACTTTAAACGAATAGGCTTCCCATTGTTTAGGAATCTTAGGTTCAAAAGATAAAGTATCCTTTTTAACTCGCATACCACCAAAACCTTCAACAATACTCATCCATGTACCAGCCATAGACGTAATGTGTAAACCTTCATGAACTTCGTGATTATAATCATCTAAATCTAAACGTGATGTTCTAAGGTAAAACGTATAAGCTTGATCCATTCTGTCTAACTTTGCAGCTTGAATACTATGCACACATGGTGACAACGAACTTTCGTGAACTGTAAATGGTTCGTAAAACTCAAAATGACGTTCCAATTCTTCAGTTGTAAAATCATCTTCAAAAAAGTAAAATCCTTGAAGTGTATCTGCTTGCTTAATGTATGGCGAACGTAAAATTCTGTCCCAAGACCATTTTTGGTTAATTGGTCGATGTGATTTGTCTAAACCTGCAACAGTAATTAATTCTTTATCTAAAAAACCATCTTGCTGAAGATACACATTATGCTTTTCTGAATATGGAAAATACATATTGTCTGCTACCTTTTTCCAAAGTGCTAGTTCCTCGTGTGTGATTTTTGTTTTGCCCGAAATTCTTGCAAAATCATCGTTATAACCTTCTTTTACTTTTTCAATTGTTTCTAGAGTATAATCAATGCACCACTTTGCAATATAATTAGTGTACCAGTTGTTGTTAACGTTGTTTTCGTATTCGTTTGGACCTGTAACACCAAGAATTACATATTTATTTTTGTTGCTAGAGAAATTTGCTCTTTGATGCCAAAAACGTGAAATACCGATTAAAACTTCGAGTCCCATTTCTGGAATGTAACTAAAATCGCCTGTATATCTGTAATAGTTGAATATTGCAAAAGCAATAGCACCATTTCTGTGAATTTCTTCAAAGGTGATTTCCCATTCGTTATGGCATTCTTCACCATTCATAGTTACCATTGGATATAATGCAGCACCATTTTTAAATCCTAATTTTTCTGCATTTTCAATGGCTTTTTCGAGATGATTATAACGATAGGTTAATAGATTTCTCGCTACTTCTTGGTCTTTGGTTGCCATATAAAATGGAATACAATACGCTTCGGTGTCCCAATATGTGCTTCCTCCATATTTTTCTCCTGTAAATCCTTTTGGACCAATATTTAGAGTGGCATCTGTACCTAAATAGGTTTGGTTAAGATGAAAAATATTAAAACGAATGCCTTGTTGTGCTTTTACATCTCCTTCAATGGTAATGTCTGCCATATCCCAAATTTTCGCCCAAGCTTGCTTTTGGTTTTCTAACAATTTAGAAAAACCTGCCGCTGTTGCTTTGCTTAAAGTGGATTTTGCAGCTGCTACTAATTCATTTTTATTATGATCGCGATCTACCGTGTAACCACCAAATTTATGAATGGTATAGGTTTCTTTTTGTTTTACATTATATGAATAACTAAATGATGCCAAATTAGCATCTGATGTAAAACTAGGTTCTATTAATACCGATTTTCCATCAATAAAAACTTGAGATTCCATAAACGTACAGGTATAGAAATCTGTTTTCATCGTTTTTGCCTGAATAAACGCTTGGTTATTTTCGTGACTTACATTTAGTGTGTCCCAAAACTTATCGTCCCAATTGGTGTCTTCGTTTGTAATACTTGAATCTAAATAGGGTTCAAACGTAATTTCAGCATCTGAATTTAAGGGTGTAATGTTAAAATTAATTGCACCTACTTCATCTAAATTTAAACTTAAGAATCTAGTGGTTTTTACTTCAACTTCAATATCATTTTGAAGCATTGCAACGAAACTACGAGAGAGCCAACCTTCTTTCATATTAAGTTCTCTTCTAAAATTTTTAACTTCTTTACAAGCAAATAAATCGAGTTGCTCATTATTTATGCTAACGTTAATGCCAATCCAGTTTGGCGCATTTAACACTTTTGCAAAATATTCTGGATAGCCATTTTTCCACCAACCAACTCTGGTTTTATCTGGATAGTAAACTCCTGCAATATAACTGCCTTGAAAGGTTGGCCCTGAATACTTTTCTTCAAAATTAGCGCGTTGTCCCATGGCACCATTTCCGATGCTGAACAAACTTTCTGATGCCTTCACCTGATCTGGATCGAATCCTTCCTCAAGGACTGACCAATTGTTTGGGATTATATAATCTAGGTTCATTTGTTTTTCTTTACTTTATTTCGACTATAAAAAATATCATCATCATTTGAGTCCTTTGACAACTATATATTGACAATATTTGATTAATTAAAAGATGTTTCGAAAGCTCTCAACTTTAAAAAACACTCCTAAAGTCCCCTCATGAGGACAATCTATCTATTTAATTTTTAGTTTAATTTTCGATTAACGATTTTATAAAATCATCTGAAATTTCAGTAAAATCATTGAATACATAGTGTGCGTGTCCTAAAACATCTTTACTTCCAATTCCTATTGAAATCATATTAGCCGTATTTGCAGCTGTAACTCCAGCAACTGAATCTTCAAAAACGATGCAATCTTCTGGTTTTATATTAATCTGTTTTGCAGCTATTAAAAACACTTCGGGATCTGGTTTTGCATTGCTTACATCATTTCCATCTACTATAGCATCAAAATCTGACTTTAGATTCACGCGTTCTAAAATGGTTCTAGCATTTTTACTTGCAGAACCTAATGAGATGGGTTGACTCATTCCTTTTAAGGTGTTTAAAACTCTTGGCACATCTGGTAAGATTTCATTCTCATCCATTTCAGCGATATAGCTTAAATACTCATCATTCTTTTTGCTCATAAGGCTATTAAACAAATCCTCGGAAATGGTTTTATTTCCCCAAGCCAATATTTTTTCTAAAGAACGTACACGACTAACACCTTTAAGTTGTTCGTTTTCTTCTTCTGTAAAATCGATATCTAAACCTTTAGCTAGTTTTTGCCAAGCTAAAAAATGATATTTTGCAGTATCTACAATGACGCCATCGAGGTCGAATATGAATCCTTTTTTGTTCATTTTATTATTTTTGAATAACGTCATCAACGTCTTTTACTTTTGATACTAATGCTGCTGCAATTAGAAAACTAACACCACTCATCATTAATGCAAATATGGCTTGATTCCCATAAGCGTACTTAACAAGAGGACCTCCAATTAAGGCATTAATTATTTGAGGGATTACAATGAAAAAATTAAAAATGCCCATATAAACTCCCATCTTTTTTGGTGAAATAGAACCTGCCAAAATAGCATAAGGCATTGCAAGAATACTTGCCCAAGCAATACCAATACCGATCATAGATACGATAAGCCAATTTTTATCTGGCATAATATAAATTGAAAGCAATCCTAAACCACCAATAACTAAAGAAATAGCATGAGTCCGTTTTCTTCCAATTTTCTTAGCGATATATGGTAATGCAAAAGCATAAAATGCAGAAATAAGATTATATACTCCAAAAAGGATTCCTATCCAATCTCCAGCATCTTGATACGTAGAACTACTGCTATCTGTATATGGCAAACCATAGATATGCTGCGCAATAGCTGGAGTTGCAAAAACCCACATACCAAAAAGTCCAAACCAAGAAAAGAACTGCACCCAACTTAATTGACGCATTGTTGTTGGCATTTTTCTAAAGTCTTCGAAAATATCTAATAGGCTTGATTTTTCTTCAACATCTTTTACCGAAGTAACGCTATCTGAATGATTCTCTTCAAAATTATCTAATTCTTCTGGCGAATATTCTTTTGTTGTTATTACCGTTACTAAAATTGAAATAATTAAAATGACAGCACCTATAATGAAAGATAAAATTAAATTTGTTGGAACAACACCTGCAACGGTCTCATTTGACACACCAAACCAATTGGTTAAAGCATAAGGTAGCCAAGAACCAATAACTGCACCAAAGCCAATTAAAGCAGTTTGAATACTAAAACCAGCTGTACGCTGATCTGTTCTTAAATTGTCACCTACTAATGCACGAAAAGGTTCCATGGCAATATTGAAGGATGCATCCATAATCATTAGCATTCCTGCTCCAACCCATAGTGCTGGTAAAAATGCTATAAACATATCTGCTTGTGGCATAAGGACCAAACCAATGGACGATAAAATAGCACCAACTAAAAAATAAGGTTTTCTTCTACCTAGTTTTCCCCAAGTCTTATCACTATAATAACCAACTATAGGCTGAACAATTAAACCCATTAAAGGTGCAATTATCCAAAACCAAGATAGCTCGTGAACATCGGCTCCGAAAATTTGAAGTATTCTACTTGCGTTGGCATTTTGTAGGGCAAAACCCATTTGAATTCCTAGAAATCCAAAACTCATGTTCCAGATTTGCCAGAAACTTAATCTACGCTTTTCCATTAAATAGTATGTTTAAATTAATACTATTCTGACAAGCTGTGCTTATCAAAACTTATGTGAGAAGTGAAAATATAAGTTTTGATTAGGTTGTAAATATATAAAAGTTTGCTAAACTGACAATGATAAATTTCTATTTGGTAGATTCTCGCTCTATTAATTCAGTTGGAATTACTACAGTTTGAAACTTCTCCTCCTCCTCTTCTTCTGTCGCAAATTCACTCTCTATTTTATCTATTAAAAGATGAGCTGCCCTTTCTCCCATAAGCTGTGCATGTTGGCTTACAGTACTAAGGCTTGGTGTTGCATGCTTAGACAATACACCATCTGTAAAACCAATGACCTGTATATGTTTAGGGATTTCTAATCCTAATTTTCTAGCTACTTTCATCGCTGATAAAGCATACAGCTCATTCACAGCAAAAACACCATCTAAAGACTTATTAGATTTAAATAATTGTTCAATTTCATTTTCAAGAGCTTCTAAATGCACTTCATAATCAAGCGAATCGTCTAATTTTAAAATTAATTCTGCTTTAGGTGTTATTTTATGTTCTTCTAAAGCTTCAATATAACCTTGGGTTCTAAGTTTACCAACACTTACATAATCTTTGGTAGTAATTAATGCAATGGATTTACAACCGTTTTCTATTAATTTTTCGACGGCTTTTTTTGCTCCATTAAAATCATCCACAATAACTTTATCACATTTTATCTCAGAAACCACGCGATCAAACATCACAATAGGCATACCTTGACTCATGGTTTCGTTAAAGTGATGATAATCTTGTAATTTTAAAGTCTCCTTAGACATAGACAGTATAAAGCCATCAATACTGCCATTAGCAAGCATTTCCATATTAATAACTTCTTTAGAAAATGACTCGTTAGATAGACCAATTATAACATTATAACCTCTTTTGTTGGCAATAAATTCTACTCCACTAATCACATTAGAAAAGAAATGGTGTACAATTTCTGGAATGATAATACCAATGGTATTAGTTCTCCTATTTTTAAGGCTTAACGCAATATTATTTGGACGATAATTATAAAGCTTAGCAAAAGCTTGAATTGTCTGCTTGGTATCATCGCTAATTTCTGCACTATTACGCAATGCTTTTGACACTGTAGAGATAGAAACATCGAGCTCTCTTGCTATTTGTTTAAGGGTAATTTTTCGCTTCATATTTATATCTAGTATTTTTTTTAAAAGCCATCCCGATAACTATAGGGACTGTTTGCGCATTGAACAAATATAAATTATTGAAATCTTATTTTGCGACTATGTTAAACATTAACACTACGATTGAACGAATATAAGTCAAAAATTAGTATCATAATTTTTGATTTCATAATTTTTACATACCTTTATTAAAAAAAGCGCAATTTTCCGTTATCTTAATTAATAATTTCAACGTTTTAGAAAAAGTTTTTAACACGAAAACGTTTTCGTGACTTTCGTCATGTTTATTTACAGTGAAAACACATTAAATTTACATAGATTTAACCCGAGAAGTGAAAATATAAATCAATTAACTAAGCAATTAACTTAAAAACATTGTATGAAAACAGTTTTAAATGCTTTACTATTCTGTCTCATTATGCTGCCAGCAACCTTAATGGCACAAACTACCGTTACTGGTACTGTTACAGACAAAGCAAATGCCATGCCTACACCAGGCGTAAATGTCATTATTAAAGGTACTGCCAAAGGAACTTCTACAGATTTCGATGGTAAATATTCAATAGAAATCAATGAAGGTGAAACTCTTGTATTCTCTTATGTTGGTTACACTACACAAGAGATAGAATTTACCGGTCAGGCTACTATTGATGTCTCTATAGCAGAAGATGCTGCTCAATTAGATGAAGTTGTACTTATTGGATATGGTACTACAACAAGAAAAGATGCTACTGGTTCTATAGAATCTGTAACAGCTAAAGATTTCACTAAAGGAAATATTGTAACACCAGAAAACTTATTACAAGGTCGTGTAGCTGGTGTAACAGTTACCACTAGTGGAGCACCAGGATCTGGATCTCAAATTAAAATTAGAGGAGGTTCTTCTGTAAATGCATCTAACAATCCTTTAATTGTTATTGATGGATTGCCAATTACAAATGATGGTGTTGGTGGTTCAAGAGGTGTTTTAGCCAGTATTAACCCAAATGACATTGAGTCGTTTACAGTTTTAAAAGATGCTTCTGCAACAGCTATTTATGGTTCGCGTGCATCAAATGGTGTTATTATCATTGTTACTAAAAAAGGTAGGTCTACTACAAGTGTTGATTATGATTTACAATATACATTTGGGGAAAACACGGATCAAATTGACGTATTTTCAGCCGATGAGTTTAGAACACTCGTAAATTCACAACCTATAAATGGAACTACGTTAGATACAAGTTTATTAGGAGATTCTAATACAGACTGGCAAGATGCCATTTTTAGAAAAACGGTTTCTGTGCAGCATAACGTAACGGTTAGAGGCGCTCTATTTAATGCTTTACCTGCACGTTTTTCTTTTGGTGCTAGCGAAATAGAAGGAGCACTTTTAACCTCTCAATTTGACAGACAAAATTTATCTTTAGCATTAAATCCAACGTTGTTTGATAATCATTTAAAGATTAATGTTAATGCAAATTTAGCTTTTGAAAACAGTAGATTTGGTGACTCAGGTCAAATAGGAGCAGCATTGCGTTATGACCCAACACAAACCATTTATGATTCTGGTTCTCCTTTTGGTGGTTTTTACCAACACAGAAATGGTAATGTAATAATGCAAGGAACAACAAATCCTGTAGCATCTTTAATGCAAACTAACAATAGAGGTGATGTTAATAGAATATTTGGTAATATTAATTTTGACTATAAATTTCATTTTTTACCAGAGTTAAAAGCCGTACTTAATTTAGGTTATGATAAAACAGACGGAACAACCATTAACCAAGCTACTTTTGCAACCAACGTTGATGTTAAAGGAAATTCTTCAAGAAGTAATCAAACACGAGTAAATGAATCTCTTGATGGTTTTTTAAATTACAAAAAAGACTTCGGTGATATTGGCGCTGATTTAACCGCAGGTTATTCTTATCAAATATTTACCAATGATGGCTTTAATACTAATAATAGATTAAACCCTTTAAACGTAAGTGATACATTTGCAGATCCAGATGTTGTTTTAATTGGATTCTTTGGTAGAGCTAATCTAACATTTTTTGAAAAATACTTAACAACATTTACTTACAGACGTGATGGTACCTCTCGTTTTAGTGTAGATAATCAATGGGGTGATTTTTTTGCAGGTGCTGTAGCATGGCAAGTTAGTGATGAGGATTTTCTTAAAGATTCTAAAACAATATCTAATTTAAAATTAAGAGCTAGTTATGGTATCACAGGGCAACAAGAAATTGGTGAACGCGATTTATTCTTAAGTCGCTACAGAGTTGGTAATGAAAATTCACAATATCAATTTGGGAATGGTATCATACAATCTCTTATACCTTCTGAAATTAACCCAGATTTAAAATGGGAAGAAACAAAAACATTTGAAATTGGTTTAGACTATGGATTATTTAGTAATAGAGTAAATGGTAGTATTAATTTTTTCCAAAAGAATTCAGAAGATCTTTTGTTTAATGCTCCAGTGGGTGACGGAAGTAATTTTTCAAACAGTATTGTACAAAATATTGGTAACTTACAAATTAATGGTTTAGAATTTACTGCAAATGTAGATGCTATTAAAAATGAAAAATTTAATTTAAACTTTAATTTTAATGCCACTATTTTTGATAGAGAAATAACAGAATTGGCTTTTGGACAAGATGTAACTACAGGTGGTATTGCTGGTGGTACAGGAAACTTTATTCAATTGCAAAGAGAGGGAGAAGCTCCTAATTCTTTTTATGTGTATAAACAGCTTCAAGATGCTAATGGTAATTATATAGAAGGTGCCTATGCAGATTTAAATGGTGACAACGTTATTAATGCTGATGATAAATACATTAAAGAGAATCCAGATGCTAATGTTGTATTAGGTTTTCAAACTAATATGGATTACAAAAATTTTGATTTTGCTTTTAACTTAAGAGCAAATATTGGAAATTACGTTTATAACAACGTTAATTCTTCAAGAGCGCAATACGAGTTATTACAAGATAATTCAGTTTTAGGAAATATTCCATCTTCTGTATCTGAAACAAATTTTCAAAGAATAGCGGATGTTATTATCTCAGACGCTTACATTGAGAATGCTTCATTCTTAAGAATGGATAATATTACTTTAGGCTATACTTTTAGTGATATTTCTAAACTTGTAAAATCTGTTCGAGTATGGGGAGGCATTCAAAATGTGTTCGTTATATCTGAGTATAGCGGTTTAGATCCAGAGGTATTTAACGGAATTGATAATACTATATACCCGAGACCAAGAAATATATTAATTGGTGCTAATCTCAAATTTTAAAAACTATGAAAAGAATAATAAAAAAAATTAGTGTCCTTTCTTTATTAATGGTGTTTGCATTTACATCGTGTACAGATGATTTAAATATAACACCTAATGATGATGACACATTATTAGGAGAAACGCTTTTTGAAAATGAAGCTGCCTACGAACGCGTAATCGCGGGAGTTTATGGTAATCTTGCCTTAACTGGTACAGAAGGTGCTGGTGATTCAAATATTGAAGGTATTGATGCTGGTACAAGTCAATTTGGTCGTGTATTGCTATATATGCAAACCTTATCTGCAGATCAAATGATTTGGTCTTATGAAAATGATCCAGGTACAAGAGAAATCCAACGTAATACTTGGACAGCGCAAAATCCGTTAATTTTAGGAATGTATAGTAGAACGCACTTAACTATTGCACTCGCCAACAACTTTTTAAGAGAAACAACAGATGACAAGTTAAATAGCAGAGGTGTTTCAGAGACTACACGTGCAGATATTGTTGCGTATCGTGCAGAGGCAAGATTATTAAGAGCAATGTCTTACTATTATATGATGGACTTATTTGGTAAAGCTAACTTTGGTACAGAGGCAGACCCAATAAATGCTGTTTTACCTGTATATGATAGAGCACAACTTTTTAGTTTTATTGAAAGCGAGTTATTAGCCATAGAATCTGATTTAGTTAATGCTGGTGCAAACCAATACGGTAGAGCAGATAAAGGTGTTGCATATATGATTCTTGCTAAAATATACTTAAATGCCGAAGTTTATATAGGGACTTCTAGATATGAGGATTGTATGACTTACTGCCAATTATTATTAAACTCTGGCTACAGCTTAGCTACAGAATATAGACATAATTTTTTAGCAGATAACAACTTAAACTCTGCATCTAATGAAGTTATTTTCCCAATTGTTTCAGATGGATTCTCTACTCAAAACTTTGGACCAACAACCGTTATGATTAATGGTTCTGTAGGAAGTCTAGAAGCCAACGGAGTTGAAGTCGGTGTTTCTGAAGGTGGCTGGGGAGGCGCACTAAGAGTTAGAAAGGAATTTGCTCAATTATGGCAAGGTGGAAATTTCATTGAAGATGACAGAAATACAATTATCTCAAATGATAGACCTATTGGAATTGTTGATATTTCAGATAGAGACACAGGATATATTATCCAAAAGTATGCTAATGTTACTTCTAACGGATCTGCTGGTATTGATCAGACATTTGTTGACACCGATTTCCCATTATATAGATTAGCAGATGTACATTTAATGTACGCTGAAGCTCATCTGCGTGGAGGTGGTGGAACTCTAACTGAAGCTATGAATTTAATAAACGCTCTTAGAATGCGTGCAAATAATCCTAATATGATTTCTGACAGTGATCTTAATTTATCTTTCGTTTTAGATGAAAGATCAAGAGAATTACATTGGGAAGCACACAGAAGACAAGATTTAATTCGTTTTGGCTTATATACTGGTGGAAACTACAATTGGGCATGGAAAGGCAATGGAAGTAATGGTATTGCAATACCTGCTCACTTAGACTTATTTCCAATTCCTAATTTAAGTATGTCTTCTAATCCAAACCTCACTCAAAATCCTGGTTACTAAAAAATAAAGCAATGAAAAAAATATTAAAATTAAAAGTTATACTGTTAACTATGCTTTCACTAGGATTCTTTATGAATTCTTGTGAAGATGATGGCTCAGTATTTACGGCTACAGAAACACAACCGATAACGCTTGCAGACCTTCCAATCACAATGATAGAGCTAGATGCTTCTAATCCTGGAAATCCTGCAATTACATTTAATTGGAACGAAGCTGATTATGGGCAACCTGCATCAGAAGGGTATTCAGTCATTTTAGCATCTGATGACGCGTTTACAAATCCAGTTGTTGCAACAACAATTACTGGTGCAACTGCAGCAACACTATCTGTAAACGAATTAAATTCTTCCGCTGGATCAGCTGGGTTACCACCTTTTATGTTTAGTACGATATATGCTAAAATAGAAAGTTCAATTGGAACTCAAAACGGTCTTCCTGTTGGTTCTAATACAATTAGTTTTGAAGTTCAACCTTATTTCAACTATGTGTATGAGGATTTTTATCTGGTTGGAAATGGGACTTCTTCAGATTGGAATAACAATAATAATAACCCACCATTATTTAGAGATGCTGAAAATAGTAATCTATATAAATTTACAGGTTTCTTTACCAAAGGAGGCGGAGGATTTGATGACGGTAGATTTAAACTTTTAGAACTTAGAGGGCAATGGCAACCACAATGGGGAACTAATACAGCTGAAGGAAGTGATAATATTGAAGCTTCTGGAGGTATAGCAGGAAATCCTGGAACTCAAGACAGTGACCCTGGACGTTTTGGCGTACCTGTAAATGGTTACTTTACCTTTACAGTTAATTTCTCATCTAATACTTATACAACTACAGCTTTTGATGCTTCAGGAGCAACTACTTATTCAAGTATGACTATACAAGGTTCTGCTTTAGGTGCAGATACTGCACTTACACAGTCAACTTTTGACACTCACTTATGGTATGTAAACAATGTAAATCTTCAATCAGGTGATTTACAATTTGTAACCAATACAGCATCAACTTGGGGAGGAAGCACATCCTTTTCTGGTGTAGCAACTGACGGAGGAGGATCAATTCCAGTTATTGTTCAAGATGATTATGAGGTTTGGTTTAACGACTTAACTGGAGATTATATTATGATCCCACTTAACTTATAAAAAATAACACTATGAAAATAAATAAAATTAGTGCACTTATACTAAGTCTATTCTTAGTTTTCGTTGCGTGTGAAACAGAAGAAAGTATTGATATTACAACACCAGATGCATCATTTAAGCTTTTGGAGCCTGCGATATCAAATATTAACTTAAACTACAACTTGCCAGATAATGAGGCATTCACTGTTGTATGGAATGACCAATTAGACTCTGGAGATAGTTATATGGTAGAATTTTCACCAGACGCTTTATTTGAAACTCCAACAGTTATCGGATCTTCTACTACAGATAGATTTACAATGACTGTTGGTGAATTTAACAATATACTGTTAGGTGCTGGAGCTGATGCTTTTGAGCCTTTCACTGTTTTTATGCGTGTAACTGCTGGATCTAATATTACTAATAGTGTAAGTTTCAGTGTCTCTTCTTATTCAGAAGCTCCTCCGGTAATTACAAGTCCGGATAATACATTTGAACTAGTTTTACTCGAAACTACACCAACTGATGAAGCTATAGCAGTTGTCTGGGAAGATCCAGACTTTGGTGAAAATAGTTCCGTAAGTGTAAACTATGAGGTTCAGTTTGCCCAAGCAGGTATGGACTTTGCAGGTGCTGTAACTGTAGCTGTAAATGATATGATGTTTTCTAGCACACATGAAGACTTTAATATAACTGCTCTTGACGCTGGTCTTACAGCTGAAGAAGCAGGAAGCCTAGACATAAGAATTAAAGCTACTATACTAATGGATGGTGGTAATATGGAGCGTTTCTCAGATGCTGTTACTATTACAGTAACACCATATAACATTGAATTAGCACCAATATTATATGTTGTAGGTGCTGGTGCTTCAGATGCTGGATGGGACTGGACGACTCCTGTTGAGTTAGTATTGCAAGGCACTAAATATTCTGGTAACATCAATTTAATAAATGATGCTTTTAGATTCTTTACTGTGAATAGTGATTGGGGTTCAGGAAGAAACTATCCTTTTTATGAATCAGCAGGTTATACTATTGATTCTAACTTAGCTAATGCGATGGATGGTGATAGTAATTTCCAATTTACTGGTACTCCAGGACAATATTTCATAGAAATAGATACTGATGCAAAAACAATTACATTAGGTCCTCCAGTAATTGGACCAAATTGTAACTTTGATCAATTATGGTTAGTAGGTGCAGGTATTGTTGATGCTGGATGGTCTTGGGATACTCCTGTGGCTTTACCATGTACAGGAAACGGAACATATTCTGGAAATGTAGCATTAACAAATGATGCCTTTAGAATCTTCTCTGTAAATAATGATTGGGGAACTGGAACTAACTATCCAACTTATGAAGGAGACGGTTATACTATAGATAGTAATTTTAGTAATGCTATGGATGGTGATAGTAATTTCTCTTTTGATGGTACACCTGACACTTATTTCCTAACCGTTGATGACATTAATAAAACTATAACATTAGGTCCTGAACAATTACTATGTGATTTTGAACAATTGTGGCTAGTAGGCGCAGGTATTGTTGATGCAGGATGGTCTTGGGATACTCCTGTGGCGTTACCATGTACTGGAGCAGGAATTTATTCTGGACCTGTAAATTTAACCAATGATGCGTTTAGATTTTTTACAGTAAACAGTGATTGGGGAACTGGAATTAACTATCCAACTTATGAAGCTGATGGATATACCATTGATTCAGATTTGAGTAACGCTATGGACGGAGATAGTAATTTCTCTTTTGACGGCACACCTGGAACCTATACGGTTACAGTAGATACAGGTAGCTTAACAATTACTGTTGAGTAAATTATAACTTTCAAAAAAAAGCTATGCGTAATGCATGGCTTTTTTTTTAAATACATTTTGCTATGAAGAAAATTATCTATTTTTTAATAATCCTTACTTCTTTGAGCACTTTTGCTCAAGTTACTTTAAGCGTTGGTGCTATCGAAGTAGATGAACAAGTCACAATAACGATTGATGCCAATAGTACAGACTCTAATTGCAATGGATTAAATAATCCAACAAAAGTTTATATGCACTCTGGTATTGGAGATAACTCTGATGCCTTTGGGTTTAATGTTATAGGTAATTGGGGACTAGATGATGGTGTTGGTGAAATGACAAATAATGGAGATGGCACTTTTAGTATAACTATTACACCACAAACTTATTATGGTATTACGCAAATGCAGGCAGACAATGCAACTCAAATAGGGATGGTTTTTAGAAATGAAGACGGAGCGCAAGAATTAAAAGATGACGGCTGTAATGATTTTATTTTTCCTGTTGGAAATGTTATTGTCAATTTTACACAACCTTCAAGTGACATCGTAGTATTAAATTCGGGTAGTAATCTAGCAGTTAGTGCAACTATTACATTTCAAGGCTCATCAACAGTACAAGGAAGTTTTGAGATTTTTTATAATAATGTTTCTGTTGACACTGGAACTTGTGGTTTTCCTTTATGTAATTCAACACTTACAAATATAACTGAAAGTGGGACTGTTAAGTTTGTAGGCACACCTCCAGGATCTACTGAAACAGGAGACGCTAGTTTCCAAGTTGTGGTTGTACCAACAGTTATTGAGGAAGCTCTACCTGCAAATATGATAGATGGTATTAATTATCTTGCAGATGCTACTAAGGCCACGTTAGTTTTAACAGCTCCAGGTAAAGAATTCATTCAGATTGCTGGAAGTTGGAACAATTATACTCCAACAAATGGTGATGTGATGAAACGTGATCCTTCAACAGGAAAATATTGGTTAGAATTAACAGGTTTAACTTCTGGGCAGATTGAAACCTATCAATATTGGGTGTTTGATACTAACCCAGTAACAAATTCGCCAGCATTGGTAAAAACCGCAGATCCATTTTCTACCTTAGTGCTTTCGCCTTTTGACGATCCATATATACCAGCAACTACATATCCTAATTTACCAACATATCCTTCTGGACAAGAACGCGAAGTTACCGTATTACAAACGGGACAAGCACCATATAATTGGCAAGTAACAAACTTTAATAAACCAAAGGAAGAAGACCTTATTGTTTATGAAGTCTTAATTAGAGATTTTGATGCAGATAGAAACTATCAAAATTTAATTGACAGAATCGATTATTTTAAAAATCTTAATGTTAATGCGATTCAATTAATGCCAATCATGGAATATGAAGGTAACGAAAGTTGGGGCTATAATACGTCTTTTCACATGGCATTAGATAAGTTTTATGGAACAGAAGCTAAGTTTAAAGAATTTATAGACACCTGTCATCAGAATGGTATTGCAGTCATCCTAGATATTGCATTAAACCATGCTTTTGGTAGAAACCCAATGAATAGAATGTGGATGAATGATCCAGATGGCGATGGCTGGGGAGAACCAAGTAGTGAAAGTCCTTATTTCAATCAAGTGCCTAAACATAGTTATAATGTAGGATCGGATTTTAATCACCAAAATGTCTTAACACAAGAATATACAAGACGTGTTGTAAAACATTGGATTGAAGATTTTAAAATTGATGGATTCCGCTGGGATTTAACAAAAGGATTCACTCAAAACTGCGAAAACAATGAGGGTTGTACCAATAGCTACCAGCAAGATCGCGTAGATATTTTAAAAACTTACGCAGATTATTCTTGGTCTCTAGATCCAGACCACTATGTAATTTTTGAGCATTTAGGAGCACAAAACGAAGAAAAAGAATGGGCAAATTACCGTTTAGGAGAAGGGAAAGGCGTGTTGATGTGGGGAAAAATGACAGATCCTTATAGCCAACTATTAATGGGCTTTAGTGCTAATAGTAACATAGATGGTATTGGACACAAATCACGTACACAATTTAATGGTCCTCGCGTTATGGGCTACCCAGAAAGTCACGATGAAGAACGTCTTATGTATAGAGCGGTAACCTTTGGAAATGATTCTAATGGATCACATAATGTGAAAAATTTAAATACGGCTTTGTCAAGAATGTCTGCTATTGGTGCCGTATCACTTACAATACCTGGACCAAAAATGATTTGGCATTTTGCCGCTTTAGGTATGCAAAATTCTATATTTACGTGTCCTAATGGAAGTGTTGATGATGATGGTTGTAAATTAGATACCAAACCACAACCACAATGGACAGAAAACTGGTTAGCTGACACGAATAGAAAACAAATTTATGATGATTGGGCACGATTAAATGAATTAAAAATTAACGAAGACGTTTTTGAAGGCGACTACGTAATTACTTCAGGAAACCTAACACCTAGAATTGATATTTTTGATACATCTATTCCAACAACAGCATTAAGAAATGTGATTGTATTGGCAAACTTTGATGTAGTTAGTAGAAATATTGATACAAATTTTCCAACAGGAGGTAATTGGTATGATTTAATGGATAATACTGGAAATACGACTTACAGTGCAGCGACAGTAAATATTCCTGCTGGTCAATTTAGAATATTTGGAAATGCAGCTGTTACATTAAGTACAAATGAATTTGATGCTAATAATACCTTTAGCATTTACCCAAACCCATCTCGTACTGCATTTAGTGTAAATACGAATGTTACAACTATTGAAATTTATGATTTAACAGGTAAACTAGTTAAGTCGTTTAATGGAGATTTTACAAGAACTGATACTTTTGATATTGCATCATTACATTCAGGAATATACCTTGTTAAGGTTGAAAATGATAATAATCAAACTTTGACAACAAAATTAGTCAAGCTCTAACTATTAAGTGTTAATTGAGTATTAAAAAGGGTTTCTATTATTAGAAGCTCTTTTTTGTTTTAATAATTTTGTACAAAAATTAATGAGTTCACGATTCCAAATAAAATTATTGAGTATATACTAAAAAATCAAAAAAGCTAACTCGTTAAAGTTAGCTTTTTTTATTAAGTACAGGCGGAGAGACTCGAACTCTCACACCTTGCGGCACTAGATCCTAAGTCTAGCGTGTCTACCAATTCCACCACGCCTGCATTCTTTCCAATAAATATTGGGATGCAAATATAAACAATACTTTCAACATTCAAATAAGAATTATTTAAGAATATCTTCAACGTAGTTTTCTTATTTTTGTTACAAACCAATTCATATATGCAATCTATACAATCTTACATCAACGACAACAAAGACCGTTTTCTTAACGAACTTATAGACTTACTAAAAATTCCATCAATCAGTGCAGATTCTGCTTATAAAGATGATGTTTTAAAAACGGCTGATGCCATAAAGGTAAGTCTAGAAAATGCTGGCTGTTCTCATGTTGAAATATGCAAAACCGAAGGCTATCCTATTGTATATGGTGAAAAAATAATAGATAAAAATCTACCAACAATATTAGTATATGGTCATTATGATGTGCAACCACCAGACCCATTAGACCTATGGAATTCGCCACCTTTTGATCCTATAATTCAGAAAACAGAATTACATCCTGAAGGTGCTATTTTCGCTAGAGGTGCCTGTGACGATAAAGGACAAATGTATATGCACGTTAAAGCTATGGAATACATGACATCGCAAAATGAATTGCCTTGTAATGTGAAATTTATGATTGAAGGCGAAGAAGAAGTTGGTAGTGTTAACCTTGCTAAATTTGTGGCTGCTAATAGAGATAAATTAAAAAATGATGTGATTCTTATTTCAGATACAGGAATGATTGCACCAAGCGTACCTTCAATTACAACAGGTTTAAGAGGTTTAAGTTATGTTGAAGTTGAAGTTACAGGACCAAATAGAGATTTACATTCTGGTCTTTATGGAGGAGCAGTAGCGAATCCAATTAACGTCTTAACTAAAATGATTGCTTCGCTTCATGATGAAAACAATCATATTACCATTCCAGGATTTTATGATAAAGTCGAAAATCTATCTGATGCCGAGCGTGCAGAAATGGCTAAAGCACCATTTTCTTTAGACGCTTATAAAAAGGCTTTAGATATCGATGCCGTTTATGGTGAAGAAGGTTACACAACTAATGAGCGTAATTCAATTAGGCCAACATTAGATGTTAACGGAATTTGGGGAGGTTACACTGGAGAAGGCGCAAAAACAGTTATTGCGAGTAAAGCTTATGCCAAAATATCTATGCGTTTAGTTCCAAACCAAGATTGGGAAGACATCACACAATTATTTAAAACTCATTTTGAAAATATTGCTCCAAAAGGTGTTACTGTAAAAGTGACTCCGCACCATGGAGGACAAGGTTACGTCACTCCAATTGACAGTATTGGTTATAAAGCAGCTTCAAAAGCCTATGAGCAAACTTTTGGTAAAACACCAATTCCGCAACGTAGCGGAGGAAGTATTCCTATTGTTTCACTCTTTGAAAAAGAACTAAAAAGTAAAACTATTTTAATGGGCTTTGGCTTAGATAGTGATGCGATTCACTCACCAAACGAGCATTTTGGGATTTGGAATTATTTAAAAGGTATTGAAACTATTCCTTGGTTTTATAAATATTTTACTGAATTAAAAAAGTAGATGCTATTAAATCAAAATAGAGAGTAATCTGCCTCTTAGAGCGCAGTCTAGAGGTTTTTAAAACAGTTAATAAAAAAGATCTCTACTGCGCTCGACTAGACATATTTTTTCATTAATCTCTATCCTATCCATAAGACTAAATCATTTATTTTAACTCTACATTTGTAGAATTAATTCTAAACATGTAGAGTATGCAACTTTCAAAAACCGAAGAACAACTAATGCAACACCTATGGAAGCTCGAAAAAGCTTTTATGAAAGATTTATTAGACATCTATCCAGAGCCAAAACCGGCAACAACCACCATTGCAACTTTACTTAAACGTATGATCAATAAAGGCTTTGTGAATTATAAAACCTATGGCAAATCTAGAGAGTATTTTCCTTTGGTTAAAAAAGGAGACTACTTCTCTAAACATGTAAATAGACTTATTAAAACCTTTTTTAATGATAGTGCATCTCAGTTTGCATCCTTCTTTACACGAAAAACGGATTTGACAAAAGAAGAGCTTGAAGCTTTAAAAGCTATTATAGATAAAGAAATTAAAAATAAGTAATCATGGAAATCTATCTATTAAAATTTTCGGCTTGTTTATTAGTGTTTTGGTTAGCGTATATTCTATTTTTAGAACGCCAGAAAATGCATTATTTTAAACGCTTTTATTTGTTGAGTGCCTTGGCTTTAGCATTAGTAATTCCTACATTAACAATTACAGAATATATAAAACCTGTTGTCGCTAATTTTGAAACAACGCCTGTTTTTATTCCTATGGAATCTTTTGTGGAGATGCCAATTGAAGAAACACCTTTTTTGAATTTAGAAACCACGCTTTGGCTCATTTATATTTTTGGCGGTATATTATTCTTATTCCGATTTGTGATTAATCTCATAAAAATAAATCGTAGAATTTCTAAGAATAAAAACATAACTAAACGTTCTTTCATCTATGTTCTGCTACGAGAAAATCTAATTCCACATTCATTCTTTAAATACATCTTTTTAAACAAAACACAGTATGAATCTAACAACATTCCAAAAGAAGTAATGCTTCATGAAGAAACCCATGCAGAGCAATTGCATAGTTTAGATATCATCATTATAGAGTTACTTCAAATTGTATTTTGGTTTCACCCTATGATATACATTTTGAAACATCACATAAAACTGAATCATGAGTTTTTAGCAGACCAAGCTGTTTTAAAAATAGGAACAGATACTAAAACCTATCAAAATATTTTATTGCAATTTTCATCAAGCACTAACGAGTATCAACTCAGTAGTACCATCAATTATTCATCCATCAAAAAAAGATTTACAGTTATGAAAACACAAACATCAAAAACCAGAATGTGGTTAAGTACTTTATTAGTATTACCAATTATTGCCATTCTTTTTTACAGTTTTGCTGAACGTGTAGAAGTTGGAAAAGAAATTCCGAAGCAACAAATTACAGAAAAGCAAGTACAACCAATAATGGTAATTCTAATTAACAAATTGGGACAATTATTGATAGATGACAAAAAAGGTTCAATGGCAAGTATTGAATCTAAATTAAAATCTTTATCTACGTCTTCTAGTACCTCTAAAGCGGTTTTAGTTAAATATTATATGAATGATATTTCTAACAAAGTTTTTAAAGACGTAAAAACCTTAATTAGAAAATATGACTTTAAAGTTATTCAAGTAGATGCGTCTTCAGTTTCAACTCCTCCGCAACCTCCTGCAAAGCAACAAAAATCTAAAGGAAGTCCAAATACAAATGATTATCAACACTACTTAATTCCGCCTCAAATTCCCGAAAATGCTACTTTTGAAGAGCGTAAAAAAATGCAACTTGCTATTGACAGTTTTGAAAAAAAGCATAAAATAAAAATCCATACGGCAAAGAATAACGAAACAGGTAAACTTGTAAATTTTATTGTAAATGATGACGTTTACGAAGTGGGAGAAACCAGTAAAACTACACAGAAAAAAACCATAAAACCAGTTGAAATTTTAATCAAAAAAGACAATAGGTTAGTTTTGAATGGCAAACCTATTAAATTTAAAGATTTAGCAGGTGCAGTAACTAAAATCAATCAGCATCTCACAATTGAAGAGCGAAGAAGTTATGTTTATGCAACAATTCTAATGGAAGCAAATGAAAGTGTAGAATATTCCAAAAACGTGGAGCTCGAATTAAAAAAAGCTGATATTTGGTATAGTAGTTTAAGCTATTTACAAAATCAGAAAAGTATAGGGTTATCGACAAATAAATTATGGACTTTCAATGATCTTACCATCAAAGAAGCAAAAGAGAAACGAGAAAAACTATTCAATTACTCCAAAGGTTCTGAACAAAATAAAAAAAATGATAAAGCATCTCCATGGTCAATAGAAACAGGAATAAATTATGTTAAGTATGTAGAAGATTCTGAACAAAAACAAGGTCCAATAGAAGTAAATGGTAAAACCTATTATTATGCTTTTCAAAATGGAAAAACCATGTATTATAATCGTTTTGGTAAAGAAGTAAAGTTAGAAAACTCGTCTCAACAAACACCATCTAATCCTTCGTTTTTAGAATTTATAGAAAATATGGAAAAGCAAGGTGCTACCTTTTATCTAGATGATCAAAAAATCACATCAGCAGAAGCTAAATCCATAGCTTCAACTAATAAAGGTAAAAACACGGAATTGATAACTCAAAAAGACACGTATGGTAAATATGTTGTTAAGCTCTCAAAACCTCAACAAAAACCAACTGTAAAGCAAATTTCAGAATACAATGCTTGGGCTAAAAGAATGAATGTCCAAAACGAAGGAATGCGTATAATTAAGAAAAAAAACCTTGACAAATACAAACATATTTATAGTATGATGTCAGCTACTCAAAGAAACAATGCTGAGCCATTCCCACAATTACCTCCTCCACCTCCTCCAACAAAAGCTCCACAATATAAAAACGATAAAAAGAAAACCTTAAATGACATTATAAAAGAAACTCCTAATGGTGTAGAATCTGGTTATGAACTTTTAGAAAACGGAGAATCTCACTTTTATACAGTTCATAAAGGAGAAAAAACTTATTACAATAAAGATGGCTACATTACTGATAAAAAAGGTGAGGTTTTACCTCCGCCTCCGCCCGCACCACCTGCTCCAGAATCTACTTTAGACTTTGTAATTAGAATGGCTAAAGCCAATGCTAAATTCTTTAATGAAGGAAAATATATTTCGTCAGATAAGGCAATTGCATTGATTAAAAAGAATCCTAAACTTAATGTTAATGCCAAAGAAAAAAGTAAGAATGGAAAACCTTTAGTTTATATTGTAAGCTTCCCTTAATTAGTACTGTTCAAATTTCTAATATTATCAAATTTATTGTTTTTAATTCTAATAGAGCTAGCTCTATTAGAATTAATTTCGGCGTATTTTACTGGTGGTATTTTTCCTAAT
>Ga0209633_10000278_pt1 | contig 61375 bp, 58 predicted proteins | sample Cruoilmetagenom1_FD_187290 | JGI IMG/M metagenome (GOLD analysis project Ga0209633, IMG submission 187290) | Oil polluted marine microbial communities from Coal Oil Point, Santa Barbara, California, USA - Sample 1 (SPAdes) (version 2) | ecosystem: Environmental > Aquatic > Marine > Oil seeps ... | reverse complement strand
CTGAAGTGGCAATGGACTCGACACCTGAAGCTGTGGTGGAACCCGTATTGGAGTCTGTGGAGTCTGTGGCCCCTCTGGCCGCGGAGCCTCAGGTCAGCGCCCCGGCGGAAGCTGAACCAACCCCGGAAATTCCAGCCGAACCGATAGACAAACAAGAAGATGTGGCTACGGCAACCACCCTGCCCGACCCTGCCCCTCTGGAAGCCCCTCAAGCCGATCCGGCACCAGAACCCGTGGCCCCAGTCGCGCCGCAAGATGTGCAACAGGCCGCCGAGACCAGCGCCCAGCTTTCCTCAATTTACAGCCGTCTTTCCGCGCTGCATGACCGGATGAAATCCAACATTGATCCAAAGCGACAAGGCTAAGAAAAAGATATGGGGTTTCCCACTTGCTTTGGCCCACAAAAACTTTATGTAGTGGCGGAGTTCGGGCTATGGCGCAGTCTGGTAGCGCGTCCGTCTGGGGGACGGAAGGTCGCAGGTTCGAGTCCTGCTAGCCCGACCAACATCATAGCCGCCCGCACCTTTTCGGTGACGGGCGGTTTGATACATCTGGGGGATGAAAATGACTGAGACAGCAACCGGCACTGGTGTGTTGCCTGATCACGCGCTGCGCGACCTAATTGCGACGGGCGCCATCAAAGCCGGCCCCGCCATCATCCCCGAACAGTTGCAGCCCGCCTCACTGGATTTGCGCCTTGGCACAGTGGCCTACCGCGTACGCGCTTCGTTTTTGACTGGCGCCAATGCCACGGTCGCCGACAGGCTGCACGAGTTCGAGATGCACCGCGTTGATCTGTCGGACGGGGCCGTGCTGGAAAAGGGTGCTGTGTACCTTGTACCGTTGATGGAGAGCCTTGCGCTGCCCGCTGGCATCCAAGCGGTTGCCAACGCCAAATCCTCCACCGGCCGCCTAGATCTGCTGACTCGCACCGTGACTGATTACGGTACCGAATTTGACCGCATTCCGCTGGGCTATACCGGACCGCTTTACGCCGAAATCTGCCCGCGTTCGTTTTCTGTGCTGGTGCGGCCCGGCATGCGCCTGAACCAAATCCGGTTTCGCGCGGGGCAAGCGGTGCTAAGTGACGACGAGCTGCTTTCCCGCCACACCAAACACGCGCTTGTGGATGGCGTGGCCCATATCGACGATGGGCTCGGATTTTCTGTCGATCTGCGCCCGCAAGACGGCAATCTGGTTGGTTATCGCGCCAAACCCCACACGGGCGTGATTGATCTGGAAAAGATCGGCTTTTACGACCCGATGGAATACTGGGAACCGATCCACACCGACGAGGCCCGCATTATCCTGGACCCCGGTGCGTTTTACATTCTGGTCAGCCGCGAAGCTGTCCACATTCCACCAGATTGCGCGGCTGAGATGGCCCCCTACCTGGCGATGGTCGGTGAATTTCGTGTCCATTACGCAGGCTTCTTTGATCCGGGTTTTGGCCATGACGCGGCGGGCGGCAAAGGCTCGCGTGGGGTGCTTGAAGTACGCTGTCACGAGGCCCCCTTCGTGCTGGAACACGCCCAGATCGTTGGCCGTCTGGTCTATGAGCGCATGGCCAGCATCCCCGAGACTTTGTACGGCGCAGACCTCGCCTCAAACTACCAGGGTCAAGGCCTCAAACTGTCCAAACACTTTAAGACAATCTAGTTCAAATTTATTTAAACTTTTCGGTTTCTTCTTTTCCTAAATATCCCCGCCGGAGGTATCCGGATTGGCCAAAAGCACCAGCTGCTGTGTGTCGCCGCTAAAACCGCCCCATGCGCCGCGCCAATCGGGCCATTTTCTTGGCCTTACCGGCCGTATCTTTGGCCTTTTGCGCTTGCTCACGTTCGGCAGGCGTCATCTCTTTAGGGGATTTGCCGCGATTGGCGGCCATGTTGATTCCCTTATTCACGGCTTTTCGCATCACAAGCCGCATAATCATGTTGATGATCTGGTTGATATTCATAACATCCTCCTATTCTTCAAACATTTCACTTTGACCAATGGCCTCGCTGTCTTCGTCTTCAGCGTCAGGCATACCAGGCATAGCCCCTAGCGGTGGGCGGCTTTCCAACAAACCAGCCGAACGCAATTCTTTCAGACCCGGCAGATCGCGCGCGTTTTCCAGACCGAAGTGATCCAAGAACCCCTGGGTCACCACAAATGTCACTGGTCGCCCCGGTGTCATGCGACGGCGCCCAAAGCGAATCCATTCCATCTCGAGCAATTGGTCCACCGTACCACGGCTGACCGAAACGCCACGGATTTCCTCGATTTCGGAGCGTGTCACCGGTTGGTGATAAGCAATAATCGCCAAGGTCTCGATTGCGGCGCGCGACAGCTTGCGGGTCTCAACCGTTTCTTTTTGCATCAAAAAACCCAGATCGGGGGCCGTGCGGATCGACCAAGCATCCGCCACACGCACCACCGAAACGCCGCGCCCTTCATAGCGTTTGCGCAAATAGACAATCGCCTCGGCGGCATCACAGCCATGCGGCATCCGGTCAGCCATTTCCTTGACGGTCACAGGCTCGGCTGTGGCAAATAAAATGGCCTCGACCATGCGTTCCTGCTCGGCCATTGGCGGTGCCTCGAACAGGCTTTCTTCGATTTCCGGGGCTTCGATCCCAGTTTTATCATCATCAGCCATCATTCTGGCCCTCTTTTGCGGATCTGGATCGGGGCAAAAGCCTCGCCCTGACGGATTTCGATTTGTCCAAGTTTGGCCAGCTCCAGCGAGGCCGAGAAATTGGCCGCTGTGGCGCTGCGGCGCCGTGCAGGATCGGTCTCCCACCCCTCTGGCAGGTAGCTCTCAAGCCCCGTCCAGTCGCCAGCATAGCCGATCAGACTGCGCATCCGGTCCAGTGCCTGCTCTAGGGTCATGATTGCATCACGGTCCATCACGAAGGGACGGAATTCGTCCTTGGTGCGCGTGCGCGCATAGGCTTGCATCAGGTCCAGCAGGGTCGCCGTATAGGTGACGCGGCGAATGCGGGTGACGTCCTCGGGCAGACCACGGGCAAAGAAATCGCGCCCCATCTGGTCGCGAGCCATCAGTTTGGCCGCACTGTCACGCATCGCTTGCAACCGCTCCAGTTGAAAGGCCAGATGCGCTGCCAACTCCTCGCCCGAGGGGCCTTCCTCGGTGGGGTCCGGTGGCAGCAACAGGCGTGATTTCAAAAAGGCCAGCCAGGCGGCCATCACCAGATAATCCGCAGCAAGTTCAAGCCTTAATGCCTTGGCTTCATTGATGAATTTAAGGTATTGCTCAGCCAGCGCCAGAACCGAAATTTTGCGCAGGTCCACCTTTTGGGTGCGCGACAGGGTCAGCAGCAAATCAAGCGGCCCTTCGTAGCCATCGACGTCGATGATCAAGGCCTCGGCGACCAGCCGATCCTCTACCGCAAGCGGCTTATCCTCTTCAAATTCCAGTTCAGCCATTGTCACGCCCGTTTAACAGGCCCGCAAGTTCGGCTTCCAACGCCGGAATGTCAATGATATCTGGCGAAACGCGCTTTTCCAGGGCGGCATCCGCCCGCGCTTGTGCCGCCGATGTAAAGGCACCAGCCTGTTTTGCAACCTGCTGCATTTCTTCCATTTCGCTGTTGCAATGCAGGATCAAATCCATCCCCGCCGCCAAGGACGCACGGGTGTTTTCCACCAAGCTCCCTTGCAAGGCTTTCATGGATATATCATCCGTCATCAACAAGCCGCCAAAGCCGATCTGATCACGCACCAGCGCCGTCATCAGGCCAGAGGTTGTGGCACAGTCAACCGGATCAATGTCCTCATAGATCACGTGGGCCGACATGCCGAGCGGCACGTCATTCACCGCCTTCATCGCGGCAAAATCACTAGCGTCCAGTTCGGCGCGTTTGGCCGTAACGCGCGGCATTTCCAGATGGCTGTCCGATGTGGCGCGGCCATGACCAGGAATATGTTTCAAGATCGGTAACACACCACCATCCAACATCCCGTCAGCCACAGCACGGCTTACAGCCCCGACCGTGCCCGCGTCCTTGCCATAACAACGATTGAGCAGGAAAGGATGCGTTTCAGCCGTGGCAACATCCGCGCAGGGTGCGCAATTGCTATCAACGCCGATCGCCCGCAACTCATCGGCGATGATGCGATAGCGGATATACATGCTGCGCTCGGCCGCGTCGGGATTAGCGATGATCTGATCCAGCGGCGCCATCCAGTGACGCCACTGCGGTGGGGTCAGGCGTTCAACCCGCCCGCCTTCCTGATCAATCGTGATCACAGCGTCGCGCCCGACGCTGTTGCGAAGATCATCCGTTAGGCGGCGTAACTGGTCGGGATTGTCAACGTTGCGCGCAAACAAAATAAAGCCCCAGGGGTTGGTTTCGGCAAAAAAGGCGGCTTCCTCTTCCAGCAGTTTTTCACCGGCACAACCGAATATAAACGCCCCTTGCGACCCTGTCACCTAACGCACCTTCACAGGAATACAGGCTGCTTTTTCCGCCAAAAGGGCGGAACAAAACCGCCGCGCGTCTGACAGATCTTCAAACCCCATGGCCCGCAAACGATAGAACGTGCGCCCACCGCTTTGCGCCTTTTGAATGACCCGCGACTTGCCCTCCATGTATTCGGTGAACCGACCATACAAACGGTCCCATTCTTTTTGGGCAATCTCGGGCGTGTCATAGGCGCCGAGCTGTGCCAACCGTGTGCCAGCCGCAATGGTGGATGCATCCACCTCTGCTGCAGGGGCCGACACCACTTGGGCAGCGACCACCTCAACGGGGGCGGTGGCTGGGGTGGTGTTTAATCCAGCCGGTCGCCCTGATGGACGCGGCGAATGCGATACACCACCAATCGAGGCCGAAATGATGGCGACCTGCGGTTTGGCCGGTGCCTCCTCCACTTGGGTAAGGGGTGTTGTGTTGGCGGCGATCTCGTCGGCCAGCGCCATGGCCTCGGCCACCGCCAAATCAGTTGCGGAGGGCACCGGTGCGGTCGGATCATTCAGCGCAACAGCAACGCCTGCGCCATCATCCACGACGGCGGGCAAACTCGGTGCGGACACTTCTTCTTGTAACAATGCGGGGGCGGTTATTTCATCACGTGTGTTTTGGGCAACCTCAACATCTGCAGCCTCGGCCAGTGGTGTGGCCTCGGTGCGGGGCGCGGGGCGGCGCAGGCCAGCTTGATCCTGATCTGTCACACCTGCACCCGTCGGGGCCAATACCAAACGCTCGGCGGTCGGCTCGGCCAAGCCATCGGATTGCACCCGATTAACAGCCAAACCTTGATGGGCTGTTTGCTCGCCGCCCGGGTTTTCCGGCTGCACGCGCATCGGTCCATCAAGAGCACGCACTACAGGCACGCCGGTGACATCGCGCACCAACAAACGATAGCCCCAGACCCCGATCCCCGCGATCAAAGCCACGGACATCACTGCCCCTGCCGTATTGACAAGTTTGGAAATTCTGCGCGATCCGGATAACGTTTTCGCCGCACCCTGCGATGCATTCTCTGCACCACGGTCATCAAATTCCGCCATTTTATGCCTCACTGCCCGCGCCTCAAATAAGGGCGTTGGTCACTCTAAACTGCCTCATGACCGCAGTGTAGCACTTGTTGTCAGCGCATTTCTTCAGCTGGGGTCACGCCTAGAATACCAAGTCCGGCTGAAATAACAATGGAAACCGAACGGATTAGGGCGATTTTCGCTTGTGACGTGGCACTGTCACCTTCTTGCAAGAACCGCAGCTCGGTCAAATCATTGCCCCGGTTCCACAAAGCGTGGAATTCTGCGGCCAATTCATAGAGATAAAACGCAACGCGGTGCGGCTCGTTTGTGCGGGCCGCGATCTCGATCAGGCGTGGCCATTCGGACAGTTTTTTGATCACGGCCAGCTCGGCTTCGTGATCCAGTTTGGCCAGATCAGCGTCGGCCAGCGTGGCGTCATCCACGGCAATGCCGGCGTCTGTGGCTTTGCGCATAACCGAATGAATGCGGGCGCTGGCGTATTGCACGTAGAACACCGGATTGTCCTTGGATTGCTCCAGAACCTTGGAGAAATCAAAATCCAACGGCGCGTCGTTTTTGCGCGTCAGCATCACGAAACGGGTTACATCTGGGCCGACCAGATCAACCACCTCGCGCAGCGTCACAAAATTACCAGCCCGCTTGGACATTTTGAACGGTTGGCCATCCTTAAACAGGCGCACCAATTGGCACAGCTTGATATCCAGCGGCACTTTGCCATCTGACAGGGCCGAAACGGCCGCCTTCATGCGCTTAACATAGCCGCCGTGATCGGCGCCAAAAACGTCGATCAATTCATCAAAGCCACGCTCGACCTTATCAAAGTGATAGGCGATGTCAGGGGCGAAATAGGTCCAGCCGCCATCAGACTTTTTGACAGGCCGATCCACGTCATCGCCATGCTCGGTCGACTTAAACAGGGTTTGAACGCGCGGCTCCCAATCTTCATCGGCTTTGCCTTTAGGGGGTGGCAAAGTTCCCTCATAGATCAATCCCTTAGAGGATAAATCCTCAAGTGCGGATTCAATTTTTCCCGAACCATACAGCGATTTTTCCGAATAGAACAAATCCATCACAACGCCCAAAGACGCCAAATCAGCACGGATCATATCCATCATCGATTCGGTCGAGAACAGGCGCAAATCCTGCAACCAAACGGACTCAGGCTGATCAATCAGACTGTCGCCGTATTTCGCTTTCAGCGCCTCACCGATGGGCACAAGATAATCGCCCGGATATAGCCCCTCGGCAATCTGTGGCTCCAATCCATTGGCCTCACGGTACCGCTCGTAAGCGGAACGCGCCAAAACGTCGACCTGACCACCGCCATCATTCACATAGTATTCCCGCGTCACCTGATGACCCGCGAAATCCAGCAGCGAGGCCAATGCATCGCCAAACACCGCGCCACGGGTATGGCCAACATGCAGCGGCCCCGTCGGGTTGGCCGAAACAAATTCGACATTCACTCGGCGTCCCTGCCCCATGTCAGAACGACCAAAATCAGCGCCTTCTTTCAGTGCCGCGCCAATCACGCCTTGCCACAAATCGGCCGCCAACCGCAGGTTCAAAAACCCCGGCCCCGCCACATCGGCCAGCTCAATGCGCGCATCCGTGATCAGCTTGGCCGCCAAACCTTCCGCAATGTCGCGCGGCTTCAACTTGGCAGGCTTGGCCAGCACCATCGCTGCATTGGTCGCCATATCACCATGCGCCGCATCGCGCGGGGGTTCGACCGTGACATTGGCAAAATCCAACCCTTCGGGCAGTGCGCCCTCGGCTTGCATTTCGGTCAGGTTTTCGATCACCAAAGCGCGGATATCAGTAAACAGGTTCATAACGGGCGTCCTTATGGGGTCTGAGATGGCGTCTGGGCGGGTTTATCACGACCCTGCACAACGTCAACATTCAAGAACCACTTCCCCATCATTGTTCCATAAATATCCGCGCCGCAGGCAAAAACCTTATTGCCCCAACAGGCGCTCATGTTCTTGCAGCGCGAAACGGTCGGTCATGCCGGCAATATAGTCCGCCACCAGCCGCGCAAGGGTGGCTTCATCTGTCGCCGCCGCTACTTCCTTGGACCAATGCGCCGGCAATTGATCCGGTTTCGCCATGAACAGCGGGAACAGATCATGCACCACCCCCGTCACTTTTTCACGCATCTCGATCACCGAGGGGGCGCGGTACATGCGGGCAAACAAAAAGGCACGGATTTCCTTTAGGTCAGCAAACACCGGTGCCGAAAATTGCACAACCGCATGATCTGCCGCGCGGATGTCCTCAACCCGCTGTGGGTCAAGCGCCGCGATCAATCGACGGCTTTCCTCGATCACATCCGACACCATAACCCCGAACACGCGGCGCAGGGCCTCGTGCCGACGCCGATAGCTGCCCAAATCGGGATAGAGCGCATCAACCTCGCGGTAGCAATCGCCAATAATCGGCAAGGCGATGATGTCCTCATCCGTGAACAATTCCGCACGAAGACCGTCCTGTAAGTCATGGTTATTATAGGCAATATCGTCAGATAGAGCCGCCACTTGCGCCTCGCCACTTGCGTAGGTGTCCAGTTCCAGATCATGTTGCGCGTTATATTCTGCCAACGCATAGGGCAGCACGCCGGTCACCGGCCCGTTGTGTTTGGCCAGCGCCTCCAGTGTCTCCCACGTCAGGTTCAGACCGTCCCATTCGGCGTAATGGCGCTCCAGCGATGTAACGATGCGGATCGCTTGCGCGTTGTGGTCAAATCCACCGTAGGGGGCCATGCTTTCGGCCAGTGCGTCCTCGCCCGTGTGACCAAACGGCGTATGTCCCAAATCATGGGCCAATGCCACGGCCTCGGTCAGTTCACCATTCAGGCCCAAAGCCCCCGCAATGGTACGGGCCACCTGAGCAACCTCGATGGAGTGCGTGAGCCTTGTGCGGAAATAGTCGCCCTCATGCTCCACAAAAACCTGGGTTTTGTGTTTCAGCCGACGAAACGCCGACGCGTGAATAATGCGGTCCCTATCCCGTTGAAAACAAGATCGAAACGCGCTTTCCTCTTCACCAAACAACCGCCCCCTGGCCATCAATGGATCGGACGCATAAACCTTTAGCATAGCCCTGCCTGTTGTCGCCTCTACCAAACGTGCTTATATGGTAGTTGCAACAGGAATGAAACGGCGGATCATCATGGACATCACCCTTCCCCCTTCGGTAACGCCGCGCGCTTTTGAGCGTTTGGCCGAGATCAACGCAGATGGCGACGTGAAAGTGCTGCGTGTCGCGGTTGAAGGTGGCGGTTGTTCGGGCTTTCAATATGAAATCACTCTGGGCGACACGGCAGAGGGTGACCTGGTGCTGGAAAGCGATGGGCAGAAAGTGGCGATTGACGAAATATCATTGCCATTCCTGTCAAATGCCGTGATTGATTTCGCCGATGAATTGATCGGCGCGCGCTTCGTGATCAACAATCCGAACGCCACCAGCAGCTGCGGATGTGGCACATCTTTTTCGATGTAATTGCCGTTACGGCACCATATCGGCACTATTATGACACACCAATTGTGGTATTCGCACCCGTTTGCCCCTCAAGATACCTTGTTTAAGCTGTGAAAATACGCCAAATATGGAATAAGCAAAAATCAGCCGAGCAGGGAAACCACAGCTGGCACGGGTAATTTAGGCGTATATCGAGTGATGGCATTGTATTTCATATTTTCTGGCGATTCTTTGCCCCCCAACAGGTGCATTATCCGCAACATCGAGGCCCGATCATGAGCGTCGATGAAGAAGACTATGAGGTCCATGTTTTTGCCACCACCGATCAGGATGGGTATTCCGATGGGCTGGAACCCGAACCCGAAGTTATCGCCCCGCCGCATGCCCATGAAAAGATCGGCAGCACCGGATTGATCCGGATTGGGTTGATTTTGTTTATCATTGCTGGCTCGCTGTTTTCCATTCACCGCATGTGGGGCGCGCAAATTGCCCGCTATTATTTAGACGTCCCAGCCCCTGATGAACAATTCGCGCCGATTGATCCGCTGGTCTATTCCGAGGCCGTGGATGTCTGGAGCCTGACACGGGCCAATTTGCGGATCAGCCAAACCGCAAAAGACGCGGCAACGCAGGAAACCAGCGAGGCCGACACCCTGATCAAGACGTTGCAAAAGGCGCTGGTCGTGGCTGGGCAATCCGTTGACACCAGCACCGAGGCCTTAAGCGCGGCCGACGCCGCCCAGAGCGCGGCAGAGACACAGGTGTCCGAATTGGCGGGTTCCGGTTTGAAATCCGAACTTGATGCAGCCTCTGCCCAAGTTGCGGCAGATGATGACCGTTTGGCCAAGGCCGAGGCGAGTTTCGCGGCCGCCCAACGGGACACATCGGAAATCGAGCGCACTGTAGAGCAACTGGGCAAGGCCACCGATGCGGCTTTGGTGGCAATCGAGGCCTCGGAAGCGGCCCAAGCGGCTGCCAGTTCAGCCGGTGAAATGATTGCCCAGAGCCAAGGTGAAGAAGCCGAGAACCCCTCGTTGCTTGCCCGTCTGACGTTCAATATTTTCAGCGAAACAGAGAACCAGGTCAGCGGCGCTGAACGCGCCCGCGAGGCCGCCGCCACCGCGTTGGCCACGGGCGAATCCCAACTGGCCGAAGCCTCGGATATTGAGGCCACTCTGGAGGCTGCGCGCGATGCAGCCCGCACCACGGCCGCCAACGCATTGGTTGAAAAAACGCGACTACAGGCGCTCTATAAACAGCTGGTGCTGGACCGGGAGGCCGCCGCCAAGGCGCTGACGGTCGCGCAAGCTGCGCAAGCCGCCGCCGCAACAGAGTTGAGCGACAATCAGGGCGTTAAGGAACTGGCGTTGAGCAAGTTGACCGAGGCCCGCAACACGCTAAAAGTGGCCACAGCCAAGGCCGACGTGGCCTCTGATGACATCGCCACGGCACAGACGCATTTTGATGTTGCCCAAACAGAGCTGACAGCCCTGCGCAACAAGCGCGCCCTGCGCAGCGCGGTGGTTTTGGCCGAAGTCAATTCGCTGTTTGCCGATGAATTGCGTACCGAAATCGGCCTGCCCAACACCGCAGACCCAACCAGCGACCGGTTTGCGCTTTCAAGCGAGGTGTTGTTTGAATCTGGTGCGGCTGATTTGGGTCAGGCTGGCAAGGCCGAGTTGGAAAAAATGGCTATGATCCTAAAGCGGGTGATTAAGTCGATCCCCGCGGATGTCAGTTGGGTTTTGCGGATCGACGGGCATACTGACAACCAACCGCTGAGCGGAAATGGCCCGTTTTCGGACAATTGGCAGCTTAGTCAAGCGCGGGCTTTGGCGGTGGTGAAATACCTGATCACCAAGCAAGGCATCTCGCCGACCTATTTGGCCGCCAACGGGTTCGGTCAATATCAGCCAATCCGCAGCGGCAATGGCAACGCCGATCTGGCCATCAATCGGCGGATCGAACTGTTCATCACACCAAAATAGACATGGGTTACAGGACAGCCATTTCATAGCCCCGTGCAACGGGTCTGGCGGCGATCAATTCGGGTGAAATTTCCGACACTTCGGGAAAGATTTCTTTGATCTCGGCCATCAGTTCGCTTTCCTCAAAGCACAAGTATTCGCCGATCAAAAAGCTTTCGGTTGGGGCCCCTTCGGCGTAGATCACCTCGTGGTTGTCAAACATCAAATGGATGTAATCCACCGCGTCACAGGGCGCTTTCAAAATGGTACAATCGTTCAGCAGTTTATTGGCGGCGCATAGCACTTCATCCTCGCCGAAGAACAGCTCGGCGCGCCAGTCTTGCAACAACATCCTGTGTTGCGGTGAAACCCGCAGATCACGACGGTTGCCAATCGAACCTGCCTTGAACAAGATTGGCGCCAAGTCACCCCGCCCGGTCACGCGGCGGCTGCCTATCCAGCGGATGGCTTGCGCCCCGTTATCCTTGGTCAGGACCAAATCACCGACTTTCAATTCCTCAATCGGCATTTCGCCATTGGGGGTGCCAATCATCGTGCCTTTTGTAAAACAAGGCGGTCCCAAATCACCCACAGGCATCTGGGTACTGTTGGTTACATAACTCACGGCCGTGGCACTGCCAGCCACCAGAACCGAGCCATCGTTAGGGGTGAAATACCGCGCACCGTCCGCCGTGTAAAAGGTGGTACCGACATGGGTGGTGCCATCAATCGTCACCGTGTCGTCAACCCAGACATTGGTCACATTGCTGCCGTTGACCTGATCCGATCCATCCACACGGATAAACCCATCCCCATCCGCGTCATTCAAGGTGATCGTTATAACGCTAACAGTGGCCGGCAAGCCTGGAGGGTTACCGGGATCGAAATTGCCACCTAGGGCCTGATCTGTATATGTTACCATCGTTTTGTCCTGCTTTCACAAACACTTAGCCTCGATCCCTGTTTCTATTTCTTTAAAATTGTCTACTTTACCTTAGGGAACACTTAACTATATCGCCGCCGATTGTGTCTAAATCGGGGAGAACTGGTGGTCATTTGGTGCATTGTTTCGTTTTCGTTAACCATAACTGGGCTTGAGCCCGCCCCACTTTCCCCGCTACACCAAGGATGCAAACAGGAGAACCGCCATGAAAATTGCCACGTTCAACATCAACGGCATCAAAGCCCGTATAAACGCGCTGCCAGAGTGGTTGTCTGAGCGTCAGCCTGACGTTGCCCTGTTGCAAGAGATCAAAACCGTCGATGAGGGGTTTCCATCCGAGATGTTCGAGGACATGGGGTATCGCGTCGAGGTGCATGGACAAAAGTCGTTCAACGGGGTGGCGATCCTCTCAAAATTACCGCTGGAGGACGTAACACGCGGCCTGCCCGGCGATGATGAAGACGAACAGGCCCGCTGGATCGAGGCCACCGTTATGGGCGATGTTCCGGTGCGGGTTTGCGGGTTGTACTTGCCCAATGGCAACCCCTGTCCGGGACCGAAATATGATTACAAACTGGCCTGGATGCAGCGGCTATACGCCCGCGCGCAAGAATTACTGGCCTCGGAAGAACCTGCCTTAATGGCGGGAGATTACAATATCATCCCCCAAGCCGAAGATGCAACCCGCCCTGATGCCTGGCGTGAAGATGCGCTGTTTCGCCCCGAGAGCCGCGCGGCGTGGCGCAAGATTTTGAACCTTGGATTTACCGAGGCGTTTCGGGCCCGCGTGCATGGCCCTGAGCATTACAGCTTTTGGGACTATCAATCCGGGGCATGGAACAAGAACGACGGCATCCGGATTGACCATTTCCTAATGACGCCGCAATGCGCGGACCTGTTGACGGATTGCCAGATTGATTCCGAAATCCGCGGCCGCGAAAAACCCTCGGACCACGTGCCGGTTTGGGTTGAATTGGCGGCCTAGCCCGCGACGCAAGCACAGGCAGCAACGGCCACCGCGGGCCACTGACCCTCATGCTCAGGCGACACCTGCACCCATTCGCGCATGGCACGGCCTTTGCCTGAGGGACCGAAAAACTGCGCGCCTTCAAGGGCCAATGCATGGGCGTGGATGTCCCCTGTCAGTTTTAAAGCCATCGCGTCTTGGAAATAGACAACAAAGGCTTTGTCACCAATTTTAAAGCAAGGTTTGCCAAACATCTGGCTTTGCTCTGCGCCCTCGATTTGCTGGCCGATGTCGAAAAGTCGCTGCTGGGTAGGATCATAAAATTGACCTTGTTGGCGACTGACAGCCTAATCCCAGTCGGGTGCGATGCAAAGGTGTCTTGCCAGCCGCTCATCAAGCCTTACGGCATTCTTCGCACCCGCGAAAAGTGCCCGCAAGGGCACGATGAGCTGCCGCCTAGCTCTGGGTCACATCGTGCCCGTATATCCAGTCGAATTTCTTCAGCGCAAGTGAAGGCGCAACCGTGCTGCCCAGCTTTAACGCCGCATGGGCGGCCAGGCGCATTGGCCCAGCCGGCAGGTGGTAGTTGCGGGCGTTTTTGCTGGCCGCATCAATGACCTTGCTGGCGCGGGTGTGGCGGCGGGTTTGGTAGTTGCGCAAACCTGTTTCAATCGCGTCGGCTTTTTCAAGTGAATCCGCCAGCACCCAGGCGTCCTCCAGCGCCATCACAGCCCCTTGGGCCATGAACGGCAAGGTTGGATGGGCAGCATCGCCAAGGATCGCGCTGCGCCCGCTGTGCCATTTCGCAGCCACCGGATGACGAAACAGCCCCCAGAGGTAAACGGTTTGGACACGTGCCAAAAGCGCCTGAACCTCTGAGCCAAAATCTGCAAAAACACGCTGCAAATTGGCCGGATCATCCTGAAAGTTCCACCCTTCAGCCGCCCATTCATCACGTTCCTGCACCGCCACAATGTTCAACATTGTGCCGCCACGCAGCGGATAGACCACCAAGTGTCGCCCTGCCCCCATATAGACCTTGGCCACGGCGGGCTCATCGCCGGTGGCAGGGATAACCGTGCGCCAAGCCACTTGTTTGGTGAAAAACGGAGGGCGGTCGCCGTTCAAAGCCACGCGCAGCTTGGAATGCAAACCATCCGCACCGATCACAATATCCGGTGTCAAAACCTCTCCCTTGGCCATCTGAATCTGTGTGGTATCGCCCTGCAAGGTTACATCGGCAACCTGTTGGGACAGCATGATCTCTACCCCAGCCTGTTGTGCTGTATGCGCCAATACATTGACCAAATCGGCGCGATGCACGAAGTAGTAATGCTGATCGGCGGCAAAACGCTGGAAATCCAGCTGGAAAACCGGTGCGGCTGTAGTGCCGTTTAACAGGCACATGCCTTGACCGCGAACGGAACATTGCGCCAATGCCTCACCCACGCCAAGCGCGCGTATCACCGCAAACCCATTGGGGCCAATTTGCAGGCCCGCCCCAACTTCGGTGATCGCGTCGGCCTGCTCCAAAACGGTGACCTGCGCGCCGCGCTGCGCCAAAGCCGTTGCCGCTGCCAAACCGCCAATTCCGCCGCCCAAGACTGTGATCTGCTGCTTATCCAAAGCCACGTCGTCTATCCCCAATAAAAAACACCGAAGCGTTGCCGCTCCGGTGCCGAAATGTCCTAGATCCAAACCATCGTCATTGATCTAAACCATGTTCTAGTCGTCGCGGTGGATCTTTTCGCGGCGCTCGTGCTTTTCTTGCGCCTCAAGCGACATAGTCGCGATCGGGCGCGCATCAAGACGCTTCAACGAAATTGGTTCGCCCGTTTTGGAGCAATAACCGAATTCACCCTCATCAATCCGACGCAGGGCCTGATCAATTTTACCAACCAGCTTGCGCTGACGATCACGAGTGCGCAATTCCAGCGCCCGACCAGTTTCTTCCGAGGCGCGATCCGCGTCGTCGGGAATGTTACGTGCACCATCTTGAAGCGCTTCAATGGTGTCTTTGCCATCCAAAGCGATATCTTCTTTCCATGCGATCAATTTGCGCCGAAAATATTCCAGTTGGCGGTCGTTCATGAACGGCTCGTCTTCTGCTGGACTATAATCATCGGGCAAGAAAACTTCGGCTTTCATACCTTCTCCCTCTTGCATTCCATTTGCCATTTAAACTGACATCTCTGTCTATGGCACCCTCTACCTGTGGGTGATCTATTCGAATCTACGTCCTTTGTCACGCCCCATTCTCAGCCATTGATACAAAGTGATCAAACAGCTATGAATTGCTTGAGATCAATCAAACAGGCCCAAGCAAACATTATGAAATTTTCTTCAACCGATACTTATGTCGCCACCGACGATCTTAGCGTCGCGGTCAATGCTTCTGTTACACTGGAGCGCCCATTGCTGGTCAAAGGAGAACCTGGCACCGGCAAAACCGAGCTGGCGCGGCAAGTGGCCGATTCTTTGGGGCTGCCGATGATCGAGTGGCACATCAAATCCACCACCCGCGCCCAACAGGGGCTGTATGAATATGATGCGGTTAGCCGGTTGCGCGACAGCCAATTGGGCGAAGAACGTGTGCATGACGTGGCCAATTACATCAAAAAAGGCAAGCTGTGGCAGGCCTTTGAGGCGGGGCAAAAGACCGTTCTGTTGATTGACGAGATTGATAAGGCTGACATCGAATTCCCCAATGATCTGCTGCAAGAGCTGGATAAGATGGAGTTCCATGTTTACGAAACCGGCCAAGTGGTGAAGGCGGACATACGCCCGATCGTGATCATCACTTCAAATAACGAAAAAGAGCTGCCGGATGCGTTTTTGCGCCGCTGCTTTTTCCATTATATCCGGTTTCCCGACATTGAAACCATGCGCAAAATCGTCGACGTGCATCATCCCGGCCTAAAGGACGCGCTTTTGACCGCGGCTTTGACCCAGTTTTATGAGCTGCGCGAAACGGCGGGGCTGAAAAAGAAGCCATCAACCAGCGAAGTGCTGGATTGGCTAAAACTGTTGCTGGCTGAAGATTTAAGCGCAGAGGATTTGAAACGCGACGGGGCCAATGCGCTGCCAAAACTGCATGGGGCGTTGTTGAAAAACGAACAGGACGTGCATTTGTTTGAACGGCTGGCGTTTATGGCACGGGGGCAACGGTAGCGCCCCCAAGCCGCTCATCATGCGCGAACGCGCATTTTTCGCACCAGCGCAGAAAGCCGTCAGGCTTGATAAGCGATTGGCGTCAAAACCATAGCTTTAGAATTTCGGCTTACAGCTGCCTGCGGTCCATTCGTCGAAATTGCACCACGCCCAGTCGACGCGCCAATTGGTTGCCGTGCCGCAAGGTTCGGACAACATTGGGTCCGTGTGTGTTTCACCGTTCTTAAATGAGAACGCCCCGAGATCGGACAGATAGCAGCCGCCGCCAACGGTACGGTATTGCACGTAGACGTCTTCACCACAGCTGTTGCTAAAGGTGTCGGATGGGCCATTATAGGAAACACAGGCGGACGCAGACGTTGCAGCAAACGCGAAGAATGCAGCCCCAATAGTTGATCGTATAAGCATCAATTTCTCCAATATTTTGGCGTGACATCACGGCGTCCAACGCAATCTCACCTGCTGCCTATGTAAAGGCTGGGCCATACAAGTACAAGTCAAGCCCATCTCGGGGTGGGGCAATTTGACCGTTTCAACCGGTTTGTTTCCAATATAGCCTCTAGGCATCCCCCCCCTTCACCCGCTACAACAGCGAGATAAATTGCCCAAAGACCGCGACACAAGGACCAGAAGGCCATGACGGACACAGCTCAAAACCTACTCATTCGCCCGCTGAGCGCACAAGATGAGCCAGAATGGCGCCGCTTGTGGTGTGCCTATCTTGAGTATTACGAAACCTCCGTGCCGGAAGAGGTCTATGTCAGCAGTTTTGCGCGCCTGCTTGGCGATGATTCTCAAGATTTCAACGGGTTGGTGGCCGAGCTGGATGGCCGATTGGTAGGGTTGACCCATTATCTGTTCCACAGGCACGGTTGGAAAATTGAAAAAACCTGTTATTTACAGGACCTGTTTTCGGATCCCGATGTGCGTGGTCGCGGCATTGGCCGCGCCTTGATTGAGGGGGTTTATGCGGCCGCCGACGAGGCTGGGGCGCCGACCGTCTATTGGTTGACGCAGGACTTCAACAAAGCCGGTCGCAGGCTCTATGACAAAATTGGCGTCCTGACCCCGTTTATCAAATATGCTAGGCCCTGAATTGATGCGATTTTTGCTGTTCATCCCCTTGCTGGTCGCGACCGCCTGTTCGTCCGGCGGCCCTCAAAACGACCGGACCGAACGACGGGCATCGAGTCACGCCACGGCCCTGCCCCCGATGAAACGCTTTACCAACACCCGTGTCAGCCCGCCAACGCGCAGCAACACCGAAATCGCCCGTGATTTTCTGGACCTGTCGTTCAGAATGGAATCGGGCCGGATTTTGCCGGTCATGACTCGTTTTGAAGGCCCAATCACCCTGCGTGTCACGGGCAATGCCCCTGCCAGTCTTGGGCAGGATTTGACGCTATTGTTGGGTCGTTTGAACAGGGAGGCTGGCATTCCAATCCGTCAAGTTGCCCCAACCCAACCGGCCAATATCACCATTGATGTGATCCCGCGCGCCCAACTGCAGCGGTTCGTTCCGCAAGCCGCTTGTTTTGTGGTGCCTCGCCTGTCCAGCTGGGCGCAATACCGCAAACAAAGGCTAACTGGCGTAACCAGTTGGTCTACCTTGACCGAACGCAAACAAATTGCCATTTTCTTGCCCGGTGACGTCAGCCCACAAGAGGTGCGTGATTGCCTGCATGAGGAATTGGCTCAGGCTCTTGGCCCCCTGAACGATCTGTACCGCCTGCCCGACAGTGTGTTTAACGATGACAATTTCCAAACTGTGCTGACCGGGTTTGATATGTTGATTCTACGGGCTTACTACGCGCCGGAAATGCACAATGGTATGACCCGCTCGCAGGCTGCCATCACCCTGCCCCGCGTTTTGGCCCGCCTAAATCCGCGCGGTCAGCGGATTTCATCCGCGCCAATAACCGGCCCCACATCGCGGGCCTGGATTGATCAAATCGAATCCGCGCTTGGCCCCAAAGGCACCCCAGCATCCCGTCGCAAGGCCGCCACCAATGCGGTCACGATTGCCCGCAATTCGGGCTGGAACGACACCCGCCTTGCCTTTAGCCTCTATGCCCTTGGCCGCTTGTCGATTTCGAACAAAAACGAAAACGCACTGAATGCATTTTTAAATTCTGGCGCGATTTACCGCAGCAAAGAAACCCGCATTCAAGCCGCCCATGTCGCCATGCAATTGGCCGCCTTTTCACTGGCCGCTGGCGATGGCGAAGGCACCTTAAAACTGGTGAACGCCAGCCTGCCTGCGGTTACGAATTCGGAAAACGCCATTTTGCTGGCCACTTTGATGATGATAAAAGCCGAAGCCTTGGAATTGATTGGCCGCTCCAGCGAAGCCCATGCGGTGCGCCGTGAAAGTCTAGGCTGGGCCCGTTACGGGTTTGGCTCGGACAAGGCCGTGCGCAATCGTTTGGCCGAAATATCTGCCCTTGCCCCATTGCGGGCTCCTGATTCAATGAGAAACCTATGATCATATATTTCGCCGCCCTGTTTGGTGCCGGCCTTGGCGGGTTCACGGCCCTGCGCAAAAAAGGCAACTTGTTCGACATCGCCCAATATGTGGCGATCTACGCGCTGATTTTCGCGATGGTGGCGCTGTTTTACGTCATCATCAGCAATCGCGGAGCGTAAACGGTATGTTTTTACGTTTCTTTGAAGCCCTGCGCGCCGCCCAAGTCCCCGTTTCAATGCGCGAATTCCTAGCCTTTTTGGAAGGCATGAAGCGCGGTTTGGTCACGTATGATGTGGAGGGATTTTATTACCTCGCCCGCACCGCGATGGTCAAAGACGAGCGTCATCTTGACCGGTTTGACCGCGCCTTTGCCGCCACCTTTGAGGGGCTGGAGCATCTCAGTATGGATGACGTGCTTGAGGCTGTCGATATCCCCGCCGATTGGCTGGAAAAGATGGCTGAAAAGCACCTGTCGGCTGAGGAAAAAGCCGAAATCGAGGCCTTGGGTGGGTTTGACAAGCTGATGGAGACCCTAAAGGAGCGTCTGAAAGAACAGGAAAAGCGTCATCAGGGCGGCTCCAAATGGATTGGCACGGCTGGTACATCGCCCTTTGGTGCCTATGGCTACAATCCGGAAGGCGTGCGCATTGGCCAAGACAAAAGCCGCCATCAGCGCGCGGTTAAAGTTTGGGACAGGCGTGATTTCAAAAATCTGGATGACAGTGTCGAGCTTGGCACCCGCAACATCAAGGTTGCGTTGAAACGTCTACGAAACTGGGCTCGTGATGGCGCCCACGATGAGCTGGATTTGGACGGCACCATCCGTGCCACGGCTGAAAACGGCTATCTGGATGTCAAGACCCGCCCCGAACGGCGCAATGCGGTAAAAATCCTGTTGTTTCTGGATGTTGGCGGCTCGATGGATCCGCATATCAAGATCGTGGAAGAGCTGTTTTCGGCGGCGCGCGCGGAATTCAAGCATATGGAATACTACTATTTCCACAACTGCCTGTATGAAGGGGTGTGGAAGGACAACAACCGGCGTTGGAACCATCAACTGTCCACCGCTGAAGTGCTGCGCACCTATGGACCGGACTACAAATGCATTTTTGTAGGTGACGCCTCGATGTCCCCCTACGAGATCGCCTATCGTGGCGGAGCCAATGAGCATTGGAACGAGGAAACCGGCCAAACTTGGCTGCAACGCGCCCGCGAACAATGGCCCAACAACGTCTGGATCAATCCGTTGCCTGAACAGCATTGGCAATACACCCAATCTGTTGCAATGATCCGTGAGATATTCGAGGATGCAATGGTACCAATGACGCTTGAAGGGATCACGCGCGGCATGCGCTCCCTGTCATAGATAAGGAGCCTCCTCATGCCGCATCATTTCGACGACAATGAGTATGCGGCGCGGTTGGCCAGCGCCAAAGCGGCGGTAAATGACGCGGAGCTTGATGCGCTGCTGATGTTCGCCCCCGAAAGCCACTATTGGATTTGCGGTTACGACACCTTTGGTTTCGCGCTGTTTCAGTGCCTGGTGTTGACGGCGGATGGGCAATTGCACTTGTTGACCCGCACGCCTGATTTGCGCCAAGCGCAGTACACCTCGACCCTTTCGGATGATCAAATCCACATCTGGGCCGATTATGAGGGGTGCAATCCTGCCAATGACCTAAAGGGATTGCTGACCAGTCTGGGCGTGACGGGCGGGCGTATCGGATTTGAATCCCAAACCGCTGGGCTTACGGACTTTGAGGGCCAGCGGTTGCGCGCCGTGTTGCCCGATCTGATCGACAGCAGCGGGTTGATCCGCGGTCTGCGCCGCGTCAAATCCGTGGCCGAGATCGACATGCACCGTCGTGCAGCCGCCCTGTCCGATGATGCGCTGGATGCGGCGCTGGAAACGACCCATGCGGGGGCCTTTGAGGGCGACATTTTGGCCGCTATGTAGGGCGCTGTGTTCAAAGGCGGCGGTGACTACGCCGGCAATGAATTCATCCTTGGCTCGGGCACCGGCGCTTTGCTGTGTCGCTATTATTCGGGCCGCCGTCATTTAGACGCTTCTGACCAGTTGACCTTGGAATGGTCCGGTGCCTATGCCCGATACCACGCCGCGATGATGCGCACGATTGTGGTGGGCAAACCGGTCGCGGCCCAGCAAAAGATGTTTGCCGCGGCCCATGAGGCCATCGAGGCCTGCGAGGCCGCAATCCGCCCCGGTGCGCCGATGGGCGACGTGTTTGACGCCCATGCACGGGTGTTCGACGCCCATGGGTTTCACGATTCTCGCCTAAAGGCCTGTGGCTATGGCATGGGGGCGGTTTACAACCCGATCTGGGTCGATTTCCCGATGTTCTATGAGGGTAACCCATTGGAAATGCAGGTTGGCCAAGTGTTTTTCCTGCATATGATCCTGATGGACAGCGCGGCGGGGCTTGCAATGACTTTGGGGCACTCGGTATTGGTCACTGACACAGGGGTCGAGCGGTTGTCACGCCACGGGTTAGACATGCTGCAATGTTAGCCCTTTGGCGCAGCCACAAATTGCTGCTGATCGCCTTTATGCTGGCCGCCGTGTTGACCATCGGCTTTGGGGTGCGGATGCTGCTGTTCAGTGTCTATTGGAGTGATCCTGATCACCAAAATCAACCACTGGAAAGCTGGATGACGCCGCGCTATGTCGCCCTGTCTTACAAGATAGAGCGCGATGATGTGCGCAAGATCTTTGGGATTGAACAGAGCCCCGAGACACGTATGACGTTGCAAAGCATTGCCAAACTGCAGGGTGTGACGCTGGAGGCAATGCAGTCGCAGCTTGATGCTTTTGTTGTTGATCGCTTGTCCAAATGAACGAGCTTTTGATGTCTTTGGTGGTTGATTATGGCGGCGCATTGCTGCTCATCGTCACCTTCCTGAGCTGTCTGGCCGCGCCGGTGCCTTCGTCGTTGCTGATGCTCACCGGGGGTGGGTTTGTCGCCAGTGGGGACCTGACATTGATCAACGCCGCCAGTGCCGCCTATTTCGGGGCCATATTGGGCGACCAAACGGGGTTTCAGATTGGCAGGCGTGCGGGGCCGTTGATCGAAAGCAAGCTGGCCAAGGCCCCCAAACGAGCGGCCCTACAACACAAGGCGACAGGATTTATAGAACATTATGGCGGTGCGGGGGTGTTCCTATCGCGTTGGCTGTTCAGTCCGCTTGGACCTTACGTCAATTTTGCCGCTGGGGCGGCGGGGTTAAACTGGATACGTTTCACGGTTTGGGCCTCTATTGGCGAGTCGGTTTGGGTGACGATTTACATCGGCCTTGGGTTTGTTTTTGCTGACAGGATCACCGGTTTGGCCGATATTTTGAGCAACGCCAGCGGGTTTTTGGCAGCCGGTATTGTTACGGTCGGGTTGGGGTTTTGGTTGCACATGGCGGCAAAACAGGCAAAATCACGCAAACCACATTAGAAGGATAAGACCCTGTCTAACGCGCCCGTTTATCATATTGACCCCGCTGCATTCTTTGCGGACCCCTACCCGATTTTGGCGGATATGCGTGGGGTTGCTCCGGTGGCCTATGTGCCTGAACTGGGCGCGACCTTGTTCACCAAACGCGATGACATATTTGAGCAGGAAAAACGCATTGAGGTGTTTTGTTCGGCCCAACCGGACGGGTTGATGAGCATTTTGATGGGCGAAAACCTAATGCGCAAGGACGGGGCGGCGCATATGAATGAGCGCCGCGCGATTTTTCCGGCCCTGTCCCCGCGTACGGTGCGTGACCATTGGTTGGCCATGTTCGATGCGGCCACGGATCGCATTCTTGATGATCTGGCGCCGCGCGGGGCCTGCGATTTGGTGACCGATTTCGCCATGCCTGTAGCGGCTGAAGCCCTTAAAGTGATCACTGGGCTAAGCGACATGGAAGCTGGCGAAATGGACCGCGTTTCGCAAGGGATGATCGACGGTATTTCCAACTATGCGGGCATCCCTTCGGTTGAGGAGAATTGCAACGCTTGCACGGCCTTGATTGACGCGCATATTGACGCGATGCTGCCCATCGTGAGCGCCAATCCGGACCAGTCCTTACTGTCCGTCCAATTGCAGGCAGGTCTGTCGATGGAGAGTGTTCGCGCCAATATCAAGCTGGCGATTTCCGGCGGTCAGAACGAGCCGCGGGACGCCATTGCCGGCACTGCGTGGGCGTTACTGATCCACCCCGATCAACTGGCCATGATCAAAACAGGTGAAGCCAGCTGGCTGCAAGCCTTTGAGGAATACGCCCGTTGGGTCTCGCCCATCGGCATGTCACCACGGCGGGTTGGCAAAGCCGACACCACCTGCGGTGTCCAGCTCAAAGCCGAGGATCGAGTGTTCTTTATGTTTGGTTCAGCCAACCGAGACGAGGCGCACTTCAACATGCCCGAAAGCTATGACATCACCCGCAATACCCGCGCGGCCCTGTCCTTTGGCGCGGGGCCGCATTTTTGCGCTGGGGCTGCGGCCAGTCGGGTATTGATTGCCGATGTGGCCCTGCCCAAACTGTTTGCGCGCCTGAAGGGGTTGCATCTGACAGGCGAAGTTCCGTTTGAAGGTTGGGCGTTTCGCGGCCCCACCAGCGTGCCTGTTGCATGGCCCTGTTAAACCGCGTTGCCATACCGCCCCCGCCGCCCCATATATAAGCCATGTTAAGATTAGCCCCCATATTGCTCGCAGTGCTTTACGGGTTGTTGATGTATCGCTTCTCGGCGCGGCGCTCGGCCCGCGAGTTGGATGCCAATTCGACAGCTTTGGCGGATGCGGACCTAATTGCATTGTGTGACCGGATGGCCGCGTCGCTGGATCTGCCGCGCATCAAGGTGAACATCTATGAAATCGAGCCCGTCAACGGGTTGGCCGCTGCTGATGGGCGTATTTTCATCACCCGCGGGTTTTACAAGAAATATCTAACCGGTGACGTCACAGGTGACGAGTTGGCCAGCGTGATTGCCCATGAATTGGGCCATGTGGCGCTGGGGCATTCGCGGCGGCGGATGATCGACTTTTCGGGGCAAAATGCAATGCGCACGGCATTGGCGATGATGTTTTCGCGCTTTATTCCCTGGATCGGGGGGTATCTTGCGAATTTTTTGATGACCTTGTTGGCGGCACGCCTATCGCGCGCGGATGAGTATGAGGCGGACGCCTATGCCTCGGCCTTGTTGACCAAATCGGGCATCGGGACGGCGGCGCAAAAATCATTGTTTGAAAAACTGAATGCGCTAACCGAAAGCAATGGCGGCGCGGCCCCTGCGTGGATGTTGAGCCATCCCAAAACAGCCGAACGAATCAAGGCGATCGAGGTGTTGGAAAAACGCTGGGCGCAATTGAAATAGCCCGCCGCAGAGCGAGAAGTGCCCGTCAGGGCGCGACGAGCGCCTTGCCCAACCGTGGCAATCGCGCCTTTTTCATCAGTTTGCGCATGTCTTGTGGGGTGCCGGACAGTTGCTCCGCCACCACGCGGACGTTTTCGGCCACTTGCTGCACAGTCTCGGGGTCCTCGTCAAACATCTCGCGCAACAGGCTGTCGGGATCGCGCCGCACCACGCCGTGCTCAGACACAGTGCGGGTTGGGAAATCCTTTAGGTTCATGGTCAGCAAGATATCGGCCTTGCCGGCAATCGCGGACGCCAAAACATGGGTATCGTCGGGGTCAGGCAGATAGAGGCTGGCTTCCAAATCTGGCGCGTGACTGATCTCGGCCTTGGGCCAACGGGCCTTTAACAGCGCAATCTCGCCTCGCGCAACGTCTTCGTACCCATCGCCGATCCGCGCTGCAGCTCTTGCCCATTCTTCCAGAATACGAGCCGACCAAAGGGGGTCAAATACCCCCTGCGCGGCCACTCCCATCAGCACTTCGCGCATCACGGTTGGGTAAAGAACACATGCGTCGATCAGAACCCGCATCAATCTAGCCGGAAAAACAGTGCTTTCAAATAGCCGCTTTGGGCCAGTTGTGGCAGCAACGGATGATCCGCCCCCGCCGCACCAGAATGAACTTGAACGCCGCGACGCCCTGCCCGACCAATGCCGCGCGCAGACGAGTTGCGAAAGCGCGTCAAATCGGCAGCGTGGCTACAGGAACACAGCGCCAAATAGCCGCCTTCCTTCACCAATGGGGCCGCAAGGCGCGCAACCCGCTCATAGGCGCGCAATCCGGCCTCCAGGGCTTTCTTGCTGGGGGCAAAGGCAGGTGGATCACAGATCACCACGTCAAATTTGGCCCCCTCTTTGGCCAGATCTTCAAGCACCGCGAAAGCGTCGCCTTTGCGGGTGTCAAACACGCTGGCTTTGCCCATCGCATCGGCACCAGATTGCGCCAGTTCCAACGCAGGTGCCGAGGAATCGACCGCAAGTGCAGACATTGCGCCGCCCGCCAACGCCGCCAATGAAAAGCCGCCAACATGCGAGAACACGTCCAGCACAGTCGCGTCTTTGCACAGCTTTTGCGCAAATGCGTGGTTGGGGCGTTGATCAAAGAACAGGCCGGTCTTTTGGCCGCCCAACAGGTCAGCCATGTAGATTGCGCCGTTCATGGGCACGGGGATCGGGCCGTCCAGTGCGCCGCGCAACAGCACGGTTTCCTCGTTCAAGCCTTCCAATACGCGCGAACGGCCGGTGGCGTTTTTCACCACTGTCTTGACGCCCGTTACGTTGACCAACGCATCCGTTAGCATTTCCAAATGGACCTCAGCCCAGGCCGCATTGGGCTGGATCACAGCCGCATCGCCAAACCGGTCAATCACCACACCGGGCAAACCATCGGATTCAGCATGGACCAAGCGGTAGTAAGGTGCGTCAAACACCAATTCGCGGTGTTTCAAGGCATGGGACAAGCGAGCTTCGAACCAAGCCACATCGACCACCGCATCAGGATTGCGGTCCAACATGCGGCAAGTGATTTTGGAGTCCATATTGACGGCCACCAAACCCAAAGGACGGCGTTCACTGTCCTCTAGACGGGCCAAGGTGCCTGCGGCCAAGGCCTTGGTGCGACGATCCGTGACGACCTCGTCACTATAGACCCAAGGAAAGCCGTGGCGAATGGCACGCACTTCGGCTTTTGGTTTCATACGAACAACGGCGGTTGTTTGCGAATTTGTCTGCGTGGCAGATGCGGATAAGGGGGGCTGTGTCATGCCCCCCTCCTAGTCAACTATTGCAGCGGGCGAAAGCCCCTAGATTTACTCGGATGCCACAATCGGCCCATTTGCGATCACAGCACCGGATTGTTGACCGATCAACTCATTGCGAATGACATCGGCCAGATGATCAGAGATACGCACCTTTTGGGTCAAACCACGATGCTCGGCGGCGACCGCTTTTTTACCACCAAATGCCTTTAGATCAGCATTCACCAAACGTGTCTTACCAATGATGGCACCGGTTTGAACATCACGCAGGCTCATCGTGAACTTGATCGAATGCATCCCGCCCACAGTATAGCGCGCACGCTCGGTCAGGGAATGGAACCGCTGAACCTCGATGTTGACAATCACAGCGCGAGATCCGTTCAGGTCTTTAACACCGCGGTCCATCGCATCTTGAAAGATGGTCTGAACCTGTTGATGACGCTCACCAAATACGTCGCCACGCCAAACGATATCGGCACTTGGATAATAAATGTTGGCCTCGGAAACGCTGAGTGAAGCGGGAACCGAAATGCGCACGTCTTGCACGTTGAACGTCACAGCCGGAACGGCGCCCACCAAGGGGGCGTTCAAAGGGTCGTTGCGGCTGACTTGACTGTTTTGGCTACATGCAGAAACGCCCAACACCATTGCGGCAAGAATAATTGATTTCATCGGCTTCATATCACTGTCCTCCAAGGCCTGCGCCTTAAGTTCGTTTCAGGGATTCTCCCCTTTTTGCTCATGAGGAAACTGCACCTGAATTGGGGCGGAATTGTGATAAATTTTGCGCAATATTGAGGTGATTTTACATAAAATTGTGTGAAATCAGGTATTAATCACGCTGCAAACGCGCCTTTCGGCCACCGCGCCGCATTGAAGTCGCCGCTGGGGCCAGACCGTCATTTAGCACGGCTGTCATGGGGTGATCTGACGCTGAAGGCGCGTAAATGGCAAGCAATTCGGTGATCTGGGCGTGCATATCAGCCGTCGAGGCCACACCAAGCGCCCAGTCCAAAAATATGGACCGGCATTCGGGGGCGGATATACCCTCGATACGGTAGCTTTCCCTGATCATCCCTCGCGGGTCTAACTGGTCTTTGGTCATTTACGCATCCTTCTTCGAATGTTAGCGCGCTGCGGCGCCAATCAAAATCTCTTCCACGACCATATGGGCCGCGGATGCGACTGTATCAAGCATGGATTTCAACCCCTGCACGGTTTCCTGCTCCATTTCACGCAGTACAAAAGCACGGCCCCCCTCGCCGATCACGTCCATATCCAAGGCCCCCTCGGTCAGCAATCTGGCGCAGCCCCGTAAGCGCCAAAATGCGTCATAGGCGGTGGTCAGGGCCGCGTGTTGCGCAGGCGTCAACCATCCAATGCGCGCGCCCGCCGCCAGTTGGCTGCTCAGATCATGGCCCGTGTCGCCCGCCAAAAGGGCTGCGGTTTCGGCCACCAGTTCGATGTCTTGCATACGGCCCGCGCCCAGCTTGGCTTCCCATGGGTCCACAGCCGGTTTTGCCTCGGCCAAACGTGCCCGCATGTCGGCCACATCCTGCACCACCTGCGCGCCCTTGCCCTTGTTCGAAATCAATTCGCTGCGCAATGTCTCAAGGGTCGCGCCAAGGGCCGGATTTCCAGCGATAAGGCGCGCCCGTGTCAGGGCCAAATGCTCCCACGTCCATGCCTCATCACGTTGATAAGACTGAAAAGATTGCAGCGACGTGGCGACAGGGCCTTGTCGGCCTGATGGGCGCAGCCGCATGTCGACCTCATACAATCGGCCCTCGGACATCGGGGCGGAAACCGCGGTGATCAGGGCTTGGGTCAAGCGGGCGAAATAGGGGCGTGTGGCCAAGGGTCGTTTGCCCTCCGAGGCGTCCACCCCATCCGCGTCATAGATCACGATCAGGTCCAGATCTGAGGTGGCATTTAGCTGCCCTGCTCCCAGCGACCCCATCCCCAAAACCACCGCCCCCTTGCCCGGCATGGCTCCGTGTTTTTGGGCAAAATGCGCGGTGATCGGCGTCCACAATGCTGTCACACTGGCCTCGGCCAGATCGGCGTATTGGCGACCGGCTTCTTTTGCATTGATCAGGCCGCGCAGATGATGCACGCCAATGCGAAAGTGCCATTCCTTGTTCCAACGTCTTGCGGCATCCAGTTTGTTTTCATAGTCCTCAATCTGAGCCAAAACGGCGCTCAGTTCAGTTTGCAAGGCGTTTGCCCCCGGCCAATCTTCAAAGAATGCGCCGCCCAACACGGCATCCAGCACTTTGGAATGACGCGACAGATGGCGGGCCAAGGCAGGGGCTGTGGCGCAGATGTCGATGATCAAATCAATCAGCTGCGGGTTGGCCTCAAACAGGGAAAACAGCTGTACCCCTGCTGGCAGGCCCGCAAGGAAGCCGTCAAATTGCACCAGAGCCTCGAGCGGATGTCCGGCCTTTTGCAACCGCGCCATGATGTCAGGGCGCAGACGTTTAAAGATCGCCACGGCCCGCTCCGAGCGCATCGCCGGATAGCTGGGCCAGCGTGCCAGAATGTCTTTGGCCCCGTCCGAAAGCGTGTCTTCGTCCACCTGCTCTGTGGTGGCAGGGGCAAAAAATCCTTCGGTCAATTCATGCACTTCAGCCAGTTCATCCAACAGGCGGTTGCGCATTTTTGCGGTGTCTGCCTCGCCCATGAATTGGGCCAATCTGTCGAATTCTTCCGGCTTTTTGGGCAGGTCGTGGGTCTGGGCATCATTGACCATTTGCAACCTATGCTCGACTTCTCTGTGGCTGCGATAGCGTTCAACTAACAGATTTGCAACATTTTGCGGAATCCAGTCTTTTTGTGCCAAGGCCATAAGCGCGGGCACGGTTTCGCGGGATCGCAGGTCTGGGTCACGTCCACCAGCGATGATTTGACGGGTCTGGGTAAAGAACTCGATCTCGCGGATACCGCCGCGCCCCAGTTTCATATTGTGCCCCTCAAGCGCGATCTCGCCGCCCAACCCTTTGTGTTCACGAATGCGCAAACGCATGTCGTGGGCGTCTTGTATCGCCGCAAAATCCAGATGCTTGCGCCACACGAAAGGCGCTAGGCGTTTTAGATAGTCCGCCCCTGCAGCAAGATCACCGGCACAGGGTCGCGCCTTGATATGTGCAGCGCGCTCCCAAGTGCGGCCAAGGCTTTCGTAATAGCGTTCCGCGATTTCCATCGACAGGCAAACAGGTGTGGCCGAAGGGTCAGGTCGCAAACGCAGATCGGTGCGAAACACATAGCCATCGACAGTGATGTCAGACAGCATAGACGCCATTTTACGGGTGACACGGATAAAGCTGGCGCGGGCATCAAAGTAGTCGTCCGGCTCAAAGCGGTTTTCGTCAAACAAGCAAATCAGGTCGATATCCGAGGAGTAATTCAACTCCCCTGCCCCCATTTTGCCCATCGCCAACACCACCATGCCGCCCGCTGTGGACACGTCATCGGGGGTCATGCCGGGCAGTTTCCCGCGTTTTATTTCAGCGCCGACCAGCGCCTTGATCGCAACATCAACGGCCAGGTCGGCGAAATCCGTCAGGGTGCCTGTGACACGCTCCAACGGCCAGACACCGCCCAGATCCGCCAAGGCGGTCAAGGCCGCGATCCGGGCTTTGGCGTGGCGCAGTTGGGTGTTGAGTTGGGCCAACGGAGCGGCGCGCAGTTCTGAAAACAGGGTTTGAACGACCGCATCGGGGTCTTCAAGGGCTGTGATCAGCCAGTCAGATTGGCGGGTCATGATGGTGGCCAAATAGGGGCTGCACCCTGCGGCACCGTTGATCAGCGCGCGCAATTGCGAAGAAGCTTCGGGAAAATGCGTAGCGACCTCATCCCCACGGATTGTATCAAAGGGAATCGGCGTGCGGGTGATTTCGAATGCATTGCTCATAGGCCCAAGATGCGGGGCGCAGCAGGTGAAGGCAACAGGGGTTGCGTCGAAAAATATTCCATAGATAGTCGTACTTTGAAACGGGAGCAAATTCATGAGCAAAAGTTTGAAACGGGTGATCCGCGCCTTGGATGCGGCAGGTTTGGATGTCACGCCACAGGAAATGCACGATGGCGCGCGCACGGCGCAGGCGGCGGCGGATTCGGTGGGCTGTGCCTTGGATCAGATTGCCAAATCCATCATCTTTTGCGGTCAAAACAGCCAGCAGGCGATTTTGTTCATCACGGCCGGCGGCAACCAGGTTTGTGCGGAAAAGGCCAGCGCGCTGGCGGGCGAACCACTGGGCAAGGCCGATGCAGGGCTAATCCGCAGCCAAACGGGGTTTGCGATTGGCGGTGTGTCACCGGTTGGGCATCTCTCGCCAATCCGTGCCTTTTTCGACGTGAAACTGCTGGAATTCGATGTGATTTGGGCCGCAGCTGGTACGCCAAGACATGTTTTTGCGGTGAAACCGGACCAATTGAAAACAATTTCTGAGGCTCAAGTGTCTGAATTTACACTCTAAAAAAAGATAATGTAAATATCTTTTACATTTAGGCTTGCAACTTTGGCCCGCAATGCCAATCTTGGTAATGTGAAAGGCATTCACATAGAAACGTAACCCAATAGAACGGAGTACCAAATGAGCACTGTCGCCGCATTTCCCCATCAGGCTGAAACTTGGCTGGACGAACGCGGTAAACCCGCATGGATCATCGCAATGGTCCTTGGATTTATCTTTTTCTGGCCTGTTGGCCTTGCCCTTCTGTTTTATATGATTTGGAGTAAACGCATGTTTTCAGGAAGCTGTCGCCAAAACCGCCGCATGAGCCGTCACCACAAACGTCATGCCATGCAATCCTCCGGCAACTCTGCGTTTGATGCCTATAAGGCCGACACGCTGAGCCGTTTGGAAGAAGAACAGGGCAAATTCGAAGACTTCCTACAGCGTCTACGCGAGTCCAAAGACAAGTCGGAATTCGATGACTTTATGGACGAGCGCGCCAAAAAGGTTGATGAACCTATCGAAGTCAAAGAGCCTAAATAACCGAAAGGCGGCCCTCAAAAGGGGCCGCTTTAACCTCTTTTTACAAAGGGGCTTGGCGCATCACGTCCGCGTTGTTATCTTAAAGTTGATTAAAAACAGCGGACACCTATTAACGATATGCGTCACAGCCTACCCATTGCCCCACAGTTCTACGTAACTGCCCCGCAGCCCTGCCCCTATTTGGAGGGGCGGATGGAGCGTAAACTGTTCACCGCATTGCAGGGGGAAAATGCGGGTAAGCTGAATGATGCGCTTTCCAAACAAGGGTTTAGACGGTCGCAAAACGTGCTGTATCGCCCATCCTGTGCGGAATGTTCGTCCTGTTACTCGGCCCGTATCAGGGTCGCTGATTTCACCCCCTCCAAAAGCCAGCGTCGCATTCTTAAGCGCAACGAAATGCTTTCGCGCAATGCCATGTCGCCTTGGGCCACCGAGGATCAATACACCCTGTTTCGCCGCTATCTGGAGCATCGGCATGCGGATGGCGGCATGGCCGACATGGACATTTTTGAATTCGCTGCGATGGTCGAGGAGACGCCGATCAAAAGCCGGGTGATTGAGTACACAAGCCCTGTTGAGCCCGACGCGGTAGAACCCAAACTGGCGGCCGTTTGTTTAACGGATGTTTTTGATGACGGGCTGAGCATGGTCTATTCGTTTTTTGAACCTGAACTGACCAAAAACAGTTTGGGCACCTATATCATTTTGAACCATATCGAAATCGCCCGCACCGCCGGCCTGCCCTATGTGTATTTGGGTTATTGGGTGCCTGACAGCCCCAAAATGGCCTATAAGGCAGGGTTTGCCGCGCTTGAGGTTTACCAAGGCGGCGAATGGGTGGATCTGGGCGACCCCGAAAGTTTTGAGGATGACTCGCATCCGCTGTCAATTGATCCGATTGCCGAACAAGTGGCGCAGATCAACCTGCCAGACATCCGGCCAACCAAAACGGAAATGGACTAGACTGGACTTGATTGGGCCCGCTGGTCGCAGGCCCAATCGGTATTAGTTTGCAAACAGGTTTGGCACGATCGTCACGACCGACGGGAAGTACCAAAGCAAGGCCAGTCCCACCACCTGTATCAACACAAACGGAACGATCCCGCGGTAGATATGTCCGGTGGTCACGCTGGGCGGTGCCACACCACGCAGATAGAACAGCGCAAACCCAAAAGGCGGTGTCAGGAACGAGGTTTGCAGGTTCACAGCAATCATGATGGTCACCCATTTTGGATCGAACGTGCCGCCATAGATCACTGGCCCGACGATCGGGATCACGATGTAGATAATCTCAAGGAAATCGAGCACGAAGCCAAGGAAGAATAGCACCATCATAACGATCAAGAACACCTTCATCTCATCGTCAAAGCTGGTCAGGAAGGTCTGGATATAGTGCTCGCCGCCAAAGGAGATGATCACAAGGTTCAGCAATTGCGAACCGATCAAGATGGTGAATACCATGCTGGTGACCTTGGCGGTTTCACGCACGATTGGCGATAGAACCGCGCCCTTGAACAACACCCAACAGCCATAGAGCAGACCGAACATCGCAAACAGATAGGCCGACTTGGCAAAGATGAAAGCGATGACGTCTTCGACCGGCACCGAGTCGCGGTTCATCCGTAGATCAAAGTTCACGCCAACCAAGATCATGATGATAATCGCGAAGGTCGCCATCACAATCACCTTGCCGGTGCCGCCCTGATCTTTCAGCTTGCGATAGGCCGCCAGCAAGATCGAGCCACCTGCCCCAAGGGCTGCGGCCGGTGTCGGGTTGGTGATGCCGCCAAGGATCGAACCCAGCACCGCGATGATCAACACCAGCGGTGGAAAGACAACCGCGATCAACTCGTTCTTGCTGAGCAGCTTGGTGGCATAGACCACACCATAAAGCGTGAGCAGACCCGGGATCAGCAGGTAGATCACAGACCAACCTGATGTGGTGACCGGGCTGATCATGGTGATGTCAGTGACAAAGACCAGCACAACCCCCGCCAATCCGATCAGGATCGGTTGGGTTTTGGCCTTGGGCGCGATGCCACGGGCAAAAATCAGGATCAGCGCCATAAAGACAAAGAAGATCGCAATACCGGTCCCGATTGGTGCGGCGGCAGCAATTTTGGCGCTTAGGGCTTCGGTGACTTCTTCGTCGGACAGTTTGTGGCTTTCTTGATCCACACCCGAGGCTTCAATCGCGGTCTGCTGTGCAACGGCTTGGTCCCATTTCTCCTGCCCGTGCAGCTCGATCAGCGAGGCTTGGCATTTGGGTTCCACATTGGTGCGCAAAACCGAGGCTTCGCCAACGTCAGAATAGCTGTCTACAGTGGTGTCTTGGCTTCCGACCACACCAATGTTGCCCAGCAGAAACATGCCGCCGATCAACACCAGCGGTGCGCCAAGGAACCATGTCAGGCTCCAACGACGTGTCAGACGATCACCCGTGGTGTCCATCATTGTTACCGGTGGCGCGTGTTGGGGTTTCACCAACGCATACCCAAAGGCATAAAGCGCATAGAGGAAGGCCAGCATGACGCCCGGCAAAATCGCCGCCTGAAACAGGGTGCCGACTGATACAACAGCCGCCTCGCCCAGATAGGTCAGCGCATCGGTACAGCCCGCCAGTTGGGCGCGTTGTTCTTGGGCCGCGGAATAGAGGTCGCCCGCCAAGGTGCCCAGCAGCACGATCACAATAGAGGGCGGAATGATTTGCCCCAACGTACCAGAGGCCGCGATAACGCCGGTCGCCAATTCAGGCGAGTAGTTGTTTTTCAACATGGTGGGCAAGGACAACAGCCCCATAGTCACCACAGTCGCACCAACGATACCGGTTGAAGCGGCCAAGAAGGCCCCCACAACCACAACCGATACAGCCAAACCACCGGGCAGCGGGCCAAACACCTGCGCCATTGTTGTCAGCAAATCATTGGCAATTTTTGAACGTTCCAGCGTGATCCCCATCAACACGAACATCAGCACGGCCAGCAGGGTTTCGATGGATTGCCCCGCCAACACACGTTCATTCATGCGGTTTACGATGAAGGACACGTTGCGATTTAGCGCGGTTTCCCAGCCAGCCTCGAACACGGGGCCGGCGATCCTCGGTAAATCGGGGTATCGGAAGGTCGTTATAATATTAGGGTCAGCACCGCTGGCCACCAGATCGGTAAAGGCCTGCGAGCTTTGATCAATTGCGAAATGCGTTAGCAACCCCGCACTGTCGAGGCCCGCGATAATCCCAAAGGAAATTACACCTGCCCCGCCGATAGCAAAGGCCACCGGAAAGCCCGACAAGATCCCGCCAAATAGGCAAAGGAACACAATAAGCAGGCTGATTTCTACGCCATCAAGTCCAAATAACATTAGTCGTCGTTCCTTTAATGCGTGCCCTCATAGGCTTCTTCACCTGCGCCAAGCGTATCCTTGTCGAGATATTTACCTTCTGATTCCGGCCCTTCCTTGAATTCAAGGTAGGAGCGGTAAAAGAAAGCGATGGCCTGTAAGAAAACCATGCCAACAAACGCGATCAGCAATATTTTGAACAGGAAGTATCCAGTGAACCCATTGGGCGAGAACCCGATGAATTCGACGTTCCAGCGAAACGCGCGGGATTTTAGCAGCAGGCGGTCCAATGTGTCGCTGGCGGATGGTTTTGGAACCATCAAATGCCGCCACATAAAGAACCAGCCATACATCCAAACCAGCACCGCAAACGGCATCATAAAGAACAGCGCGCCGAACATGTCGATGATTTTTTTGGTGCGAAAGCGCACCTTGGCATAGACCAGATCGACCCGCACATGCCCGCCTTGCACAAAGGTGTAGGTGACACAGAGCGTCACAACCAAGGCGTTGTAAAACTTCAACCCTTCAGCAAACCAACTGATGTCGTACTGAAGCGGAATGCCAAAGCCAAAGACAATGTCGGGGCGGGTGAAAATCCGTTGCATAAAGATGATGATGATCTGTTGCAGAACCATCAAAAGGCCAGCCCAGGCCACGAAGCGTCCCACCGTGTTGGCGAACCCCTCAAGCAGCCGTACACACCCCCACATAAAGGCGTTGCGCCACATGCCATAGGCCGTGATCAGCAACACGATCGTCAGCACAACAAAGAAGAATTCACGCGACCCACCGTAGTAGATAAAGCGCATGATCGATTCTTTGTTGGACCAGTCCAGCCACAGGCTTGGATGGCTGACCGCATAGCCGAAATTGTAAAATGCCATTGCGATGTTTTGCACAATCCAAATGATGCCATTGAACAGGCCCATAAGGATTCCCAACAGGCCAATCGTGCCTTCGCTTTGCATATTTCCCCCCGTCACCCTGTTTTCAGGGTCTTTTATTCTAGCGTCGTCGTAGAACAGTCATTGTACAAGGGGCCGCAGGATGGTCCCGCAGCCCCTTGATATCAGTGTGGGTTAGATCAGCCGCCCAGAACGCGGTTACGTTGTGAAACGTAATAGCCATCTGATTTGTCGATCCAGCTGGAAGAAGACGCCATCGACTCTTCAAAGCTGCCACGGATTTTCGCGAACAATTCGTCGCCCATGTTTTCGTCCATAACTTCGGCAGATGCTTTACCAAACGCGTCCCAAACATCATCAGAGAACTGCATAGTTTTGACACCCTGCGCTTGCAGACGCTTCAAGGCTGCACCGTTGTTGGCCAGTGTTTCTGCCAATTGGGTGTGCGTAGTGGCCATCGCCGCATATTTGATGATCGCCTGGTGCTGTGGTGTAAGATCACCCCAAACATCCAGGTTCATGCCCAGTGCAAGACCGGAGCCTGGCTCGTGGAAGCCGGCGGTGTAGTACACTTTGGCAACTTCTTGGAAGCCAGCGCGTTCATCAGCGAATGGGCCAACCCACTCCAGACCATCCAAAGCGCCCGAAGACAATGCTTGATACAGCTCGCCACCCGGGATGTTCTGAACAGAAGCACCCAGTTTACCCAGAACCTTGCCACCAAGGCCCGGCATACGGAATTTCAAACCGTTGAAATCTTCGGCAGATTTGATTTCGTTGCGGAACCAACCACCGGATTGGGATCCGGAGTTACCTGCAAGGAATGATTTCAGGTTAAAGATCTGGCCCAGCTCATCATGTAGTTCCTGACCACCACCGTGGTGGTACCAGTTTGTCAGCTCTTGGGCTGTGCCGCCAAATGGAACGGCTGTGAAATAGGCATAACCCGGGTGCTGACCGATGAAATAGTAATCAGCCGAGTGGTACATATCGGCCTGACCGGATGAAACCGCGTCAAACACTTCCAACGCGCCAACCAGCTCGCCTGGGGCTTTTTTCTCGATGGTCAAATTGCCATCAGACATTTCAGCAACCATTTTTTCAACGTAAACAGCGGCGTCATCCAAAACCGCGAAACCACGAGGCCATGACTGAACCATGGTCAATACTTTTTTGCCTTGGGCATATGCCGGTGCGGCCAGTGTAGATGCAGCGGCGGCGGTGCCACCAAGTGCAGAAGTTCTCAAAAATGAGCGACGATCCATAGAATTACTCCTCCCGTAGAGTTTTTGTCCGTTCAATATGACGGATTGGTCGTTTATGGTGTCGCGACCTTATCGTCAGAATGCCAGACTGAAAACAATATTTTTAAACTATTTAAACAAAGTTAGGGTATTCGCCCTCCGCCCCCGCGATCAGCCCGCCCCGCCCCGCCCCCTCACAGCGGGCCGCCTTGCCAAAACTTCGCCAGAACCCCGCCCAAACGCAACAATAAAACCTAAAATGATGCTCTGGCGACACATTATTTGCGCAATTGGCTGTTGACGCCCCCTGATGGCAAACATAAAGTCACGCTAATAACAAAGGAGCTTTGGGCATGAACGTCCTACTTGTGATTGTGGAATATTGGTGCATGGGTCTGTAAAGACAACCATAACGGTAATCCCATGCACCCCCGAAAATCGGGGGTTTTTTTATGGGCCACGACTTTTTCAAGGCTTCACCGCGAAACGACTAAATAGACCATAGACGGAGAGAGAAAGATGACACGTCAAATGACCGGCGCCAAGATGATCCTGCAAGCCCTGAAAGATCAGGGTGTAGATGTCATATTCGGATACCCCGGCGGTGCTGTGCTACCGATTTATGATGAAATCTTTCAACAGAACGATATTCGCCACATTCTGGTCCGCCACGAACAGGCCGCGATCCATGCTGCCGAGGGCTATGCCCGCTCAACCGGCAAACCCGGCGTTGCGCTGGTGACTTCTGGTCCGGGCGCGACCAATGCGGTGACGGGTTTGACCGACGCCTTGATGGACAGCATTCCGATCGTTGTTTTGTCCGGCCAGGTTCCAACCTTTATGATTGGCAATGATGCCTTTCAGGAGGCCGACACCGTTGGCATCACCCGCCCCTGCACCAAGCACAACTGGTTGGTCAAAGAGACCGCCAAACTGTCCGAGGTGATCCATCAGGCATTCCATGTGGCCACTTCTGGTCGCCCTGGTCCGGTTTTGATTGACGTTCCAAAAGACGTTCAATTCGCAGAAGGCCCTTACACGCCAATGCAAAAAGCCAAATCCACGCGCTATGAACCGCAGATCAAAGGCGACATTGGTGCGATCACCGCATTGGTCGAGATGATGGAAAAGGCCGAGCGCCCGATCTTTTACACCGGCGGCGGCGTGATCAACTCTGGCCCGGCCGCCAGCCAGTTGCTACGTGAATTGGCGGATGCTTCAGGCATTCCGGTAACCTCGACCCTGATGGGGTTGGGCGCTTATCCGGCATCGGGCAAAAACTGGTTGGGCATGCTGGGCATGCACGGGCTGTATGAGGCCAATTTGGCAATGCACGGGTGTGATTTGATGATCAACATCGGCGCGCGCTTTGATGATCGCATCACCGGGCGGGTCGAGGATTTCAGCCCCAATTCCCGCAAAGCCCATATCGACATTGACCCTTCCTCGATCAACAAGGTGATTGCAGTTGATCTGCCGATTGTTGGCGATGTTGGCCATATTCTGGAAGATATGCTGAAAATCTGGAAATCGCGTGGTCGCAAAACCAACAAGGCTGGCTTGAAAAAGTGGTGGACGCAGATTGCCGAGTGGAAGGCCGTGAAATGCCTATCCTATGAGCAGGTCGGCAAAGTCATCAAGCCGCAATATGCGTTGGAGCGTTTGCAGGCACTGACGGCCAAGCATGATCGCTATATCACCACCGAAGTTGGGCAACACCAAATGTGGGCCGCGCAATATCTCGCGTTCGATGAGCCGAACCGCTTGATGACCTCCGGCGGTTTGGGCACCATGGGCTATGGTCATCCGGCGTCCTTGGGCGTGCAATTGGCGCATCCTGATGCCTTGGTGATCAACGTGTCTGGCGAAGGATCATGGTTGATGAACATGCAGGAAATGGGCACCGCCGTTCAATACCGCCTGCCCGCCAAACAGTTCATTTTGAACAATGAACGGCTGGGTATGGTGCGCCAATGGCAGGAATTACTGCATGGCGAACGGTACTCCAACACTTGGCAAGAAGCCCTGCCCGATTTCGTCAAATTGGCCGATGCCTTTGGTGCCAAGGGCATTCGTGTCGAGGACCCTGCTGATTTGGATGACGCCATTATGGAAATGATCAACCACGACGGGCCCGTCATCTTTGACTGCCTGGTTGAAAAACACGAGAACTGTTTCCCGATGATCCCGTCGGGCGCACCCCATAATGAAATGCTGATGGGCAATGCTGAAACCCAAGGGGTTATCGGCAATTCCGGCGCAGTTTTGGTTTAAGAAAGGTCGACAAATGTCTGCACTCAATATCAAAAAAGGATCGTCGGCCCACTCGGCCTACGATCTAAAAAACCCCAACGCTGAAGTTATCGAAAGCCACACTCTAACAGTTGTAGTGGATAACGAGGCTGGTGTTCTGGCCCGCGTGATCGGATTGTTTTCCGGACGTGGGTATAACATTGAAAGCCTCACGGTGGCCGAGATCAACGAGGAATATCATACCTCGCGCATCACCATCGTAACCACCGGTACGCCGCAGGTGATTGAACAGATCAAGGCACAGTTGGGCCGGATCATTCCGGTCCATTCCGTCAATGATCTGACTGTTGAAGGCCCCTATCTGGAACGTGAACTGGCGCTGTTCAAGGTCACGGGTTCCGGAGACAAGCGAGTTGAGGCCTTGCGTTTGGCCGATATTTTCCGCGCCAATGTGGTGGACAGCACGCTGGAAAGCTTCGTGTTTGAAATGACCGGAACATCCGAGAAAATCGACGCCTTTGCCGATTTGATGCGCCCCTTGGGCCTGACCGAAACGGCCCGCACAGGTGTCGCTGCTATTTCACGCGGCACCGCTTGAGCAAAAAGAGGCCCCGCATTGAAGGCACTGGGGTTTGCGGAGCCTCTAAAGTTTCCAGCGCATAGGGTGATGCGCTGGAAATTTCGTGAGTGGTTAACTTGGGTTTAGCCCTCGGCTGGCAGCAGCCCAGATTCACTCGCCATTTTCATCTCATCCGCGTCGACAGCCCCATCCGCGTTTGTGTCGATGGACACAAAGGTCTCTTCCGTCAGCTCAGGGTGTGCGGCCAGCAGCTCGTTATAGGACAGCAGCCCGTCACCATCCGTGTCGATCTCGCCTTCGGCGCTCACGGCAGTTACGGTCAATGCGAGGATGGTTGCAGCTTGGATTGCGATCTTTTTCATTTTAAGTCTCCTTGGGCAAAGGCCCGTTGCGTCATAAAGGCGTGTTTTTACGCCTTCACTTACCTAGAGGCGGGTTTTCGAGGATTATTCACAGATTTTCTGTGCCGCGTATAAAACGGCCCAAAATGGCCAAGCGCCGCCGATGAAACGCCGCCCGATCTGCGGGAAGCTGCCCAAAAAGCCCCTAACTCTGCTATGGGCAACAATCCCCCAGCTTGTTTGGCGCGATCGTTTTGGCCAAGTTAAGGGCAGCTCACAACGGGAGGCTCACCATGACAAAGACCCGCTCGCACACTCAGGAATTGACCGCCTTGATCCCCGCCCTGTCCCGTCTCGCCCGCATCATGGCCCCGACGCCGGATTTGGCCGAAGACATGACGCAGGATGCCTTGCTGCGGGTTTGGGCGCGGCTGCAAAAGGGGGGCGAAATTGACGATCTAAGGCCTTACCTGATGACAACGCTGCGCAACGCCAGTCGCAAGCCGCGCCAACAGGATCAAGAATTGACGGAGCAAAACGCCCCCAGTCACGCTGCCGAAATCTGGGATCGGCTGGCCTGCTCGGACGTCATCAATGCCATGGCAGACATGCCCGATGATTTGACCGATTTGCTACGTCCACTGGCCATGTCAGGTGCCAGTTATGATGAGTTGGCGGCGTCGTTTGATCTGCCAATCGGAACAGTTATGTCGCGCATCTCACGCGCGCGCGCCCAATTGCGGGCGGAGTTGGACCTGCCCAAAATGCGTGCGGTCGAGGTGTTGTTGGGGGATATGGCACAGGTTTGATGATGCGTTTCCATTGCACTTTGGGATCGGCGGCATAATCGGCGGCATATTGGGGATCTAACATTACCACTATTCCGGAATAGTGGTTTTATTAACACTTCGCCTATTGGGTTCAATATCAACAGCTTACGGCGCTAACTTGCCAAGCTTTTACCGCGCTTTTTCAGGATACAATCCACCACCTGTACAAAAAAATGGGGCCCCCGAAGGTGCCCCAGTTTCGCTGATCAGGCTCGTCATTATACCGCCCGGTTATTTTTTGCCTGCGGCCTGATCCGCGTCGAGGGTGAGCGCACCCACCCCGGAACTCGCTACCGCCCCTGCGCATACAGGGGCGATAAGCGCCTCTTAGCTACACCCGCTGGTTCCCCCGCAAGTGTTGCATTTCATGCAGGTGCCATTGCGCACCAATGTGTAGTTTCCGCAGTCGCCACAAGGATCGCCCTCGTAGCCCTGCATTTTCGCCTTGGCGACAGGATCCATCCCACCGCTGGCTGTCATCGAAACCGCTGCGCCAGCCGCATTTGCTGCCGCTTCGGGGACCAAGGTCTGCAAAACAGCCACTGGATCGGTGCCGCCTTCAAGCGCAACCGCGCCCGCTTGCACACCACCGCCGCCGCCTTGCAACACCACCAACTGCTGTGGCACCCGCTTGCGCAGATATCCGGTCGATGAAATCTGTTTCAACACTTCCAATGATTTGGAGGCTGCACTTTCAGACACCTCCGAAACGTTGGAAACGCCTTCTTCTTCGCCACGCCCAAGGGTATCAAATGACGCCCCTTCGGGTTTGACATGGGCCAAATCAGTGCGGTCCAGATAGGACACAGCCAATTCGCGGAAGATATAGTCCAAAATCGAGGTCGCGTTTTTGATGCTGTCGTTGCCTTGCACCATGCCGGCTGGCTCGAACTTGGTAAAGGTGAAGGCGTCAACGAACTCCTCAAGCGGCACACCGTATTGCAGACCAACAGACACCGCGATGGCAAAGTTGTTCATCATGGCACGGAATCCCGCGCCCTCTTTGTGCATGTCGATGAATATTTCACCCAGATCACCGTCTTCATATTCGCCGGTGCGCAGATATACCTTGTGACCGCCAACATTGGCCTTTTGGGTATAACCCTTGCGCCGTTGCGGCAGTTTTTCGCGGTGGCTTTTCTGAACCTCCTTAACGACGATCTTTTCAACGATCTTTTCCGCCAAAACAGCTGCTTTTTCATGCTGGCTACCTGATGCGAGGATCTCTTCTGCCTCTTCATCGTCTTCCACCAGCGCAGCGGCCAATGGTTGGCTAAGTTTAGAGCCGTCGCGGTACAGCGCGTTGGCCTTTACACCCAAGGACCAGCTTAGCTCATATGCTTTTTGGCAATCCTCGATGGTGGCGTCATTGGCCATGTTGATGGTTTTGGAAATCGCCCCAGAAATAAACGACTGGGCCGCGGCCATCATGTGGATATGGCTGTCAACCGACAGATAACGCTTGCCTTTTTTGCCACAAGCATTTGCGCAATCAAAGATACCGTAGTGTTCTTCGGCCAGATGCGGTGCGCCTTCCAGCGTCATGGTGCCACAAACATGGTCGTTGGCGGCATCAATATCAGCGCGCGAATAGCCCAGATGACGCAGCAAATCAAAGGCTGGGTCATTCAGTTTCTCGGCTGGGATGCCCAAGGTTTTGGCGCAGAAATCTTCGCCAAGCGTCCATTGGTTAAACACGAAACGGATGTCAAAGGCCGACGGCAACGCCGCCTCGATTTTATCCAACTCGTTTTGGCCAAAGCCATGCCCGATTAGGGATGTGTGATTGATACCCGGCGCGTTGCCGATGGTGCCGTGGCCCACCGCGTAGGAAATGATTTCCTCGATTTGGGCCGAGCCATAGCCCTGCTTTTCAAGCGCGGCTGGAACCGAGCGGTTGATGATTTTGAAGTACCCGCCACCGGCCAGTTTCTTGAATTTCACCAATGCAAAGTCAGGCTCGATGCCGGTTGTGTCGCAATCCATCACCAGCCCGATGGTGCCGGTTGGGGCGATCACCGAAACTTGTGCGTTGCGGTAACCGTGCTTTTCACCCAAACTCAGGGCCTCATCCCAAGCGGATTTGGCAAGTTCAATCAGGCTTTGATCTGGACAATTGGCGTGATCCAGCGGCACTGGTTTCACGTCCAATGCCTCGTAACCGTCAGATTTGCCGTAAGCCGCTGTGCGGTGATTGCGGATCACCCGCAACATGTGGTCGGCGTTGCGTTTGTAGCCCGAGAATGGTCCAAGTTCGCCCGCGATTTCAGCCGAGGTCGCGTAGGAAACGCCAGTCAACACGGCTGTCAGCGCACCACAAAGCGCGCGGCCCTCGTCAGAGTCATACGAAAAGCCCATGTTCATCAGCAAACCGCCGATGTTGGCATAGCCCAGACCCAAGGTCCGGAAGTCATAAGAGCGCTGCGCAATTTCTTTGCTGGGGAACTGCGCCATCGTCACCGAAATTTCCAGCGTCAGCGTCCATAGACGTGTTGCATGGATGTAGTCCTCGGATTGGAATTCACCGTCCTTAAGGAAGGTCAGCAGGTTCATCGAAGCGAGGTTACAAGCTGTATCATCCAAGAACATGTATTCAGAACAAGGGTTTGAGCCGCGAATAGCGCCATCTTCCGGGCAAGTATGCCAAGCATTGACGGTGTCGTGATACTGGATGCCCGGATCGGCACAGGACCATGCGGCGTGGCCGACTTGTTCCCACAATTCGCGGGCTTTGATGGTTTTGGAAACCTTGCCGTTGGTGCGGTTGATCAGGTCCCAATCGGCGTCGTCCGTCACGGCCTTTAGGAAGGCGTCTGTCACGCGGATCGAGTTGTTGGAGTTTTGACCAGAGACCGAGTTATAGGCCTCGGAATCCCAGTCCGTGTCGTAGGTTGGAAATTCGATACTGGTGTAGCCCTGTTTGGCGTAATCCAGCACGCGTTTCACGTAAGTCTGTGGGATAGCGAATTTCTTTGAGGCGCGGATCGCGGTTTTCAGCGACTCGTTGACCTTAGGATCAACCGCGTCTTCTTCGCGGCCATCCCAGGATTTTATCGCAGCAAAAATGTCGTTCAGGCAAGTTTCATGCAGCTTGGAACCGGCCACGATGGAGGCAACTTTTTGCTCTTCCAGCACTTTCCAGTTGATGAATTCTTCAATGTCCGGATGGTCCGCATCAATGATGACCATTTTGGCGGCGCGGCGTGTCGTGCCACCGGATTTGATGGCGCCCGCAGCGCGGTCACCAATTTTCAAGAATCCCATCAGGCCGGACGAGTTACCACCGCCAGACAGGGATTCGCCTGCCGCGCGCAGGGACGAGAAATTCGTACCCGTGCCGGAGCCGTATTTGAACAGACGCGCTTCGCGCACCCATAGGTCCATGATACCACCATCACCGACCAGATCATCCCCTACGGATTGGATGAAACAGGCGTGTGGCTGCGGATGCTCATAGGAGGATTTGGATTTGGTCAGTTTACCGGATTTGTAATCCACATAATGGTGGCCTTGGGCCGGACCGTCGATGCCATAAGCCCAATGGATTCCGGTGTTGAACCACTGTGGGCTGTTTGGCGCGGCGCGCTGGCTGGCCAACATGTGACGCATTTCATCGTAATAGGCGCGGGCGTCGGATTCTTTGGTGAAATAGCCACCCTTCCAACCCCAATAGGCCCAAGTGCCGGCCAAACGGTCAAACACTTGCTTGGCGGAATGCTCACCGCTGACGCGTTCTTCTTCGGGCAATTTTGCCAAGGCCACGTCATCGGGCTCGGAGCGCCACAAGAATTCCGGAACATCCTTTTCGCGCACTTTTTTCAAAGCCGCTGGCACACCCGCTTTGCGGAAATACTTCTGTGCAATCACGTCCGAGGCCACTTGGCTCCAGCTGGCTGGCACTTCGCAATCGTCCAAACGGAACACGATTGTGCCATCAGGGTTGCGAATCTCAGAAGACGTGATGGTGAACTCAAGATCAGAATATGCGTCCTGACCAGTTTTGGTGAACTTGCGCTCTATTTTCATTTGTTTTTCTGCCCCGAATGCGCATTGCTGCGCGTCACATTTTTTAGGCGATAACCCTCAAAAATGGGGTCTTTTACGCCAAACTCATGCTGACCAAATGGGATAAACTGAATTTAATTATACGGGCAAAACGCACCCGACACAGACCATTGAAAACCAATGGCAAAAAACCGTTCGTATCCCTTCGTTGACCCGCCACTACTAAATCTAGTGGTCTCGTTGGTCAGCCACTACTATGTGTCGTAGTCACCCCTGTTAGGTCAACTTTAATATTTTCATTTTTTGAAATCTTTTCCATTGACGGATGCGTTTGGAGCAACCTGCAAAAGACGCGCAGTGATTCACGCATATAGCCGACAAGGACGGCGTCGGTAGCCGCGTTGCAAAACCCGATTTGAATTTTTTCTTTAGATCGGCAGACTTGTCTAAAAATGCTCATATAAAAGATGAAGAATCTAATTCGACTCGCGACGCGACACAGGGCAGTGACGCGCACAAAACGCAGGTTCGAAGCCTGCGGTTGGAAATTTCCAAAAAGTGAAATGGTCGGGACGGGAGGATTCGAACCTCCGACCTACGGTACCCAAAACCGTCGCGCTACCAGGCTGCGCTACGCCCCGAACTGACGCCTACTTATATAGGCTGGCTGGTAATGAAAACCCCTATTTGTGCTGTTTTTCAACTCCTTGTGAAAAAACTATGCGGGGGCGCAAGGCCAAAGCGCAATTGACGAATCAAAACGGGGGTGACGCAACTGGCTTCCCACCGAAATTCCCAATGATTTGGCCATTCCACCATTGATTTCGAGAATCATCAAAACATCTGCGCCGCCATCTATCGGGGTTTCGTCCAAAGGGCGGGCGTTTTCAGCGATCCTTGTGACACGTCCGGTTTTGTCGACAAAAATCATATCCAGCGGGATCAGCGTGTTTTTCATCCAAAAACTTGAGTGGCGCGGTGTATCGTAAATAAACAACATGCCCGCACTGGCGGACATGGAGTCGCGAAACATCAGCCCTTTGGCTTGCTCGGCAGCATCATCCGCAATTTCGACGCTGAAATGTGCCTGTCCCCAGGTGCCGCGTAAATCGACGCTCGTCGTGCTGCATTGATCAGCACGCGCAGCCCCTGCCCCCAAAATGGTGGCAATTGCTGTCGCAATCGCAAAGCGTTGGATCATTCAGCCCCCTTCAAAGGACGCGTCCCACGGCAAAACATGGGTGGCCATAGAACCACGATCGCCATCCTCAACCCGAATGCAAATCGCTTCGCCAGATTGCAAATCAGCCAGTCCAGACCGGCGCAGCACCTCGACATGGATAAACACATCGTCCGCTGAGCCGAACACATTGGCAAACCCAAAGCCCTTGGCCTTGTCAAACCACTTCACCCGCGCAGGCTCCAACTCGTCACTGTCCAGATCCGCAAAGGATTCAAAACCGTCTTCGGTTACATCGACATCGCTTTGCGGTGGATCAATGCGCAGGATTTCAGTTGTCTGGATGCCACGGTCGGTTTCTTGCACCACAATTTGGATGCCGGCCTGATCCGCAACCGAGCTTTGGCCAAAATTGCGCAGCACATTGGCATGCAGCAAGATATCCGGCCCACCATCATCCGCGACAACGAATCCAAACCCTTTGGAAGGGTCGAACCATTTCACATGGCCGGTTATCTGCTTTTTTGTATCTTTATCTTCGGTCATGGTCTCAAACGTCTTTGCTATTCTTCGTTTTCATTCTTTGGCCCAAAGTGGACGAGCGTACCATTAACTTCACTGGGATTGGTCAAAATGCGCACTTGATGCAAGCACAAAATTGTAACCTTGGCGGGAAACCAATGAAACGCAGAAAACATCACGGGTTGAGACGCAGGATTTCCCAATCGTTATTCACTGTTTCCCGGGTCCAGCGAAACCGATCATGCAGACGGAATGGCCCATCTGCCCAGAATTCGATTTCCGTTGGGGTTATCTTATATCCGCCCCAAAAAACAGGCCGCTTCGGATTTGTCCCGTGGCTGGCCGTCACTTTTGCCACCTCAGCCAACAAGGTGGCGCGCGATTTCAACGGTTTTGATTGTTTAGAAGCCCAAGCCCCAAGACGGCTTTGCAACGAGCGCGAGGTAAAATAGGCGTCGGCTTGAGGTCCGTCTATTTTAGTTACGTCACCCCGCACCCTGATTTGGCGGCGCAGAGATTTCCAGTGTATCACAAAAGCAGCCTTTTCGGCGGATTCGATCTCGGTCGCCTTGGCGCTCTGATAATTAGTGTAAAAAACGAACCCGTCAGATTCAATTTCTTTCAGCAACACCATGCGCGCATTGGGCATCCCATCGGCATCCACCGTAGAGAGGGCAATAGCGTTTGGATCATTGGGTTCCACAGCTTCAGCCTCGCTCAACCAATGCCGCGCCAGCTTAAAGGGGTCATCCCCTGAAAAGATTCCATTTCGTTTTGTCATATCATCCCCATAATACTGCAGGTGACGTAGGCTGGGCGACTGGACAATGCAACATGTCCTTAAGGTCAGCATAGGCTTGATGCCAATCGCGCAATCGCCTAAAGGTTGGTTTCTTATTTATAGGGGGCGAAGGGCGCGGAATGTCAACAAAATTGCTAGAAGGTAAACGCGGGCTGATTATGGGCCTTGCCAATGATAAATCAATTGCATGGGGGATCGCCAAGGCCTGTGCCGAGGCTGGTGCTGAACTTGCGTTCTCTTATATGGGGGATGCGTTCAAAAAGCGGGTGGAGCCGTTGGCCGCCACGCTTGGCACCGACATTTTGTTTGACTGCGACGCCTCAGACGCAGATTCGCTGGACGCCATGTTCGCGGCCCTCGAGAAAGAATGGGGCACAATAGACTTTGTGGTCCATGCCATCGGCTTTTCGGACAAGTCCGAGTTGCGCGGACGCTACGTTGACACCTCGCCCGAAAACTTTCGCATGACGATGGATGTGTCGGTTTACACCTTCACCGCCGTCACCCAGCGCGCCGCAAAGATGATGCCTGAGGGTGGCTCGATCCTGACGCTGACCTATTACGGGGCAGAGCAAGTGATGCCACACTATAATGTCATGGGCGTTGCCAAGGCCGCCCTTGAGGCGTCGGTCAAGTATCTGGCCGAGGATCTGGGCAAGGATAACATTCGGGTGAATGCGATTTCGGCGGGACCGATCAAAACACTGGCCGCCTCTGGTATTGGCGATTTCCGCTATATTCTGAAATGGAACGAACTGAATTCGCCGCTGCGGCGCAATGTAACTCAAGACGAGGTCGGCAAATCCGCGCTTTATTTGCTGAGTGAGCTGGGCTCTGGCGTGACAGGTGAGAACTTGCATGTGGACGCAGGCTATCATGTGGTTGGCATGAAGGCTGTGGATGCGCCTGACATCGACGTGGTGACAGGGCGCAAATGAGTGCAAGCGCCTTCCTTGCTGTAGCCCTGCTGCATTTGATGGCCGCCATCAGCCCCGGCCCATCCGTTTTGATGGCCGCGCGCATTGGCGTGACCGAAGGGTTTCGATCTGGCGTTGCGGTCGCTGTTGGCATTGGTATTGGCGGCGTGTTCTGGGCCTGTGCGGCGCTGTTCGGGTTGGCGTTGTTGTTTGAATATGCGCCAATGTTGCTGACCGCGCTTAAAATCATCGGCGGCGTGTTTTTACTATATATGGCATATACGTTATGGAAATCTGCGGATGAACCGCTGGCCCGGACCATTGACGGTACTGCGCCCCGCAGCCTGACCAGCGCCTTTATGCTGGGGCTTGTCACACAGGTTTCCAACCCAAAACCCGCCATCCTGTTTGCCGCGATTTTCATCGGCACCGTTCCGGCAACCGCTGGATGGGGCACTTATGCGGCCCTGCTGTGCGTGGTGTTCTTTAACGAAGTCATGTGGAACACACTTGTATCGCGGATATTTTCGATGCAAAAAACCCGCGCGACCTATCTAAACCTGAAGGGCTGGATTGATCGGGCCTTTGGCGGACTTTTGGGTCTGCTGGGGATCAAAATAGCCATTACATAAATATTTAAGGGACACCCCATGAGCGACACGCGCCTTCCACATGAAAAAGGGTTTCACATCAGCTGGGACCAAATCCACCGCGATAGCCGGGCTTTGGCATGGCGACTGGATGGCAAGGGCCCGGTTGACGGCGCCTGGAAAGCCATCGTTGCAATCACCCGCGGCGGCATGGCGCCGGCGATGATCATTGCGCGCGAATTGGATGTGCGCACGGTGGATACCATCAGCATCAAGTCTTATGATCATCAACAACAGTCCGACGCCAAGGTGCTAAAGTCACCTGATACCGAAATGATGGGCGATGGCACCGGCATTTTGGTGATTGATGATCTGGTCGATACCGGCAAAACCCTTGAGGTTGTCAAAAGCCTCTATCCCAACGCCCATATTGCAACGGTCTACGCCAAGCCAAAGGGGCGCCCGATGGTAGACACGTTCATCACTGAAGTCTCGCAAGATACCTGGATCTTTTTCCCCTGGGATATGGCGCTGCAATATGTTGAGCCTTACCGCGGCACAGACTAATTCGGGGCTCATCACCCCTTACGGGGTTTTTCGCTGGCGCATCGGCCGCAATCCGCGAAGAAGGCCGTAAGGACTGATGAGCCTACCGCAAAAGGATCAATATGACTCATCCCCTGAACCCTGCCATGTCCGCCGCAACACCTCCGCCGGTAATGGAGGCGCGTCGTTGGCTCGACGGGGTCAGTTTTTCACCGGACAAACCTTTGATCAACGTTTCGCAAGCCGCGCCTGTGGATGTGCCCCCTTTGGCCATGCGCCGCGCCTTGGCCGAGATCGTGATGAACACGCCCGAGGTCCATCTTTACGGCCCCGTTCTGGGCCTTGGGGCTTTGCGGGCTGAAGTTGCCCAACAATGGAGCACGGCTTACGGCGGCACCATCAGCCCAGCAGAGGTCGCCATCACCTCCGGCTGCAACCAGGCCTTCGCCGCCTCGATCTCGACCCTCGCTGGGACAGGCGACGAGGTCATCCTGCCAACCCCCTGGTATTTCAATCATAAAATGTGGCTCGACATGCAAGGAATCAATGCGGTTCCCCTGCCCTGCGGCCCCGACATGCTGCCTAGCCCAGAGCATGCTGCGACGCTGATCACCCCGCGCACCCGCGCTATCGTGTTGGTGACACCCAACAACCCAACCGGCGCTGAATACCCCGCCAATCTGCTGCAAAAATTCTATACCCTGGCAAAGCAAAACGGCATCGCCCTTATTGTCGACGAAACCTACCGTGATTTTGACTCCCGCAGCGGCGCACCTCATGATCTATTCGCCGATCCCGATTGGGCCGACACCCTGATCCAGCTTTACTCCTTCTCTAAAGCTTACCGACTAACAGGCCACCGCGTCGGGGCGATGGTTGCCAGCACGTCGCGTTTGGCCGAGGTGGAAAAGTTTCTGGATACGGTTGCGATCTGCCCAAACCAATTGGGCCAGTTCGCCGCCCTTTGGGGCTTGCAAAACCTCTCGCGATGGTTGGCAGGTGAGCGCGACGAAATCCTTGCCCGACGGGCCGCCATTCAGACTGGTTTTGCAGGGCTTGAAACAAAGGGATGGAAGCTGTTGGGATGTGGTGCCTATTTTGCCTATGTTGAGCATCCATTTTCGATTGCGTCTGATCAACTGGCCCAAAACTTGGTCCGCGAGGCCGCAATTTTGACCCTGCCAGGGACTATGTTTGCCCCCGCGGATGACCCGTCCGGTGCGCGCCAATTGCGCATTGCTTTTGCCAATATCGACGTTGCCGGTATCACCACCCTGTTTGAACGGTTGAAAAACGTCGATTCCTAGGTTTTCAAAACAGCCAAAAACCGCGTTAGCTATTGATGTTTAACCCGTTTTTTTGCCACGCGAACAAAACTACTATTCCGGAATAGTGGAATTATTTTAGCGCCCCTTCGCTGCCCCTGACCAAACCATGCCCATGATTGCACTGTCACGGCTCTTGCCCCCCTGCCCGCAACCGCCTAAACATCGCTAAGCGCCATTCAAACGAGGGTTAAAACCGTGAGCAGCATCAAGAAAAAAACCAGCAACTTCTTCGTCTGGATCATCATGCTTTTGCTGATTGCGGGCTTGGGCGGATTTGGTGTTAGTAACTTTGGCGGCGCGACCACAGCGATCGCAACCGTCGGCGAGGCCGAGGTCAGCGTTGATGACTATTACCGCGCCCTGCAACAGGATCTGCGCGGCTATCAGGCCCAGATTGGCCAACCCTTGCCCTTGTCGCAAGCCATCCAATTTGGCATTGACCAAAACGTCCGTGCCCGCCTGATCACCGGCGCAGCACTTGACAATGAAACCCTGCGCTTAGGCCTTTCGGTTGGCGATGATCGTGTGCGCCGCGAAGTGCTGGCCAACACCGCCTTCCAAGGTATTGACGGCAAGTTTGACCGCGCAGGCTATAGCCAATCGCTAAACCGCGCTGGCGTTTCAGAGGCCGAGTATGAGGACAGCATTCGCGTTGAAACCGCCCGCTCTGTGTTGCAAGGCGCGATCCAGAATGGCGTCAAAGCCCCCGATGCGATGACCACTGCTTTTCTTGATTTCACACTGGAACGCCGCGATTTTACATGGATCCGGCTGGACCAAAACAACCTGACCGAAGTGGTGCCTGAACCAACAGACGCACAACTGCAAACCTTTTATGAGGCCAACGCCGACAGTTTTACTGAACCCCAAAAGAAACGGCTAAACTACATCTGGGTTACACCGGAAATGATCGTTGACGACATTGAGGTGCCAGAGGCGGATTTAGTTGAGGAATACAACAAACGCCTTAGCGAATATCTAAAACCCGAACGTCGCCTGGTCGAGCGCCTGATCTTCCCCAATGCCGAAAACATCGCTGCGGCAAAATCCCGTCTGGATGCAGGGACCGTCACCTTTGAAGAACTGGTCGTCGAGCGTGGTCTAACCCTGCTTGATGTTGATCTGGGCGATCAATCCATTCAAGACCTTGAAAATGCCGGTGACGCGATTTTCGCCTTGGACGCGCCAGGTGTGATTGGTCCGATCGACACAGGTTTTGGCCCAGCCCTGTTTCGCATGAACGGCATTATTGCCGCCACGGAAACCACATTGGACGAGGTGCGCGCGCAATTGCAAAGCGAATTGGCACTCGACCGTGCGCGGCGACAAATCAACGCCGGCATTTCCGACATTGATGATTTGCTGGCCGGTGGGGCGTCCTTACAAGAGGTCGCGGATGAAACTGACCTGCAACTGGCGCAAATTGATTGGGCCGAGGGCGACAGCGATGGCATCGCCAATTACAGCGCCTTTCGGGATGCCGCAGCGGCCGTGAACGATGGCGACTACGCCGAGATGCTGGAACTGGACGATGGCGGCATCTTTGCGCTGGAACTCAGCGAGACAATCGCCCCAGTTTTGAACCCGATGGACAGCGTTATGAGTGACGTCATCACCGGATGGGAAGCCGAAGAAATCGAACAACGCCTGACCGCAATGGCTGACGGATTGCTGGCACGCCTCGTTGAGGGCGAAGATATCGCAACGCTTGGCGTTGACACCATCCAACAGGTCGGCACGCTGCGCGATGATGTGGTTGAGGGCACGCCCGTTGGCTTTGTTGAAACGGTCTTCAAAATGCAAAAAGGCGCCGCCCAAATCATTGATGGGAACGAGGTTGTATTTGTGGTCCGGCTGGCGGATGTTCAAAAACCAGACACGGAAAACCCAGATCTGCCTGAAATAACGACCAACCTGCAAGCGGCGATCTCTCAGGCGTTGTCTGACGATATCTTTGCCGCCTTCAACGGTGCTGTGCAGTCCGAAGTCGGGGTTTCTATCAACAGTGCTGCGGTGAACGCGGTGCATTCCCAATTCCCACAATAAGGCGCACCCAACGTGGCCCTGACCCCTACATATGACGCATTCGAGGCTGGCTTTTCGGCGGGGAAAAACCAGTTGGTTTACACCCGTTTGGCGGCTGATCTGGACACACCCGTTTCACTGATGCTGAAATTGTCAGAGGCCCGTCAGGACAGTTTTATACTGGAATCTGTCACCGGTGGCGAAGTCCGTGGGCGCTATTCCATCATTGGGGCCAAACCTGACCTGATTTGGCAGTGCCACGGAAAGGCAAGTAAAATCAACCGGATGGCCCGTATTGACCGTGATAGCTTTGAGGTCCAAACAGGCGATCCGCTGGACAATCTTCGCGCTTTGATTGCCGAAAGCCGCATTGACATGCCAGAGGATCTGCCGCCCGCTTCGGCGGGTCTATTTGGCTATTTGGGGTATGACATGATCCGGCTGGTGGAACATCTGCCGGATATGAATCCTGATGTGCTCGGCTTGCCGGATGCTGTGATGATGCGCCCATCTGTGATGGTGGTGCTGGACGGAGTCAAAGGCGAGGTGATCGTGGTTGCGCCGGCTTGGGTGGACAGCGGGTTGTCCGCCAAAGCCGCCTATGCCCAAGCGGCCGAACGCGTCATGGATGCAGTGCGCGATCTGGAACGCCAAACCCCTGACGCCGCTCGCGATCTGGGCGACGCCACCGAAGTGGGTCCGCTGACCAGCAACTTTAGCCATGACGGTTACAAAGCGGCGGTTGAGGCGGCCAAGGATTACATCCGCGCCGGTGACATCTTTCAAGTGGTGCCCTCGCAACGCTGGACGCAGGATTTCACCCTGCCCCCCTTCTCGCTCTATCGTTCCTTGCGACGCACCAACCCCTCTCCGTTCATGTTCTATTTCAACTTCGGCGGTTTTCAGGTGATCGGCGCCAGCCCCGAAATTCTGGTCCGCGTGTTTGGCCGCGAGATCACCATTCGCCCGATTGCTGGCACGCGCCCGCGTGGCGCCACGCCGGAAGAGGACCGCGCATTAGAAGCAGACCTGCTGGCCGATCAAAAAGAGCTGGCGGAACATCTGATGCTGCTGGATTTAGGCCGCAACGATGTGGGACGGGTTGCCAAAATCGGCACGGTACGTCCAACGGAAGAATTCATCGTCGAGCGTTACAGCCATGTGATGCACATTGTGTCCAACGTGGTGGGTGAATTGGCCGATGACCAAGATGCGCTGTCAGCGTTTTTCGCGGGCATGCCAGCGGGCACCGTTTCGGGCGCGCCCAAAGTGCGTGCCATGCAGATCATTGACGAGCTGGAACCCGAAAAACGCAGCGTCTATGGCGGCGGTTGCGGTTATTTTGCAGCCAACGGCGACATGGACATGTGTATTGCCCTGCGCACGGCTGTGTTAAAGGACGAAAAGCTGTATATTCAAGCTGGTGGCGGGGTTGTTTACGACAGCGACGCCGAGGCGGAATATCAGGAATCGGTGAATAAATCCAAAGCGATCCGCAAAGCTGCAGAGGACGCTGGGCTGTTTGTGCGCGGGCGTAATTAGACGCGGCCATATTTCCCCTGCCGTTCTCACCACGCCTCTGTATTCCAATGATAAAGCGAAGAAAGCTGTCAGGCTTGATGAGCGGCGCGCCCTACTGCGCCAACAGCACCGCCGAAACCGGCGCGATTGCCACGCTGGCCGCGCGATCCTCTAGCGCCCATGTCACCAATGCCTCAATCGTATCGGCACGGGTATGGCCCAGCATAATCACACTGCCCTCTTGGGCGGCCCGAAAGGCAGCACGATCCAGATAACGACGGATCACCGATGGTTTTTCACCATCCTCGTCCAGCTCGCGAAACACCAGCGCCGCTGGCACCCCTTCGCGCATCGCAGCCTTTTGCGCCGAATTCAGCCCCTTGCTGGGCGTGATCAAGCCATAGCCCTTGTCCGACATGATACCGGCAATCTGGGTGGCCGTACTGGGCCCGCGCAAAAATCCGTTCGCGCCCAGATCCAGCACCGCGACGGCCTCGGGGATCGCACGGGCATACGCGCCAAAGGCGACCTCGACATCGGTGGCATTGGCCCCGAACGGCAAGTTTGTCAGCATCAAGACTTCGAACCCCGCCTTGCGATAGCGCGCCGCAACCATATGGGCATCGTCACGCACAGCGTCGACGGCAAAGCTCAACGCAAACGGCAGATGAGACAGAACCTCATCCGAGATGGGGTGCGCGGGGTCGTCAATCAGCACCACCGAGAACATCGGCTTGGCATCAGGGTTTTCAAACTTCATCGCATGGGTCAGCAACGCGCCTTTGTCAGACTCAGGTGCAATGCCCTGGTTCGCTTCAACAACTTCGGCTTGGCTGTCGCCGCCGATTGTGGGCAAGCGGTTGGTTTTCACATTTGGCGCAAGATTGGTGATTTTGGGCACAGGGACGCGGGCTGTGTCAAACTGCCCTTGCGTGGCGGGCGCTGCCGGTTCCGGAGCCGTTTCGGCCGGCGTTTGCTCAGGTGTTTGCGTCGCTGGCGGGGCAACGGGTGTTGGCACCACAAGGGTCGCTTCCTGTTGTGGGATTTGCGGCGCATCCGGTGCTATTATTTGCGGCAACGCGGCCGGTTGAACATCCGGTGTTTCGCTGGGCGCGTCCATTGTCTTTGGCACATCCGCCTGATCGGTTTCATCCGTGGCCGCTGTTTCAGGCGCATCTTGCGACGCGGGCGGGGTCACCTCGGCGATTTGCACATCGGTTTGCGGCGCAATTTCGGGCATAGAAGAGTCTGGCAATGCCTCCGTGGCCGCCGGTGAAACAGATGCCTCTGTCATGCTGGTGGTGGGGGCGCTGTCCGTCGTCGCGGCCAAGTCGGCCTCTGGTTCCGCTGGGGGCATCACTTTAGGCGTTTGTACTTGAGCGGTGTCACCGGATGTGGTCGCCTCACCTTCGCTCATTGCAACTGCGGCGGGTGTATCTTCTGCTACGGGGGTATCCTCTGCCGTTGCAAGCTCGGTGGTCTCTTCATGCTCTGGGTCTGGCGCGGTGTCTGGCGCGGTGTCTGGCATTACCTTTGGCACGGCGGACTCGGTTGCGTTGGCATCGGAGGCGTCAGCTAGAGACGTCACGACGCTCTCTTGTGCAACATTGGGTTCAACCACAGAATCCGGTGTTGGCTCAGCGGCTTGCTCTTGCATTGTATCTGCCACAGGCGCTCGATTTGCATTGCTGTACACCAGCGAAACCGTTGTCACAGCCGCTGCCGCAAGCAATCCACCCCAACTGACGCCCAATAATAATCCACGTATCACGTATCGCTCCGCCTCTTGTCTGTTCTTACGGCACCTTATGACAGCCAATGACCCTCAGGCCTTGACCCTTTGACGCCTCTAGGGGATGTATAGCCTGACAAATGCGCGCAATCACCACCAAATTGCGCGAATTAGCAATGAAAGCGGAAAAATGCTCCTTCTGATCGATAATTACGACAGTTTCACATATAATCTGGTCCATTATCTGGGCGAATTGGGTGCGGATGTTGTGGTAAAACGCAATGACGCCCTGCAAGTGAACGAAGCAATGGCGATGGGGGCAGATGCAATCCTGCTGTCGCCTGGCCCTTGCGATCCGGCACAGGCTGGCATTTGTCTTGAATTGACACGCGCGGCCGCGGCCGCGCAACTGCCGTTGATGGGTGTTTGTTTGGGACATCAGACCATAGGCGAAATGTTTGGTGGCAAAGTGGTGCGCTGTGATGAAATCGTGCATGGCAAAATGGGCCAGATGCAGCATGATGGCAGCGGCGTGTTTGCCGGTCTGCCCTCGCCCTTTGCCGCAACGCGCTATCATTCCTTGATCGTCGAGCGTGATACCCTGCCCGATTGCCTGACCGTGAATGCCGAGCTGCAAGATGGCACCATCATGGGGCTGCGTCATAAGGATTTGCCGATCCACGGGGTGCAGTTCCACCCAGAATCAATTGCCTCCGAGCATGGCCACAAGCTGTTGCAAAACTTTTTGGATATCGCTGGACTTAACACAAAGGTGGCCGCATGAGTGACGCCCTAAAACCGCTAATCAACGCCGCCGCCAACGGTCCGCTGACCCGCAAACAAGCCGAAGACGCCTTTGGCATTTTGTTCGATGGCGAGGCCACCCCCAGCCAAATTGGCGGGCTGTTGATGGCCCTGCGCACCCGTGGCGAAACCGTGGATGAATACGCGGCCGCAGCCAAAGTGATGCGCGACAAATGCAACGCTGTGAAGGCCCCCGAGGGGGCGATGGACATCGTTGGCACGGGCGGCGATGGCATGGGCACGCTGAACATTTCCACTGCCACCGCATTTGTTGTGGCAGGCGCTGGCGTGACAGTTGCCAAACACGGCAACCGCAATCTATCCTCCAAATCCGGCGCGGCCGATGCGCTGGGGGAAATGGGCATCAACGTGATGGTTGGCGCGAAAGTGGTTGAAAAGGCGCTGAAAAATGTCGGTATCGCCTTTATGATGGCCCCCATGCACCACCCCGCCATTGCCCATGTGATGCCAACCCGTGCCGAACTGGGCACTCGCACGATTTTCAACATCCTTGGCCCGCTGACCAACCCTGCGGGCGTCAAACGTCAGTTGACGGGGGCGTTCTCGCGCGACCTGATCCGGCCAATGGCCGAAACGCTGGCCGCACTTGGGTCTGACAAAGCATGGCTTGTGCATGGCTCGGACGGCACAGACGAATTGTCGATTGCGGGCGTCAGTTGGGTGGCGGCGCTGGAAGACGGCAAAGTCACCGAATTTGAGATCAATCCAGAGGACGCAGGCCTGCCCGTGCATCCGTTCGAGGAAATCCTTGGCGGCACCCCCGCCGAGAACGCGGTGGCCTTTCGCGCCCTGCTGGACGGTGAAAAATCCGCATATCGCGACGCGGTGCTGTTGAACGCTGCCGCCGCCTTGATGGTGGCCGACAAGGTGAGCACCTTAAAGGACGGGGTCGCGATGGCCGCCCAAAGCATTGACAGCGGCGCGGCTAAGAAAAAAATCGTTGAATTGGCAGAACTTACCTCGAAAACCTAGTGTAATTTGTTGGGGTAACGCCGCCCGCCGCACGTGGGGGCTTTACCCCAACCATTCAACCGAATGCACATGTGGCCCCGCAACGGCCAGTTGCCGCACAGCACCATCCTGTGGCCACAAGCGCAACGTCAAACGCGGACCGTCATCCGTGCTTTGCTCAAACGATAACCACGCCACGGGGGCGGTTTTTGTGGCCCTTGCGCCTGCCGCCTCCATCCGCGCCTTAATCCGGCGCCGCACATCGTTCGGGAAATACTGATAGGCGATCGAGTGGAACAACACCCGCGTCACACCCTCTTCAGGTTCCGCAGAAATCTGCGCCTCGACCCAATCCGCTGCATCCATCTGCGCCATCTCGGGTGGCGCGCGCTGCGCGATCTCTAATGCGGCCTTGATCCGTGTGATCCTCGCGGCCTGATCCGGCCAGATATAGGCCAGCATCCGGTCCCGATGCGCGGCTTGGGTGATATCCAGCGGGTTGCGATCACAACCCTTGCGGCGGATGATCCGGGGCTCGCCACTGGGTGGCAAGGCACCGTTCCACTCTGGCGAAAGTTTGACGCCAGAGGCCGGATCACCACGCTGCTGATCACCAAACTGATAAGTAAACCGATCCGCAAACAGGTTCAGCCCGCCGCTCGCCCCGACCTCATACAACGCCAACGGCAAGCCAGTCTGCTGTGCGATGAAACACATCCCCGGATAAAGCACGGCTGAGCGCGCCACCTCGTTGGTTTGCGGTGGATGGTCCAAAAACGCGCAAATCTCGTCATCGGCGTCAAAAATCGCGTCCATTGCAACCCCGGTTAGGGCCTGCTGGTCTGGCAATTCATTGGGCGGATAGCACGCCGCCAATTCCGGCAACCGGCCTTTTTGTACCAGCGCATTCAACGCCCCCGCCAAGCGCAGCGCCACGGCATCCCCCAATGCATCTGCCTGCCCGCGCCATGTTAAAATACGCTGGCCGGTTTTGCTGCCCTGATCCAATGCAACGCCCAACCCCGCCATCAACTGCGCCGTCAAAGGCGATCCCAATTGCGCGCACCAGATCGCCTGTTTGGCGAAACTCTCGCGGATTTCGGCTTCAGATTGCATCCATATTCCTTTTCGCCGCTATCTTATCGCCCAGAAACTTCAATAACAATTGTCGCCGCGCCCCAATGGGGTTAAACAAATGGCATGAACATTTTGGACAAAATCAAAGCTTACAAGCTTGAGGACGTGGCGGCGCGCAAAGCGGCTGTTTCGATTGCCTCGGTTGATGCCGCCGCCAAAGCCGCCGCCCCCGTGCGCGGCTTTGCGAACGCCCTGAATATGGCGACCCACGATGGTTACGGATTGATCGCTGAGATCAAAAAGGCCAGCCCCTCCAAAGGGTTGATCCGCGAGGATTTCGATGTGCCTGCCTTGGCGCAAGCCTATAAGGATGGTGGCGCGACCTGCCTGTCGGTGCTGACGGATGCGCCCAGTTTTCAAGGGGCGGATGAATTTTTGCAGGCTGCCAATGCGGCGGTTGACCTGCCAACGTTGCGCAAAGATTTCATGTATGATCCTTACCAGATCGTCGAGGCGCGCGCACTTGGAGCGGACTGCATCCTGTTGATCATGGCCACACTTGAGGACGGTCAGGCTGCCGAACTTGAAGATGTCGCCATTGGTTTGGGTCTGGATGTATTGATCGAGGTCCATGACGAGGACGAATTGGCCCGCGCCTCAAACCTGAAATCGCCGTTGATCGGCATAAACAACCGCAATTTGAAGACCTTTGAGACCACTTTGGACACCACCAAGACTTTGGCCAAACTGGTGCCTGCCGGTCGCACAATTGTCGCGGAATCCGGTCTGAGCACATCGGATGATCTGGCCGAGTTGGCCCAATACGGCGCGCGCTGCTTTTTGATTGGCGAAAGCCTGATGCGTCAGAATGATGTCGCCGCCGCGACCCGTGCCTTGCTGGCCAACCCGTTGATGCCCGCCGGAGGGATGTAGATGGTTGATCTGACGCATTTCGACGAAAGCGGTCAGGCGCATATGGTTGATGTCTCGGCCAAACCCGTCACGTCGCGCACTGCGATTGCACGCGGTCATGTCAAAATGACTGCTGCGACTTACGCGGTGATGACGGATGGTTCCGCCAAAAAGGGCGACGTGTTGGGGGTGGCCCGTCTGGCGGGGATCATGGGCGCGAAACAGACCAGCAACCTGATCCCGCTGTGCCATCCGCTGCCGATCACCAAAGTCGCGTTGGAGCTGACCCCAGACGCCAGCCTTCCCGGCGTGGTGATCGAGGCGACGGTGAAAACCACGGGCCAAACCGGCATTGAAATGGAAGCCCTGACAGCGGTGTCTGTGGCGGGGCTGACGGTCTATGACATGCTGAAAGCGGTCGAGAAAACCATGGAGATTTCCGGCATCCGCCTGTTAATGAAAGAAGGCGGCAAATCCGGCACGTTTGAGGCGGAGTAGATGGGAAAAGGCCGCTCGTTAGAGCTGTATTTCATCGACGGTAAACCTGACGGGATGCTGACGGCGGAAGTGTTCAACTGGACAGGTCATGTTTTGATGACGCCGCGCACACGGATCAAGGACGCGCTGGGGCGCAATGAGACTGGTTATACGGGCGTCTATATTCTGCTGGGCGAGGCGGAGGCTGGGCCGCAAGCCTATATTGGCGAAGCCGAAGAGTTGGGTACTCGTCTGCGCGGGCATGTGGCGGGTAAGGACTGGTGGGAGACCGCGGTGTTGATCACCTCTACAGCCAACAATCTGCACAAAGCTCACGTGAAATACTTGGAGTCGCGGCTGGTTGAAATGGCCACGACCTCCAAAAGGATGCCTTTAGAAAATGGAAACGCTCCCACACGCAGCAGCCTATCCGAGGCGGCGACGGCCAATATGGAAGAGTTTCTAGAGACCTTGATGATGGTATTACCAGCCATTCAAGTGGACATGTTTGTGAATAATGTACGGCCTGTGAAGGTTGGAGAAAGCAAGCCCCAGACTTTGAATGCTTTTGAATTTGAGATCAAAAGTCCAAAACTTGGTGTCCATGCGACAGCATCTATAACAAATGGAGAAATGGTTGTTCATGCTGGCTCTAAGGGCCGCAGCGAATGGGTTGGAAAAGCATCGTGGGACAGTGGATATCGAAGCCTTCGCGACCATCTAATTGAGACAAAAATTATGATCCCAGAAGGAGGCAGTGCAGTGTTCAGTGAAAATTTTGCGTTTTCTAGCCCGAGTGCTGCCGCTGCTGTTGTTCAGGGCCGTGCCGCAAATGGCCGTGTCGATTGGAAACTCAAAGGCACCAACACCACCTACGCTGAATGGGAAGCAACCCAATTGGAAACCGAAGAATGATCACCGTCACCGACGCCCTCGCCCAAATCTTTTCCCTCGTCAAACCGCTTGAAACCGAGGTCATTCCGCTGGCCAAAGCCGCTGGTCGCACTCTTGCGGAACCGGCCGTGGCCAGCCGTGATCAGCCGCCGTTTGCGTCGTCCGCGATGGATGGTTACGCCGTTCAAGGCGTCGAGGTTGAGGACGATGTCATGTTCAAGGTCATCGGCGAATCCGCCGCGGGCCACCGCTTTGACGGCGAGATCAAGGCCGGACAAGCGGTGCGGATATTCACGGGCGCGCCGGTGCCCAAAGGCGCAACGCGTGTGGTGATCCAAGAGGACGTGACCCGCAACGGTGATTTGATCACCTTGGGCCGTGAGTTAGACCAAAGCGACTACATCCGCCCCGCAGGCGGCGACTTTAAGTCGGGCGACACGCTGGACGCGCCGCGCGTGTTGACCCCGTCTGACATCGCGCTTTTGGCCTCGATGAACATCGCATCCGTCACCGTCGCGCGGCGCCCCATTGTCGCCCTGATGGCGACCGGAGATGAGCTGGTGATGCCCGGCGAGAATCCAGGACCGGACCAGATCATGGCGTCGAACAATTTCGGCTTGGCTGCGTTGATTGAACAACACGGTGGCGAGGCGCGGATGTTGCCAATCGCGCGCGACAATCAGGCTTCGCTTGAGGCGGCGTTTGGGTTGTGCGAGGGGGCCGACCTGATCGTCACCATAGGGGGCGCCTCGGTGGGTGACCATGATTTGGTTGGTCAGGTGGCCGGTGATTTGGGGCTGGATCGCGCCTTTTACAAAATCGCCATGCGCCCCGGCAAACCGCTGATGGCGGGCACAATCAACGGGGTTCCGATGATTGGCCTACCGGGGAACCCTGT
>Ga0209633_10000277_pt1 | contig 61493 bp, 57 predicted proteins | sample Cruoilmetagenom1_FD_187290 | JGI IMG/M metagenome (GOLD analysis project Ga0209633, IMG submission 187290) | Oil polluted marine microbial communities from Coal Oil Point, Santa Barbara, California, USA - Sample 1 (SPAdes) (version 2) | ecosystem: Environmental > Aquatic > Marine > Oil seeps ... | reverse complement strand
TAGTAGTCCCATCTCGAGTACAGATAAGAAAAACCAGAACAAAAGTTCTGGTTTTTTTGTTTGGAGCCTTCTGAGAAAATTTCTTTTTGAAAGAAGATGAAAACAAAAAATAAGAATCCATTTTTATGGATTCTGGTTTTTTCTTTCAACATGACATAAATAGGACTCGCCAAAGGCACGTCGCACCTCGAGTATAATCATACAAAAGAGAAATTATTACACATGAAATCATCAAACATCTCTTTAAAAGATCAGCATTTTTTTGTACAAACATTCATTGAATTTTACTAACTTGCTTATCATTAACCACCTTCCTTTATGAAGACCAAACTTTTTTTCAGATGAAAACAATTTCCAAAATTATTCTGTTATGCCTTTGTTTGATTGGCACACATATTTCATTAAATGCTCAACAAATAACAGACAATACTTTTACTGGCTTAAAATTTAGAAATCTAGGCCCGGCTTTAACTTCCGGCAGAATAGCTGATATAGCTATTCATCCAAAAAATGAAAATATTTGGTATGTAGCTGTAGGTTCAGGCGGTGTCTGGAAAACAGTAAATGCAGGAACAACATGGACACCCATTTTTGACAAACAAACAAGTTATTCTATTGGTTGTATTACTATTGATCCTAATAATGAGCATACTATTTGGGTTGGAACCGGTGAAAATGTCGGCGGCAGGCATGTTGGTTTTGGAGACGGGATTTATGTAAGTTATGATGACGGAAAGTCATGGAAAAATATGGGATTGAAAAAATCTGAACATCTTTCAAAAATTATTGTTCATCCAGAAAATTCTGACATCATTTGGGTTGCTTCACAAGGGCCACTATGGAGTAAAGGAGGCGAAAGAGGTGTTTATAAATCGATCGATGGAGGAAAATCATGGAAAAGAACCTTAGGAGATAATGAATGGATTGGTGCAACAGATTTAGTTTTAGACTATACAAATTCAGATGTATTATACGCTGCAACTTGGCAAAGACATAGAACCGTAGCTGCTTATTTAGGTGGCGGACCGGGTTCAGGAATCCATAAAAGTGCAGATGGAGGTGAAACTTGGACAAAACTAACTTCTGGCATTCCAAAATCTAACCTTGGAAAAATTGGCTTAGCAATTTCGCCTTTTAATTCAGATATAATTTATGCGGCAATAGAATTAGATCGAAAAAAAGGCGGTGTATTTATTTCTAAGAATAAAGGTATTTCATGGACCAAACAATCTGATGCCGTTTCCGGTGGAACCGGACCTCACTATTATCAAGAGTTGTATGCATCACCTCATCAAGATGGGAAACTTTTTCTAATGAGCAATACTGTGCAAATTTCTAATGACCATGGAAAGAAATTTACATTTATGAATGAGAAAAAAAAGCATGTAGATAGTCATGCTTTAGCATTTAAAAAATCAGATCCAAATTATTTATTATTTGGTACAGATGGTGGTTTGTACGAAACTTTTGACCAAACTAAAAGTTGGCGATACGTTAGAAACCTACCATTAACTCAATATTATAAAGTAGCTGTTGATGATACGGCTCCATTTTACAATATTTATGGAGGTACTCAAGATAATGGCTCTCATGGAGGCCCTTCAAGAACAATAAGTGAAGCCGGAATTCTAAATGCTGATTGGTGGATTACCTTAGGAGCGGATGGTCATCAATCTGCAATTGAACCAGGGAATCCGAAAATAACCTATGGTGAATTTCAGCAGGGTTGGCTATGGCGTATTGATCAAACTACCGGAGAGGCAGTATATATTCAACCACAACCCAAAGAAGGAGAGCCTTATGAGCGATTTAATTGGGATGCCCCTATACTTGTAAGTCCGCATAAACCTACGCGCTTATATTTCGCATCACAGCGTGTATGGAAATCTGAAAACAGAGGAGATGAATGGACTCCTATTTCTAATGACCTAAGTAGAAATGAAGAAAGGATAACCTTACCAATTATGGGCAAACAACAAAGCTGGGACAATGCTTGGGATGTTGATGCCATGTCTAATTACAATACTATTACTTCACTTGCAGAATCTCCAAAGCAAGAAGGTCTTTTATATGCAGGTACTGATGATGGCATCATACAAGTAACAGAAAATGGAGGGCAATCTTGGACAAAAATAGAAGTTGGAAATATTAAAGGCATTCCGAAGACAGCGTTTATAAATGATCTTAGAGCCGATCTATTCGATGCTAATATTGTTTATGCCGTATTAGATAACCATAAATATGGGGATTATAAACCTTATTTAATTAAAAGTAGTAATAAAGGAAAAACTTGGGTTTCTATGAATGGTAATTTGCCTAATAAATTACTAACATGGAGGCTTGTTCAAGATCATATTAAGAAGGACTTATTATTCGCCGCCACAGAATTTGGTATATATTTCACCAATAATGGCGGAACGAATTGGACCAAATTAAAAGGAGGAGCGCCAACAATTTCTTTTAGAGACATCACAATTCAACACCGAGAAGATGATCTGGTAGCGGCATCATTTGGTAGAGGTTTTTATGTTTTGGATGATATAAGCCCATTACGAGAGTTTAATCGCTCAATGCTAAAAAATGAAGCAAAAATGTTTAAAGTGAAACCTGCTTATTGGTATGTACAAAAAGAGGAGATTTATGGGCAAGGAAATGCAGAATATGCTGCTAAAAACCCTCCGTTTGGAGCGGTATTTACTTATTATTTAGCTGACAGTTTAAAATCAATAAAATCTATCCGCCAAGAAAAAGAAAAAAAATTGGTTAAACAAAAAAGTGAAGTCACATTTCCCGGATGGAAGTCACTAGAAGCTGAAAAAAGACAAGAAAAACCCGCATTATTTCTTACAATTAGGGATGCAAATGGTAAAGTAATCAATAGAATTAACGGAACCAATAAAAAAGGATTCAATCGCGTTAATTGGAACTTGACATATCCAAAAGGAAGTGTTGTAAAATTAAAACCGGTTAAAGCACCTGACGAGTATTTTAGTACTTCGGTAATGGCCACACCTGGAAATTATACAGTAACCTTAACTAAAAGAGTTGATGGCGTATTCACAAAGCTTGCAGAACCTCAAGAATTCAACATTATTCCGTTGAAAGAAGGTGCATTAAAAGGTGCTTCTCATAATGAAATTAAATCCTTTATTGAAGCGCATCAATCTTTCCAAAAAGACCTGACTGCAACGAATATGACCTTATCAAAACAGTTGTTATTAATTGATGCTATGAAGCGCGCAGTAGATAGATCTAAGAATCCATCAAATGAACTGACCGATAAAATCTATAAGACCAGAAGTCAGTTATTAAATATTGAAAAAGAGTTAATGGGTGATAAAACCAAAGGAGAAATTGGAGAACGTTCTAATCCAACTCCACAAGATGGTAATTTTATTGGTATAGTTGCTTCTAGAACCACTTATGGACCTACCGCAAATCATAAAGCAGCTGTCAACCGAGCTAAAAATCAACTTGCACAAATTAGAGCTAAATTAAGTGCACTAATTAAGAATACATTCCCTCAATTAGAAATAGAACTCAAAAAAGCAGGTGCTCCTTGGATTGAAGGACAAGGTCTCATTGATAACTAAATCTTTAAAATGAGTAGAATAAATTCCATTTCCATCAAAAGAACCTTAACAAATTTGTTAAGGTTTTTTTATTTTCTTTTATAATTATTTTTTAAAAATGGATACCAAGTCTTTCCTTTATCTTTTGAACAACCCACCACCAATTCGTTTTCTAGATCAGATAATTTCTTATAGATCAATTTAAAACATAACACTTCTTCATGTTTATCTTCATTCTTTAATTCAGATTCTAAAGAACAAAAAGTTAATATTTCATCAAGAATAGATCCTTTAAAAATGTTCATCTTACCCAAACCAATATCTAATGCAACTAATTTAAAAGAATCTTTTTCGTCATCACAACCAATTGTATTACTCATGGTTATAATACTATTCTTATTCGTTAGCTTTATTTTTTCTGTAATAAAAGTATCTCCCAAGGAAAAATTAGCAGACCCACTTCCTGTATTGACCCAACCTTGAGATAAAATTGAGCTATATACGGTCACGTCATACTCACCTATCAAGTAATGAATCTTACTGAAACGATTATTTAATATATTATTATCAAAGGCTGATACATACCCCAACATAATGGTTCTGGTTTATTTTTTGATTTGAATATAGAATGAATTACTCTATTAAATAAAGACGCTTAAAATAAGTATGTGTTACGAACTTTAACATTTAAATTTATAAATCATTAATCGTAATTACTTATTTATAAAACGATAAAATAGACTTTTTCATGATAAAAAAAATATATTAAAAAAAAGAAATGGGTAATGCGGATAAACACTTTCCTTGCCGATAGAAATTTACTACTATTTTACTTTAATTTAGATAGCATAGTTTTATGTAAAAAAGTAAAATACTGTTTACTAAAAAATATGAAATAGATGCTGACTAAAATCTTGTTATTTGGCCTTTCTAAAAATTACTCGCTTGCAGATTTAAAGGAATTCAGCAATTTGATATACATATATGGGCTTACTTTTTTATAACCTGTCATTCCTAATACTTCTCCCTCCTTGTCTAAAACCACCACATGAGGAAAATCTCCATCTAAATTATATTTTTCTGACAGCTTTTTGTTCTTTTCTTGTTGAACCTCAGTCAATCTGTTTTCTTCTCTTCTAGGAAAATCAGCCTTAAGCATGACAAAATTGTCCTTAGCATATGCTATAAATTCCGGGTTCGTCCACATTTCTTTTTCTAATCGGAGACATAGGCTGCTCCAATCCGATCCTGAAAATACCAATACAATTTTTCGATTTTTTTCGTTAGCTATTTTTTTTGCTTCATCAATATCGGTAAGCCATTCTTGCGCTTGGGAAGTGAATATGACCCCAATAAAAAAGCAACAAAGAAGTATACTATTTCTCATGCTCAAAGAAGTTTAAGTAAGATACTAAACGTTCTAAATCATATCTTTAGTACCAATATATTTCTAATATTAGCTAATTTAACTATAATTTAACTCTAGTCAAAAAAATGTGCAAAAACTTTCTTTGAAATCAACTAAATTATTAATAATAACAGCTCTCTAAATCTTCCCAAAAGTTGGTATATGATTTTGAAACTACTTCAGCATTTTCAATAGTAATGGGTACTTTTAATGCTATTGGTGCAAAAGCCATTGCCATTCTATGGTCGTTATAAGTAGGTATATTAATGTTCTTATTGATAACCGAAGAAGGTTTTAAATGCAAACTATTTTCTGTAACAGCAATATCAGCACCTAATTTTGATAATTCTATATCAAGCGCTACCAACCTATCAGTTTCTTTTATTTTTAAGGTATGCAAACCTGTTAAATTGCATGCAATACCCAAACCAAAACATGTAACAGCAATAGTTTGTGCTATGTCTGGTGCATTGCTAAGGTCTAATTCAAGAGATTTCTCACTTTCGTTCGAAATGACGGCCACTTTTTTCAATATAATAGAATTTGCTCCATAGGTAGTTTCAACACCTAATTTTTTATAAATCTCGGTCAAACAACTATCGCCTTGTAAGCTTTCTTTGATATAAGCTGATAAGGTAATTTTAGTTCCTACCTGACTCAATGCAATCAAACTATAGAAATAAGAAGCCGAACTCCAATCAGATTCTATGACAACGGCCTTATCATCAATAATTGATTTTGATTCCACTTTTATTTTTGTGCCTTTAAACCCAGTGGAAATTCCTAATTCTTTCAATAAGGTCAATGTCATTTCTAAATAAGGGCGAGATGTTATTTCTCCCAATAATTTAATTTCCAATCCGTTTTCTAATGATGGGGCAATTAGCAACAAAGCAGAAATATATTGACTACTTACATTTCCGTTAATTTCAACTTTATTTTTGGTTAGTTTCTTCCCTTTAATTCTCAACGGCGGATATCCTTCCTTGTCAACATATTCAATATTTGCACCCATACTTCTCATGGCATCAACCAATATTTTTATAGGCCTGTTTTGCATTCTTTTAGAACCGGTCAAAACTGTTTCTCTACCTTCTTGAGCAGAAAAATAGGCAGTTAAAAAACGCATTGCTGTACCGGCATGACCAATATTAACTATCTCATTATTAGAACTTAGAGCTTCTGATAAATGATTTGTGTCATCAGAATCTGACAAATTCTCAAGTTTTAAATTCTGATACCATTGTTGTAAGATCAATAACCTGTTCGACTCACTTTTTGAGCCGGAAATTTTAATATTGGCATTACCTATTTGTTTATCAGAGTAATCTAAAAATAAGTTCATTTATAAAGTGTTGACATTTATTTTTTATTGTAATTTAGCTAGTCTATCAACAAACCTAAACAAATGAAAAAAATTATCTTCCTATTTGTTAGCACATTCTTACTGACAAGCTTTTCAATAACCGCTCAAAAATACAAAAGAAAAACACAACAAAACACTGCACAATTTGCCGAAAAATACTACGATGCTATTCGGTGGCGTAATATTGGTCCGTTTCGTGGTGGTCGTAGTGCTGCTGTTACTGGCGTGTCTGGTAAGGCTAATTTATTTTATATGGGCTCAACTGGTGGAGGTATCTGGAAAACAACAGATGCAGGTAACTCCTGGCAAAATATTTCGGATGGTTTTTTCGGTGGTTCTGTAGGATCAATTGCCGTAAGTGAATGGGATAATAATGTGATCTATGTAGGTAATGGTGAAAAAACAATTCGAGGTAATGTATCTTCAGGTGATGGTATTTGGAAATCTGTTGATGCCGGTAAAACATGGAAACATATTGGGTTAAAAAATTCAAGACATGTTCCACGTATAAAAATTCATCCTAAAAATCCCGATATCGTATATGCAGCCGTGCTGGGAGATCTATATAAATCGTCTAATGATAGAGGTATCTATAAATCTATAGATGGTGGTACCTCTTGGAAAAAAGTATTATTCGCAAATGCGGATGCAGGAGTAGTAGATTTAATTATTGATCCGAATAATACAAGAATTTTATATGCAACTACCTGGAATGTAAGAAGAACTCCTTATAGTTTATCTAGTGGTGGCGATGGCTCAGCATTGTGGAAGAGTATTGATGGAGGTGATACCTGGAAAAATATATCTACCAATAAAGGATTGCCAAAAGGACTTTGGGGAATTAGTGGGGTAACCATTTCTCCTGTTAATTCTGATATAGTTTGGGCCCTAATAGAGAATAAAAATGGTGGTGTATATAAATCGATTGATGGAGGGGAAATCTGGAAATTAATAAACAGCGAAAGAAAATTACGTCAACGAGCCTGGTATTATACACGCCTATATGCTGATACTCAAGATGAAAACGGATTGTATATATTAAACGTTAGATATCATCATTCAAAAGACGGTGGAAAAACCTACGAAACACACAATGCGCCTCATGGTGATCATCACGATTTGTGGATAGCTCCTGAAAATAATCAACGTATGATCATTGGTGATGACGGTGGTGCTCAAGTAAGTTTTGATGCCGGTAAAAATTGGACCACTTATCATAACCAAGCTACTTCTCAATTCTATAGAGTGACTACCGACAATCATTTTCCCTATAGAATTTACGGTGCACAACAAGATAATTCAACAATTAGAATTGCACATAGAACAAATGGGCGGTTTATTAGTGAAAAAGATTGGGAATCTACCGCTGGAGGTGAAAGCGCTCATATAGCAGTTGATCCTGAAAATAATGATATTGTTTATGGTGGGAGTTATGGAGGACTATTAACCAGAGTAAACCATAAAACAAAAGAAACTAGAGCTATTAATGTATGGCCGGACGACCCGATGGGACATGGCGCAGAAGATTTTAAATATCGTTTTCAATGGAACTTTCCAATATTTTTCTCTCCTAACAACCCTAAAAAATTATATGCAGCTTCTAACCATTTACATATAACACAAAATGAAGGGCAATCTTGGGAAATAATAAGTCCTGATCTAACGAGAAACGATCCTAAAACTTTGGGAGCTTCAGGCGGACCAATTACAAAAGATAATACTGGTGTAGAGTATTATGGAACTATTTTCGCTGCCTCGGAATCTAAATTAGAAAAAGACCTTATCTGGACAGGTTCAGACGATGGCTTAGTTCATATTACTAAAAATGGTGGAAAAGACTGGTTGAACGTAACTCCTAAGATCATGCCCGAATGGATGATGATAAATTGTATTGAAATTGACCCATTCAACAAAGGAGGTGCTTATATAGTTGGTACAAAATATAAGACGGGTGATTATAAACCATATATCTACAAAACAGAAAATTATGGTCAAACTTGGAAACTTATAGTAAACGGAATTGGAACTGAAGACTTTACCAGAGCTTTACGTGCCGATCCTATGCGTAAAGAATTATTATATGCCGGAACCGAACGTGGAATGTATATAAGTTTTGATGATGGAAATAGCTGGAAAAAATTTCAATTGAATTTACCCATTGTTCCAATTACAGATCTTGCAATAAAAAATAATAATTTAATTGCTGCAACGCAGGGTCGTTCTTTTTGGATCATTGACGATCTATCTCCACTACATCAACTAAAAAAAGATCTTGTTAGTGAAGATTTCTTTTTATTCAAACCATTAGCAAGTTACAGAATGAATGGCGGAAAAGGTAAAACGTCAAAAACCCAAGGACAAAATCATTATGGTGGTGTTGCAATTAATTTTTATGTGAAAGATACCGCTAAAGCGGATACTATTACCCTCTCCTTTTTAGATAAGAATAAAAAATTAATCAAGAAATTTACAAACCATCCTGAAAAAGATAAAAAAGAACTAACATTAAAAGTAAAACCGGGGAGCAATCAGTTCAACTGGGATTTAATGTATGCAGATGCCGAAAAGGTAAAAGGAATGATTCTTTGGTGGGCATCATTGAGTGGCCCAAAAGCACTACCCGGAATTTATACGGTTGAGCTCACTAAAAACAAAGTCACAAGATCACAAGAATTTACCGTTCTTAAAGATCCTAGAAGTGAAGCGTCTGATGAAGACATGCAAGCTCAATTCGATTTTATCATTGGAGTAAGAGATAAAATGACTGAAATTCATAAAGCTTTAAAAAATGTTACAAAGGTCAAAACTCAAATTACCCAACTTAAAAAGTCTATCAAAGACAAGGATAAAAACAAAGAATTACTAGATTTTGCGGCTAAAATTTCGAAAGATATAACTGTTATTGAAAACAATTTATATCAGACTAAAAGTAAGAGTAATCAAGACCCTTTGAATTTTCCTATTAAACTGAATAATAAATTGGGGCATTTAAATTCTTTGTCATCTATCGGTAATTTTAAGCCTACTGATCAAGCTGAGGCTTTTAAAAATGAAATTACAATACAAATCGATAAAGAATTAGCAGATCTGTATGAGATATTTAATACTGATGTAAAGGAACTCAATAAAAAAGTTAAAGAGAGTGCGGTTGATTTGATTCAGTTGGATTGATCTAGTTAGCAATATTTTTTTTAATAGAATTACCTAGATTCATCCTAAGGAACTAGCTGAGAAATAGAAATTTATCTCGGCTAGTTAATAAGTTATGTTGAGGGTAAATTTAAATTAAGACGTCATTATTGGTTAAGAGTTCTCGACAAGTTGCACTTGCTATCTTCTAGTCAAAATATATTTTGTCCCTCGATAATGCTCGAACTGAAAATAAATTAAATTATTAAGTTGTAATTCACTTCATATTTCTATTTGTCACCCAAATACCATAAAGTAAACTTACTACAGATTTGGTAATAAAAAATCTTTTCCATTTACCTTCACTAAAATTCTCAGTTTTTATTGCTTCAATGTCGAAATTAATAATCGATGAAAAACTATTAAACAACAACGATACAATAACGATTGCGGTAAAAAATAGGATAGAAATTATTATTGTTTTCTTCCAAAAAACACTTGTTTTTATTTTTTCTAAAAAGGTCATTATTTTAATTTTGGATTATTGTGATGCCGGTCATGATCGCGACTAGCTTTTATATCTAATTTTTTATCAAATGCCTCTTGTAAATCAACACCCGTTTGATTAGCCAAACATAAAATCACGAACAATACATCAGCCAATTCTTCTCCTAAGTCTTTGTTCTTATCGCTTTCTTTTTCACTTTGTTCGCCATAGCGACGTGCAATAATACGCGCAACTTCACCAACTTCTTCGGTAAGCTGTGCCATGTTTGTCAATTCATTAAAATATCTAACGCCATGTTCTTTGATCCAATGATCCACTAATATTTGTGCATTTTTAATATTCATTGTTTAAAATTTTGTGATTTCATAATTTATTAAGCTACTGTTTCAAACTTATAAATTATTTTTTGAGAGAATATGATATCGTATCAACTAGGCATCCCAATCATCTCTCTAACCTGAATGGGGGTTGCTATTGGTCTAAATATTTCTTCTGAAATTCGTTTTACTCTTTTAACTAGATCCACATTAGTTGCTAATTGTTTCTTTTCATAATCATAATAGATATTATCTTCTAAGCCTACACGAACATTTCCCCCCATAATAATAGCTCCTGCATTCATTGGTAATTGAAACTGGCCAATACCGGCAGCAGCCCAAATTGATCCTTCCGGGAGTTTTGAAACTAAATAGTCTAAATCTTTTAAACTAGCAGGAATACTATTAATACATCCTAATAACAGGTTAAAGTATTTTTTTCCTTCAATTATTCTTCTACTTTCCAGAATTTTTGCAAGGTTTATCATTCCTGAATCAAAAACTTCCAATTCTGGAATAATACCATTTTGCTTCATAGTAGAAGCTAACTTAGCTACCATATCAATAGAATTTACACTGGGACCTTCATTAAAATTAAGTGATCCTAAAGTAAGGCTAGCCATGTCTGGTTTTCCTTTACCAGTTATAAATAATGCTTCCGATCTTCTTTCAAATTCAGGCCAATTTCTTCCAGATGTTGATATACAACATATTAATTCAGATCGTTCTTTTTTTATCAACGTAATAATTTCTTCGTAAATTTCAGCTTTCCAAGTTGGTTTTCCATCTTTATCACGGGCGTGTAAATGAACAATACGAGCCCCTTCATCAAAAACATTTATTGCTTGTTCTGCAATTTCTTCAGGAGTAATCGGAACATAACTTGTCATCTCTTTAGTTGGTATCATTCCTGTGAGGCAAGCATTAATAATAATAGGTGGGAAAGGTGCTAACGGAAATGGTTGATTTTTATTTATATAATCTTGTTTATAGTTTTTTAATTTTTTTTTCATATAACTATCTAAATTCATTTCAAGAGTAGTCCATGAATCTATAGAATCATCACCAAAGGATTCAAGTTTTTTTAATTCACCTATTTCATAATATCCATAATGTTTTTTGTACCATTTGATTGTAGCAGGTCTATCTGCATTTGTAATTACAGATTTCATACCTAACTCATACATAGCTTGAATTCTTCTATCTTGCAAAATCTTACCAATACCCTTTCCCTTATATTCTGGCAATACTCCTAAAAGGGTTGTTTTACCTTGTTGATTTGAAAGAATTTTATACCCAGATGCGCCAACAATTTTATTATCAATAAGAGCAACGAAAAAACATGAAATATCTAATTCTTCCATTTCTTGAGAAGGTACATGATGCATATTCCAGGGTTCCATAACTCTTAATATGTCATCTTTATCTTGATCAATAGCTTTTCTAATCTTCATTTCAATTTTTTAAATCAAAGGTACTTTAAAAATTCTTCCCTTAGAATTTCTTCTGCACCCAAGCTCTCTAAATGCTTGTTATAGACTTGACAATCTAATAATTTATAGTTTTCTTTTTTTAGTTTTTCAACTAAATAAATAAAAGCAATTTTTGAAGCGTTTGAAATTTTACTAAACATACTCTCACCACAAAAAACCGTGCCGAGGTCAATTCCGTACAATCCTCCACGATCTTCATTATCTAACCAGACCTCAACCGATTTTGCAATACCTAATTCGTGTAATTTTAAATAGGCTTGTTGCATTTCTTCAGTTATCCAGGTGCCTCCCTGATCTTTTCTATAAATGGTTTTACAATTAGCAATGACATCCTTAAAACATTTATTAAAAGTTACTTTAAATTCACCTTTACGGATCAAATTCCGCATGCTTTTTGATACTTTTAAACGATTAGGGAACAATACCATTCTTAAATCAGGGCTGTACCAAATAATGGGTTCTCCTTCATTATACCAAGGAAATATCCCACTTCTATATGCCAATAATAATCGTTCAACAGATAAATCGCCGCCAAAAGCCAATATTCCTTCTGGGGAAGCTGAGTTTACTGGAGGAAACGACAATTCATCAGATAAAAAAACCATAACTATTTCTCAATAAAAAACCTTTTAGCAAAAATAGCTAAAAGGTTTTATAAAATTTATATTTTAATGATGATTAGAAAGGTAAATCATCAGGCTCTTCATCGCTAATATTATCAGCAGCTTCAAAAGCATCAACGGCTTCTATCGCCGGCATTTCAGCTGGAGTATCAGCTTGTAATTTTTCAATTCTCCATCCTTGAATAGAGTTAAAATATTTGGCTTCTCCTTCAGGGTTTATCCATTCTCTACCACGTAAATTAATATTGATCTTAACATCTTCTCCAACATTGTAATTGTTTAACAGATCACATTTGTCTTGGGTAAATTCTACCATCAACATTTGAGGATATTGCTCATCTGTTGTTAGCACCATTTCACGTTTTCTAAATCCACTAGTTCCATAGGTTTTAGCCTCGTCAATCTTCTTAATTTTTCCTGTAATTTCCATTGTTTGTTATTTTATTCCCTTTAGTAGGTTTTATACTTCAAAAGAAGTTTGCATTGAACTAAAAAAATTAGTCTTTTTATATCTCAAGGCTTACTTCCAATTAATTTATTAAGAGTACTTTCCAAGCACTCTCTACGTCATTATTTTCTAAATATTGTTGCGCAAATTTATGTTTTTCCTCTGTTTTTAAGCCTATATATATAGGATTATCCTTCGCAAAGTTATTAACATCTTGTTGATTAGGCAACACATCAACATTCCCTAACATCCCTAAATTATTACCCGTAAGAGTATCACTATTTCTAATTTCTGAAGGGATTTTATCTACACCTATCCCCAAACTACTCAAGGGCTTTGGTATTTCAAAAAAACCCTTATTCGCTCTTGAATAATAACTGCCTCCTGCCCTTGCAACCAAATCTAATTTTTCTTGAACAATGGTATTATTTTCGTCAAGAACATCCTCACTTATATGTAGTTGTACCACTTCACAAATAATCAAGTTGCCGGCACCACCTTCATTTCCTAAAGCAATTATTTCGTTTACTCTACACTCAAATTGAACAGGAGATTCTGCTACTCTAAAAGGTTTTACCTTCTCAGAAGGCAACATAGTAAAACCTGCTTTTTCAAACTCATTTATCTCTTTTTTATATTCTGTACTCGTCAATGACATTTGCTGTACTATAGCATGATTTACAACATTTATTACTACCTCTTTTACTTCATAAACGTTTTCTAAGGTATGCTTTGTTGTATTATCTCTAACTCTTCTTGCAGGTGAAAAAATAAGTATGGGTGGGTTGGCACTAAAGACATTAAAAAAGCTAAATGGTGATAAATTTGGAATTCCATTTTTATCAATAGTACTTGCAAAAGCAATAGGTCTAGGTGCAACGGCACTCAATAGATAGCCATGTAACTTTGCTGTTGGAATTTCTTTTGGATCTATTGTTAACATTTACATTTTTATTAAGAGTATCTCTAAATTACAAAAATACTTAAATAGTTATGGCATCACGATATAATAAGAGATAAATTTTTTAGTTATATCAAGAGATAATTTTATATTTGTTATAATGAATCTCCCCATAAATAAGAATGCACTTCGTTGGATACTTGTAACTGCAGCATTTCTACTTGTTGCACTTATTTTATGGAATACCAATACTTTCTTTCAAAAATTTAAACAAGAAGAGCGTTCTAAAATGGAAGTTTTAGCAGTTGCTTACAAGAACATGAGTACTCCAGATCTTGATGTAGATATAGGCTTAGAAACTAAGATCATTGAAAGCAATCAAAATATTCCTATGATTGTAACCTGGCATGATGGAAAGATTAAGTTTTGGGCAAATTTAGCTTTTGAAAGGACTGGTTCGTTTGAAGATTTACCAACCAAAGAGAGAATGTATCTCACAAAACAATTGGCTAAGATGAAGAGTGAAAACAAGCCTCTAATTGTGCCGTATGGAGATACTAACGATTTGATCTATTATAGAGACTCTGACATTTTAAATAAACTACAATATTACCCTGTTGCATTATTGTTAATTTTATTGCTTTTTGGAACTGTAATCTATTTGGTATTTAAGTCTAATAAAATTGCCGAACAAAACAAACTCTGGGCTGGCATGGCTAAAGAAACGGCACATCAAATAGGTACACCATTATCTTCTTTGCTAGGTTGGGTTGAAATTCTGAGGATGGAAAAGACCGAAGAAAGTACGGTTAAAGAAATTGAAAAAGATATTGAGCGCTTAAATACAATTGCTGATAGGTTTTCAAAAATTGGTTCCGTACCAACATTAACAAGACATAATATAGTTATTGAAACTAAAAAATCATATGATTACTATGCTTCAAGAGCTTCTAAATTAGTCAATTTTCATTTTGACACAGATGAAGACTTGAAAATATATGCTATGATCAATCCGCAGTTATTTAGTTGGGTTATTGAAAACTTAGTTAAAAATGCCATAGACGCCATGAATGGCAAAGGAACTCTGAGAATAAAAGTGCAACAGAAAAATGGCAAATATGTACAGGTATTAGTTTCAGATACAGGAAAAGGAATTCCTAAAAGTATGTATACCAAAATATTTGACCCTGGTTATACTACTAAAAGGCGTGGTTGGGGATTAGGCTTGTCACTTACCAAAAGAATAATAGAAGATTACCATAGTGGCAAAATACAAATTGATAAATCTGAGATAGATAAAGGTACTACTATGAGTGTATTGCTTAATGAACTATAGCATTAGAAATTTTTTCAGCTATGATCACAAACTCATCTTCAGACAGCTTAACTTTATGCTTAAAATCAATATCGCTCATTGAGTTCAACGGAATTAAATGCACATGAACATGAGGCACTTCTAAACCAATAACTGTCATTCCTACTCTTTTACATGGCACTGATTTTTCAATAGCTAAACCTATTTTTCTTGAGAAATCCATCAATCCTTTATAAGTACTTTCTTCTAGATCAAAAAGCTTGTTTACCTCTTTTTTAGGAACAACCAAGGTATGTCCTTTAGCATTTGGATTGATATCTAAAAAAGCAAAAAAATCATCATTTTCTGCTACCTTGTAGCAAGGAATTTCTCCATTAATTATTTTAGTAAAAATAGTACCCATAACTATTTATCTGGTTATTTCTAAAATTTCAAACTTCATGGTACCATTAGGTACATTAATTTCAGCTATATCACCAACCCCTTTACCCAATAATCCTTTGCCTATAGGTGAATTAACAGATATTTTACCTGTTTTAAAATCAGATTCAGAATCAGCTACTAACGTATAATTAAACTCCATATCATTAGCGGTATTCTTAATTTTAACTTTCGACAATGCCAATATTTTAGAGGTATCTAATTGCGATTCATCAATTACTCTTGCTGAAGCAACCACATTTTTTAATTGAGCAATTTTAAACTCTAATAATGATTGTTCTTCTTTGGCCGCATGATATTCGGCATTTTCACTTAAATCTCCTTTATCTCTGGCTTCAGCTATGGCATTAGTCACTCTTGGTCTTTCAACATGTTCTAATTGCTCAAGTTCATCTTTCAGTTTCTTTAGTCCTTCTGCAGTATAGTATGATATATTGCTCATAATCTTATCATTTTAATTAAAAAAACAAAAACCTCAGCCCTAAACATATAATGAGGTGAGATTTAGTAAACAAATGTACAAAATATTTGTAATTTGCGCCATCGAACAAAATTTTAATTCATGCAAAAATTAATCATAGTCTTACTTTTTTTCGGTTTATTTTCCTGTAGCACCTCTGATGATGGTAACAATATTTTACCTAATGTACCTGTAAATGAAACCATTTTTTTAAATAATCCTTTGTATAGTGCAATGGCTGTAACTCCGGGTACTTTTGCCTATGCTCCCGGCGGAATTAGTGGTTTAATAATTTATCATGCTATCTCAGACAATTTTATTGCATTTGACCGTGCTTGCCCACATTTAGATCCGAACACTTGTGCTCCCATGATTATTGAAGATGGTGTAAATATGACATGTACTTGCGATGATTCTAAATTTGCCCTTGAATTAGATGGGACCCCTCAGAGTGGCACTCCGTTTGCCGCGAGACAATACAGAGTTGTTGAAAGCGGTAATACTTTAATAATCACAAATTTTTAGAACGTATTACAGAAGATCATTACTTTTGTATTAAAGCATATTAAGTGAATAATTATTTTTCTTCAGATTTTAAATTGGGTATTCTTGGCGGAGGTCAACTCGGTAGAATGTTATTGACCGAAACTCAAAAATTTGATATTTACACCTGTGTTTTAGACGCATCAAAAGATGCCCCTTGTGCAGCAATTTGTAACGAATTTTATCAAGGAAATTTATTAGATTTCGATACAGTTTACACATTCGGGAAAAAAGTAGATACGCTTACAATAGAAATTGAAAATGTAAATGTAGATGCTTTAGAACAGTTAGAAAAAGAAGGAATTAATGTATATCCGTCGTCTAGTACAATAAAAACTATTCAAAATAAAGCAACACAAAAAAAATTCTATACAGATCACAATATTCCAACTGCAGCTTTTACTTATTTTGCCGATACAACTGAAATTTCTACAGCTGTTAAAAATGAATTATTAGCGTTCCCATTTGTATGGAAAAGCACACAATTTGGTTATGATGGAACTGGAGTGAAAATTATAAAATCTTATACCGATCTAGAAGATTTACCAAAAGTAGCATGTATTGCTGAAGAGTTGATTCCTTTTAAAAATGAATTAGCTGTAATAGTGGTAAGAAATATAAAAGGCGAAGTCAAAACTTATCCTGTTGTTGAAATGGAGTTTCATCCCGAGGCAAATCAAGTAGAATATGTAATTTGTCCGGCAAGAATTCCTGAAGATGTCGTAAAAAAAGCTGAGAAGGTTGCCTTACAAGTATCAGAAGTATATAAAAATGTCGGTTTATTAGCTGTTGAAATGTTTCAAAGTCAAAATGATGAAATATTAGTAAATGAAGTGGCACCAAGACCTCATAATAGTGGTCACTATAGTATAGAAGCTTCTTATACAAATCAGTTTGAGCAACATTTACGAGCCATATTAAATCTACCTCTTGGAGACACTTCTAATAAAGTAGAGGGCGTTATGGTAAACTTAGTTGGAGAAGAAGGTTATACCGGAAATGTGATTTATAAAAATATGGAAGTTATTTTGCAAATGGATGGTGTAACACCTCATATCTACGGTAAAAAAATTACAAAGCCATTTCGTAAAATGGGACATGTAACCATTGTCAATAAAGATTTAAATGAAGCAAGACGAATTGCAGAAAACGTAAAGAAAACTATTAAAGTTATCAGTAGTCAATAAATACCGAACAACAATTTTCAACTAACAAACGTTTTTTGGATATTGAGGTTACAATCTGTTATTTATATTTTTAGTTTTATTTGTAATTTGGTGCTTGAAATTTGGAATTTATGATTTATCAAGGCGTATTAAAAAAGATGAGCACAGAAATAGGACCTCCAGTTCAATATTATCTCATCTTAGAAAATGATTATATCAACTTAAATCAGGTTTTAGACAAAACCTTAGAAATTACATTTATAAAATATGAATGTTTGAATTGTCATTTAGATAAACCTATTTTCAGACAAGGGTTTTGTAAAAGTTGTTTTTTTGAAATACCTCAGGCAGCAGATTGGATTATGCACCCTGAATTAAGCACAGCGCATCTTGACAAAGAAGATAGAGATTTAGCTTATGAAAAAAGAATACAATTACAACCTCATATAGTCTATTTAGCAAATTCAAGTAATGTAAAAGTTGGGGTTACTAGAAAAGATCAAATTCCTACGCGATGGATAGATCAAGGTGCGCATGAGGCCATTGAAATTATTGAAACTCCAAACAGGTATCTTGCCGGAATAGCCGAAGTTGCTCTTAAAGAATATGTTGCTGATAAAACAAATTGGCGTAAAATGCTTACAAATAATATTATAGATGTTGACTTGAATGCTGAAAAAGAAAAACTATCGGTATTTATTCCTGATGAGGTTAAACCCTATTATTTAGAAAATAATATTAAAGAAACAGCTATTGAATTTCCCGTTTTACAATACCCTGTTAAGTTAAAAAGTTTAAATCTTAGCAAGACTCCAAACTACGCAGGTTTATTAAAAGGCATTAAAGGCCAATACCTTTTATTTGAAGATGATACTGTTTTTAATGTTCGTGGTAATGAAGGTTATTATGTAAGTATTGCTCTAAAATAAACAGCTTTTAGATTGTAAGTAGTTAGTTTTTCATAGCAATTTTCCCTTTGTCTCTAACCTTTTCATAGCGGAAGAAAGGAGATCAATCTTACTTACAATCTAAAAGCTACTGTTTACTCTTTCTTTTTCATTTACAAATTTGAAGTATTTAAGAATACCGTCCTAGAGGAAAAATCCTAAATTTTAAGGGGATTATTCCCCATGATAAAAAGGGGAAAAATCCCCTTTTCAAATACTCATATTTATTAGTAATTTGCAGTTATCTAATCTTAAACCATTTATTATGAAAACTATTGACCGTATTTTTTCAAAAACAACCTTTATTATTTCAACTTTTTTTCTATTCTCAACTTTAATTTTATTCAATGCATGTGAAAAACCTTCGCAAGAACATACTGACGGCATAACCCAACAAGACATCGAGTTGATGAAAGAAAATCACATCATCGATTTAAAAGATGCTGTAAAAGCGTATGACAAATATTCTAAACAAAGGGTTAAAATTTTAAAAGACACGCTCAAGAAAAAATATGGTGCAGATTTTAAAGATACCAGAAATGTTTGGATAGATATTGCAACTATCAAAGCATATTTAAAATATATAGAACAAGAATCTGAAGATTCTATTGAAGGTTTAGCTTTTTACTTTAGTGTTAATTTAGACAGCAAAGAGGCAAAGAAAAACCATCAAAGCTTTTTTATTGCGCCAACTCAAAAGAACGGAGATAAACAATCGGGTTTTACAATTGTAGATGGTAAAACAAAATTTTTATACAAAGCATTTAAAGAATATGGAGATACTACATATCAAAATGCACAAAAAGCTAGTTTTTTTAGTTTAGTTCAAACAGGAGATGGCTTATTATTAAACGACATGGAAGATTCACCCCCTATGGGAAATAATTAAATTAAGCAAATATTAGAGATTAATAAAGAAATTTATGTCTGATACGATAATATCATTAATTAGAAATTCGGGAAAATACTTTGAGTTGATAACCGCAATCATTGGTACTATATTTTTTTATAAATATAAACATACCGCTTTAAAGTATTTTCTCTATCTATTATGGTATATTACGTTAACTGAATTTATTGGTTGGTATGTAAGAGAAACTGGAAATCTGGCATATATAGACGAAAATGGGCTCATATATAATAAATGGTTATATAACATTCTTGGTTTTATTACATTTAATACCATGTACTTTATATATTTTAAAAATTTAGAGACAAAAGTATTTAGAAAATGGGTTAAAATGTTTTTGATTTTATTCTCTACTGCTTATTTTTTAAACTGGGTATTTGTTCAAAACTTCATAAAAGAGAGTGCCGAATTACCTAGAGTTATTGGCTCTATATTTTTAATAATATCTATTATTTTCTATTTTATCGAATTACTTAGATCCGAAAAAATATTGATTTTTCATAAGACGTTATTATTCTGGGTAAGTGTTGGTATGCTATTATTCTACTCAGGGACAATTCCATTTATGTTAAAACGAAATGGTTTCATGTTAATACCTGGAATTCACAAGTTATATTTGATTATGTACGTTTTGTTTTATACAATGTATTCAACTTTTATATTCGGTTTTATATGGAGCAAGAAGGAGTCACATTAGTAATATTAATAAGCACTGCTGTAGTATTGGTTTTTGCCGTTGCTATAATAGTACTATTTAGTATTTTTCAACATCTGAAAAATAAATTGTTGATAGATAATAAAAGCTTACGTGATATAATTAGAAATAAATTATCTTCTTTTGATGTTTAAAAATAACTTTTAACAACTCTCAATGTCAATAGATACTTTTAGAAGTTTGATTATTTTTTCTGAGTTATTAGCTGCTATTGTCGGTACCGCCTATTTCTTCAAATATAAACATACTCACCTAAAGTATTTTCTTTATTTACTTTGGTATATAACATTAACCGAATTTACGGGTTGGTATGCTAGTAAAGAAAATGTTTTAGTTTTTTTTGATGAAAACGGAGTTGATTTTAATCATTGGCTATACAATCTTTTATACTTTGTGTTTTTTAATGTGGTTTTATATATATATTTAAAATCAATTAAAAAAAATAACCATAAATTATGGATTAAATTTTTTATAATTGGCTATATAACAACATCAATAATCAATTGGATTTTTATACAAAATTTTGTGTTTGAAATGTCTGAGTTACCATACGTAACAGGGTCAATTTTCTTAATAATTAGCATTATATTTTATTTCTTACAGCTTCTGAGGTCAGAAGATATAAAAACATTCCATAAAGAATTATTATTTTGGATAAGTATAGGTTTATTGATTTTTCATTCTGGCACAATCCCTTTTTCACTAAAATATAATGATTACGCTCTCTTTCCTGGTATACATAAATTATTTATGATTATTTATGTATTATCGTTAACAATGTATCTAATTTTTACATTCGGTTTTATGTGGAGCGATAGAGAAAAATGATTCCATTTTCTTAAATTAGTAGATTCTTATGGCGCAAGAAGGAACAACAATCTTAATTTTAATAACCACATTAACAGTGGTGTTATTGATTGTTGTTATTATTGTCATTTTTAGCATTTTTCAAAATAGAAAAGTTAAATTTTTATTTGAACAAAAAGAAACAAAACAACGTTTTGATGAAGAAATTATCAAAGCTCAATTAGAAACACAGGAACAAACCTTACAAAATATAAGTTGGGAGCTACATGATAATGTAGGACAGTTACTCTCAGTTGCCAGAATGCAATTGAATATGATGCAACCCGGATTAGCCGATAATCAAAAATCACTAGTAAATGAAACCGGTGAAATTATCTCTAAAAGCTTACAGGAGATAAGAACTTTGTCAAAATTATTGAATCCGGAGGTTGTAAAAAATATTGGTTTAGAAGAAGCTGTACAACTGGAGGTTGACAGGTTTAACCGATTGAATTTTTTACGGGCTACTTTGACTGTCAAGGGTGATTCTGTCAATATAAATCAAAAAGAGGAAATCATACTATTTAGAATTTTACAAGAATTTTTATCTAATTCTTTAAAATATTCTAAAACTGCAAAGCTTGATGTTACCCTTACTTATACTGATGAATCTCTAATTATAAAAGCCCAGGATTTTGGCGTTGGTTTTGACCATAAAACAACCAAAAAAGGTTCAGGATTATTAAATATGAAAAGTAGGGCCAAACTTATAAATACACAATTTGATTTTAAATCTGAGAAAGATAAAGGAGTTTCACTAACTTTAACCTATCCGTTAACAAAAGAAAATGACTAAACATGCAATTGCCATAATTGACGATCACCTGCTTTTCGCCCAATCACTAAAAGGATTGATCAATACGTTTGATCAATTTGAGGTAACACATGAAGCCAATAATGGTAAAACATTTATAGAAAATCTTAAAAAATCTTCCAATTTACCTGAAATTGCGTTGATGGATATGAATATGCCCATTATGGATGGTGCTGAAACTACCTATTGGTTACAAAAGAATTTTCCGGGTATTAAAGTATTGGCTTTATCTATGGATGATGATGAAAACTCTATTCTAAAAATGATTAGAAATGGTGCTAAAGGTTATTTATTAAAAGATATTCATCCTGATATTTTACTAGAAGCGTTAAATAGTGTCTTACAAGAAGGTTTCTATCATACTAAAAGAGTTTCAGACACACTGGTAGGTTCTTTACACACTGACAATGATAAACCTAACATAGAACTTTTAGAAAGAGAACTTGAGTTTTTGAAATTAGCAAGTACAGAAATGACTTATAAAGAAATTGCTAACGTTATGAATTTAAGTCCCAAAACCATTGATGGTTATCGCGAGCAACTATTCAAAAAACTTGAAGTAAAAAATAGAATAGGCTTGGTAATTTATGCCATTAAAAATGAAATTGTTTAACCCGAATTATGCATCTAAATTGATCTCCTCACCAATTTCGAGATCAAATAATCTTCTAAAAGAATATACTGCCAGATACAAAACTGGTGTATCTAATAATGCAACCAGTACTTTGAACAAAAATCCACTCACCAATAAACTGTAAAATATACTCCAAGGTAAAACACCAAATGAACAGAGTAATAATAAAACAGTCAATGTGTCAATAAATTGAGAACTAAAAGTAGAGAAATTATTTCGCAGCCATAAATGTTTTCCTTTGGTAAGATCTTTCCAAAAATGAAAAATCCTTATATCGATGAACTGGGCAAATAAATAAGCGATCATTGATGCCAATACCGCTATCGGAGATAAGCCAAATACTTTTGTAAATAATTCATCACCTATCGGGGAAGTATCAATTGCAGGTACTATATTGGCAACATAGATAATTGCCATTGAGAAAAAAGAGGCAAAAATACCAACCACAACTACTTGATTGGCTTTTTTCTTTCCATAGATCTCTGAAATTAGATCGGTAATTAAAAAAGTAATAGGATAAGGTAAAATACCTACAGATATTTTAAAGGTGTACACACCAAAAAAATCATAATAAAAAAATTTCTGAAAAATTAAATTAGAAACAACTAAAGAGGTAATAAAAAGGGCGGCTAAAGCCAAATAAATTTTAGACGCCAATAATTTTTTTGATGTATTCATAAGTTACTAAGATATTAAATAATAGTTTAGCTACAAATTTTCTATTTTTGCAGTACAACTAATAATCAATTTAAACATGCACGCATATATTTTTCCTGGTCAGGGAGCTCAATTTTCAGGAATGGGTTTAGATCTTTATGAAAAATCTCCTCAAGCTCAAGCACTATTTGAAGAAGCAAATAATCTATTAGGATTCCATATTACAGACATCATGTTTGAAGGAAGTGATGAACAATTGAAAGAAACGAAAGTTACGCAACCGGCTATTTTTTTACATTCTGTAGCCTTAGCTAAAACACTCGGTGATAATTTTAAACCCGAAATGGTTGCCGGTCACTCTTTAGGTGAGTTTTCGGCTTTAGTAGCAAACGGTGTATTAAATTTTGAAGCAGCGCTTAAATTAGTTTCTCAAAGAGCATTAGCCATGCAGAAGGCCTGTGAATTACAACCTTCTACTATGGCTGCAGTATTAGGACTTGATGATAACGTTGTTGAAAAGATCTGTGCAATGACCGAAGGTATTGTTGTTGCCGCAAATTATAATTGTCCCGGACAATTAGTTATTTCTGGTGAGATAGAAGCAATCAATAAAGCATGTGAATCTCTATTAGAAGCTGGAGCCAGACGTGCATTGGTACTTCCTGTTGGTGGGGCTTTTCATTCTCCTTTAATGGAACCCGCTCGTGAAGAATTAGCAGCTGCCATTGAAAACACAACATTTAATGAACCTATTTGTCCTATTTATCAAAATGTAACAGCAAGTGCTGTTAATAATGCATCAGATATTAAAAAGAATCTGATCTCGCAATTAACATCTCCCGTACGTTGGACTCAATCTATTCAACAAATGATTGCTGATGGTGCTACCGAATTTACTGAAATTGGCCCTGGAAAAGTACTTCAAGGGTTAATGCGAAAAATTGATAGAAATGTCACAGCTAATGGTGCAACACTTCAAGAACTATAATAATGAGCGGAACCGTAATTACCGGCATAAGAGATACTATAGCAACCGTAACGTTTTACCATCCGGCTAGTAATTCATTCCCTAGTGACCTGATCAACAGATTAATTGAAAATATTAATCGATTAAGTAATGATAAAAACGTCAATGTTATTGTTTTACAAAGTGAAGGTGATAAAACATTTTGTGCCGGCGCTTCTTTTGATGAGTTATTAGCTATTGCCGATTTAGAACAAGGAAAACAATTTTTTTCCGGCTTTGCCAACTTAATAAACGCTATGCGTAAATGCTCAAAGTTAATTATTGGCAGAGTACAAGGTAAAGCTGTAGGTGGTGGTGTTGGAATTATTGCTGCCACAGATTATTGTTTTGCAACCGAAAAAGCCGATATAAAATTATCAGAATTAACTGTGGGTATCGGTCCATTTGTAATTGAACCTGCTATTACACGTAAAACTGGTATTACAGCCTTTACCAAATTAACTTTAGATGCCACTGATTGGCATACAGCCTATTGGGCGAAAGACAATGGTTTATTTTCAAGAGTATTTGAAAATACTCGGGATATGGATTCATATATCGATATTTTAACTCAAAAACTGGCTAATTATAATGCTGAAGCATTAGCCGCATTAAAAAATGTTCTTTGGAAAGGCACAGAAAACTGGGATGAACTCCTAAATGAAAGAGCAGCTATCAGTGGCAAATTAGCACTATCAGATGCCACCAAAAAAGCACTTCAAAAATTTAAAAAATGAACCTTACTCCACTATTAATATTTCTTCAAATTGAAGATATAAAAGAAAAAATTGAAAATGCACCTGATGGCGGTTACGAAATTGGTCTTGTAATTGGCACCTATTTACCTTTTGTCATATTAGTAGTAATTGCCTACGTACTTTATTATAGAATGAAAAATCGCAAAGATTTAGATTAGTAATTCTATTTTCGGTTAATCAGTTAAGGTATTTCGGATTTTTTGTTGGTGATTTCTATGTAAGGAAAAATTCCTATCTTCCACTAAGAATACTCAACACTAAATTTTAATATAGTATGCAGCTTAATCAAGTACAACCTTCTCAAGAGCAATTAGCAGAATTAATGGCCTATCCCAAAGATACACCCGTTGTCATGGTGAACATCATCAAATTTAAAGGGATTACTGATAGTAACGAAACTGGTCAAGAAGCTTATGCACGTTATTATAAAAACGTGCTGCCATTTGTCGCTAACTCAAATGCCAAATTAATTTGGAAAGGTGTTGTTGCATCAACTGTAATTGGAGATTCTAAAGATCAACCCGATATGATATTCTTAGTAGAATACCCTTCAGTTAATGATTTTTTAGGAATGGTTTCAAATCCTGAGTATCAAAAAATTGCAAACGACCGAACCATTGCTTTAGAATATGGTGGACTAATAGCCTGCAAAACATCAGAATAATGGAGAACATTCAAACTCATTTTCGTACTTGTAATCTTTGTGAGGCGATGTGCGGATTGGAAATTGAATATAATAAAACTGATATTATTTCAATCAAAGGAGACCCTGAAGATGTGTTGAGTAAAGGGCATATTTGCCCAAAAGCCGTTGCACTACAGGATTTATATCACGATAAAGACCGCCTAAAAACTCCAATTAAAAGAACTGATCATGGTTGGCAAGAAATTTCTTGGGATCAAGCTTTTAATGAAGTTACCGAAAAATTAAAATCTATCCAACATAAATATGGTAATGATGCTATTGGTGTATATAGAGGTAATCCGAATGTACACAATCTCGGATTGATGTTGTATAGCTCTCCATTTATTAAAAGTTTAAAAACACAACAAAAATACAGTGCAACTTCTGTTGATCAATTACCTCATCATATAGCATCTTTGTTAATGTTTGGGCATCAAATGATGATACCAATTCCTGATATTGACAATACTGATTTTATGTTAATTATGGGAGGCAATCCTGCAGCTTCTAATGGAAGTATGATGACCGCCCCTAATTTTTCCAGTCGTATTAAAGGAATTATCAAACGAGGTGGAAAGGTTGTAAATATTGATCCAAGATTTACCGAAACTTCAAAAATTTGTAGTCAACATCATTCTATTAAACCAGGTAAGGATGCCTTACTCTTATTGTCTTTAATTCATATTATTTTTGATGAAAAATTGGATAAAAAAGCACATTTGGCATCCCACATTAATGGTTGGGATGAAATTAAACAACTCTCAGTTGATTTCCCTCCTGAAAAAACGGTCACTTTAATAGGCATTGATGAATCTGATATTAAACAATTAGCTAGAGATTTTGTGAATGCCAATTCTGCGGTTTGTTATGGACGTATGGGGCTTTCAACGCAAGAATTTGGTGGCTTATGTCAATGGCTAGTGAATGTTTTAAATGCTATTAGCGGTAATTTAGACAAAAAAGGAGGTGCTATGTTTACACTGCCGGCAATTGACTTAGTGGGGATGGCTAAACATACTGGTAAAACGGGGACTTTTAACAGAAAGCAAAGTAGGGTTCATAAATTACCTGAGTTTACAGGAGAATTTCCTGTAGCCACACTCGCTGATGAAATTCTAACTGAAGGAGATGGGCAAATAAAAGCAATGATTACAATTGCCGGGAATCCGGTATTATCAACACCAAACGGAAAGCACCTAGAAAAGGCATTTGATCAGTTAGAATATATGGTAGCTATAGATATCTATTTAAATGAATCTTCAAAATATGCCAATATTATTTTACCATCAACTACTGGCTTAGAAACTGCGCATTACGATCTAGCTTTTCATCAATTAGCCATTAGAAATACAGCAAAATACAATAGCCCATTATTTGATAAAAAAGAAAATCAGCGTCATGATTGGGAAATATTAAACACCTTAACAGAAAATTTAACTGGCGAAAAAAATCCTGTCACACCTGAAATGATGTTGGACCATATGTTGCAATTCAGTCCATATAAAGATAAAAATATCTCTGTTAAAACACTAAAAGAAAATCCGCATGGTATTGATTTTGGCGCTTTAAAATCATGTTTGCCTGAACGACTATTTACTAAAAGTCATAAGGTAGAATTAGCTCCACAGGTATTTCTTAAAGATTTAGATCGTCTTAAAAAACAGATCTCGAATTGGCAAAACGAAGCAAAATCTGATTATCCTTTTGTTTTAATTGGTCGTCGGCATTTAAGAAATAACAATTCTTGGATGCATAATTCTAAGCTGCTAATGACTGGTAAAGAACGATGTACACTTTTAATTCATCCAAATGATGCCCAGGAATTACAATTAAATGATCATCAAAAAGTTACGATTAGTTCAAATGTGAATAGTGTTCAAATTCCTATTGAAATCACTAGTCAAATGAGGCAAGGTGTAGTGAGTATTCCACATGGTTTTGGTCATAACCGGGATGGAATTAGTTTAAAGCTAGCCCAAGAAAAGCCAGGAGTTAGTATCAATGATTTAACTGATAATCATAAAATCGATTTATTAACCGGTAATGCTGATTTTAGTGGCACCAAAGTAAAAATTGAAGTCTAATTTATTTGTTTGCGCACCAATTCACTTGGATTGATGCCAAATCTGTTTTTAAATTTTTCACTAAAATAAGAGGAACTGGTAATACCAACCTCAAACTGTACTTCACTAATAGTTTTAAATTTTTGTTGTTCTAATAGCTTATACGCTTCTTTTAATTTGATTTCTAAAATAAATTTAATAGTTGTAAGGCCGGTTTGTTCATTTAAAATTCTTGATAATTGTCTTTGGCTATAATTCATCTCCTTGGCTAGATCGTCAACTTTAAAATTCTCATTTGATAAATTTTTCAGAACTACTTTTTCAATTTTTTTAAGCAATTTATCAACATGAGTTTCTATTTTATCCTTATGAGATTTATTAGATGAAGCTATTGAAAGTTTGATTTCACTACTATTCTTTAAAAGATTGTTAATTCTAACAATCAACTCTTCTTTATTAAAAGGCTTTATTATGTAGTCGTCAATACCAATTGAAAACCCTTTAATTTTATCTTCAGGCAATGTTTTTGCAGTAATCAAAATAAACGGAATAGTAGCATATTCTGATACAGTTTTTAGTAGTTTCTTAAATTCATAACCATCAACTTTCGGCATCATTACGTCTGAGGCAACCAAATCAAATACTTGCTTTTTTGCCTCATCTATCCCTTCTAAGCCATTAAAAGCAAAAGTACAATTATAGTATGGGCTCAATATTTCTTTAAGATAATTACTCATTTCTATACTGTCTTCCACAATTAAAATTGAAGGTTTATTTTTATCAAAAATATTTTCAGTAATTTCTTCTTTTACCTCGATCAATTCCGTATTATTATACTTAATTGAAAATTCTTCCTCACAATTTTCAATAGATATGTTTTTAGAAAGAGGTATCTTTAATTGAAACTTACTTCCTTTCCCTACGTCACTTTTAACAATTAGATCTCCATTTAGAAATTGGGCAAAATCTTTTGCCAATAAAAGCCCTATTCCGATACCACCGATAGATTTATTATTTTTTGATTGGTAAAAACGACTAAATATTCGTTTCTGATCTTCTTTATCAATACCATGACCAAAATCAATAACTTCAATTATAAGATTATGATTAAGTATTTCTGCTGTAAAAATTACCTTTGAATTACTATTAGAAAATTTAATAGCATTAGAAATTAGATTTGTTAGTATCGTTTCAATTTTCCCAAAATCTAATTCAACCAAACAATTGTTTGGAATTTTTGATTTATAAATTAATTCTATAATTCTAGTATTTGCCAGTACATCAAACGAACAAAAAGTACTTCTTAAAAACTCATTTAAATTTTTTGAAACAATTTTTAATGATATTTTATGATCTTCAAACTTCAATAAACTTAGTATTTCATCTGCATCAAAAATTACCTTTTTACTATTAACCAGTGCATTGTCTATATATCTTTTTATTTTCGGATTATCATTTGTCTCTTCCTCAATTAAATTTAAATATCCATTAATTAAAGTGAGTGGTGTTCTAATTTCATGAGAAATGTTTTCTAAAAACGAGGTTCTTACTTGATTAAACTCATGTTCCTTTTCATAAGCTACTTCAATTTTTCTTTTCCTATTTCTTTGTGTATAATATCTCCATTGATATAAAAACAACACCCCAAACAAACTCGAAAAACCATATAAAAGTAAATTACTATTTTCATTTTTTTGTTTTTCAATAATTTTTTGTTGTTGTCTTATTTCATTTTCTTTTTCTGTTGTTTCAAACTTTTTACCATATTCAATCATTAAATCATTATTCTGATTTTTTAATAAAGAATCTGAGATGACTGCTCTTTTTTCTGCATAATAAAGTGCATTATCAATATCACCAATATTTCTATACACTTCACTGGTAAGTTTATTCTTATCAATATATAATGGTCTAATACTTTTTTCTGGAAAAGTACTATATAAGGTGTCCATATAAGCTTTTGCCTTTTCATTTTGATTCATTTTTACAAAGACATTCATTAGTTCCATGTAAGGCTCAGAAGCTTTTACATTAGCCTTTCTATTGTATTGTAAAGTTTTTTGATAATTTTTTACTGCCAAATTATAATCACTATATTTTGAATAAACTCTCCCTTTGTATAAATGTCCTAAAGCAGCATAGTTTGGTAATTTTGATTGTAAAGATCTTTTAATAGACAAATCAGTATAGTTAATGGCATCTTCTTTTGCATCGACCACTAAAGATAATTTCATGTATAAATAAATATAATCTGTATCTTTTTGTAGATCGTCATAAAACACATTTATTGAATTATATTCATCTAATGCCTTGAACATATACATTTTCGCCAGTTCAAACTCATCAATAAAATAATAATTCAGTGCAATATTTTGAAATAGTAGAGCAACATTTATTGTATCCTTAGCTTCCTTAGCCAAGATCAATGCTTCATTATAGTAGTTTGTGGATAGTTGATATTGTTTTTCACTAGCTTTTATTACACCCAATAAACTGTTTGTCAATATTTTAAAATACTCATCATCAATTTTATACGCAATTTCTCGACTTTTAACCATGTATTTTTTAGAAGAATCATAATCATATATAATTTTATAATGTAGCCCTATAGCGTGGTTAGCTTCCATAATTAGTTCTTCATTATTACTTTTTTCAGCATAATATAGTGATTGACTAGCATGAAAATACGTTGAATCTACATCTGAAGCTTCAAAAGATTTATCTACATGAAATCTTGCTTTCTCTTCAAATTCAGTTTTTGTTAATATTACTTCTGAAGTTTCTTGTGCAGATAATGATATTGCAAAAAACAGAGATAAAATGAGAGTAAATTTCATTAGAAGTATTTATAATTAATCTAATTATAGAAATGGTTCTTTCAAATATATAGATTATCTCTAATAAGATGGCAAAATGTCTAAGTATAGCAATAATTTGTCCAATTACAGAAAGCATAAAAAGTCAATAGTAAATATATTTGCAATGCTAAAATTATAGAGGCAAAATACCTTAGAAGAAACTCTTAATAATTGCTATGAAAGAGAGACTATTATCATTAGGGTTATATTGCTTAGAGTTTCTAGGAGAGATCAAGTAAAGGTTCTTCTTTCTTCCTTCTCTCCTAGATTTATAAAATTTCTTACACTTTATTCTTTACCAAAAAAATTAAGATTTACGGTATTAATTTTTTTAAGCCTTAGGCTTAATATTGAATTATATTTTTCCTGCTGAAAGAAAAAATAAATTTTTCGACAAAATAGTAAACTTCATATAGATGAAATCTCAGCACTACTTGAGTATTTTACTTTGTTTAACAATAACCATTGTGTCGGCACAGTTTAAAAATTCTAAAAACCTACCTTTTTCCTGGAAAACAGATACCATTAGACACTCTGTAAATCTTTCAGAAATTCAAATAGTTTTACCCAAAGGATCCTTCCCAACACTAGATCATCCCAAATTTGTTGCTAAGTCAGAAGGAATGCAAATGTTCTTTAAAAAAGAACCTGTAATTGCCATTGAAATAAATGGTTTTGCAAAAGCTTATTCCTTAAACATTCTAACAATGCACGAAATAGCTAATGATATCATTAATGGCATTCCAATTTTGGTAACCTATTGTCCATTGTGTAATTCCGGTATTGTGTATAACCGCATTCTCGAATTTGATAAAAAAAAAGAAATATTAGAATTTGAAGCTTCTGGTATGTTGCGCAATAGCGATATGGTTATGCTCGACCGGAAGACCGAATCGTTATGGCAGCAATCAATGGGGACAGCCATTGTTGGGAAATATAATGAAGCTCAATTAGACATCTTACCATCTTTAATTATTTCTGTTGAACAGTTTTTTAGCCGATATCCTAACGGTAAGATTCTTTCAAAAAAAACAGGTTTTACGGAGGTAGAAAAAAGATATGGGTACAATCCTTATACAAAGTACGATGAAAAAACAAACCCATTACAACAGTTTTTTGATAGTGATAAAGTAGATAAGCGGCTTCCAGCAATGGAACGGGTTGTTGATATTGAGCACAATGGTGATTATAAAATATATAGTTTTACTGATGTAGCAAAAAATGGTGTAATTAATGATTCTTTCAAAGGTAAAAAAGTAGTTCTTTTTTATAAATCAGGTACAATTTCTGTTATGGATGAAAATGATATTTCAAATTCAAAAGATGTTGGTTCAGTAACTGTTTTCAACTCAATTATTGGTACAAAGCATTTAACTTTTAAAAAGAAAAATGACTCATTTATTGATACCAAAACTAAATCAAAATGGGACATTACCGGATATTGTTATGCGGGGACACTTAAAGGTAAACAATTACAAATAGAACCTCATAGTAATCATTTTGCATTTGCATGGTTGGCCTTTCATCCTGAAAGTGAAATTTATAAGGAATAATTTGTAAATTGTCACAATTAACAAACAAACCTATTTTTAATGTCAATTTATTTGGCCGAATTTCTTGGAACATTTTTACTTATATTATTTGGTGGTGGTGTTGTTGCCAGTGTTGTTTTAAAAGGTGGTAAAGCTGAAGATTCTGGCTGGAATACCATAGTTGTTACTTGGGGTATGGCAGTAGCATTTGCCATTTATGCAGTTGGTAGTATTAGTGGTGCTCATATTAATCCTGCGGTAACACTAGGGCTTGCTTTTGTAGGTGAATTTCCTTGGACCAAAACCCCTGGTTATATCATTGCACAATTGCTAGGAGCGTTTACTGGCGCCGTTTTAGTATGGATTTTTTACATACCACATTGGTCAAAAACTGAAGATAAAATTTCTAAACTAGCTGTTTTTAGTACGGTACCTGCCATTCGTTCATACATTCACAATTTTGTAAGTGAAATGGTTGCTACTGCCCTGCTTGTTTTTAGCTTACTTTTTATTGGTACCAATAATTTTACAGAAGGTCTAAATCCTCTAGTAGTAGGTGCTTTAATTATCCTTATCGGATTTGGGTTAGGAGGCACTACTGGTTTTGCTATTAATCCGGCAAGAGATCTTGGTCCGAGAATTGCGCACTTTTTATTACCTATTCACAATAAAGGTAGCTCTGATTGGAAATATGCCCCAATTCCAATATTTGGATCTATAATAGGAGGCCTTTTAGGAGGTGCTGCATACCAAATACTATACAAAAATGATTTGCAATTAAAATATTGGATTGTAATTTCTATAACTATTATTGTTTTAATTCTAGCTGTCATAAAAGGTCTTAAATCTGAAAAAACTAAATTATAATGTCAAAAAAATATATCATCGCCATAGATCAAGGCACTACCAGCTCACGCTCGGTTTTATTTGATGAAAATGGCCAACAAATTGCAATAGCACAACAAGAATTTGAACAAATATTTCCGAAATCAGGTTGGGTTGAACATAACCCTCAAGAAATTTTAGATTCTCAATTAGCAACTTTTAAAAAGTTAATCGAAAACAATAATATCGATGTCAATTTAATTAAAGGAATAGGTATAACCAATCAGCGAGAAACTACTCTAGTCTGGAATAAATTAACCGGAAAAGCAATTTATAATGCCATTGTCTGGCAAGACAAAAGAACCGCTCCTATTTGTGAAGATCTTAAAAGTAAAGGCCTCGAAGATCATGTTAAAAAAACTACCGGTTTGGTAATTGATTCTTATTTCTCAGGCACCAAAATTAAATGGATTTTAGACAATGTAGAAGGTGCGAAAGTACTTGCCGAAAAAGGAGAGTTATTATTCGGTACTGTTGATACTTGGTTATTGTGGAATTTAACAAATGGCAAAGTGCATGCTACTGATTATTCTAATGCCTCTCGTACGATGCTTTTTAATATTAAGACATTACAATGGGATGAAAAATTATTGGAAGCACTTGATATTCCTAAAAATATGCTTCCCAAAGTAAAACCTTCAAGTTTTCATTTTGGAGATTTTGAATATAAAAATCATAAAATCCCCGTAGCAGGTATTGCCGGTGATCAACAAGCTGCCTTATTTGGACAAGCATGTTTTAATAAAGGAGAGGCTAAAAACACATATGGAACGGGTTGTTTTATGTTGATGAATACGGGCGAAAATTTGCAGTATTCAAAAAACGGATTACTAACTACCATTGCATACGGAATTGACAATAAAGTTTATTATGCCTTAGAAGGGAGTGTTTTTATTGCCGGAGCAGCCATACAATGGTTGCGCGATGGCTTACAACTTATCAATTCAGCTGAAGAAAGTGAGGAAATTTCAAGACAACTGGAGGGCGATAATCCGGTATATGTAGTTCCTGCTTTTGCAGGATTAGGTGCACCTTATTGGGATATGTATGCACGTGGTGCAATTTTCGGTTTGACTCGAGATACCGGTAAAAATCACTTGGTAAAAGCTACCTTAGAATCATTGGCATACCAAACAAAAGATTTGGTAAATGCTATGCAAGAAGATAGTAAGATCAATTTAACTTCTTTAAAAGTTGATGGTGGAGCTTGTGCAAATAATGTATTGATGCAATTTCAAGCAGATATTTTGAATACTGAAATTGAAAGGCCTAAAAATATTGAATCTACCGCATTGGGTGCAGCTTATCTTGCCGGAATTGCAATCGGGTTATGGAAACAACAAGATATTATTTCAAATAAAAAAATTGAAAGAAGGTTTATGCCAACTATGGAAGAAAATAAAATAGAAAAATTATATAATGGATGGCAAAAAGCAGTTAAACGTACCATGAATTGGGAAGAATAAAATCTGAAATCCTCAAAAAATAAAATGAATATGGCATTCTATTCAGAAATAAAAAATAGAGAACAAAAGTTTATTGAATCTCAAAAAATGTTTTTTGTGGCAACTGCTCCAAAACATGGGAGAATTAATCTATCTCCAAAAGGCATGGATACTTTTAGGGTAGTTGACAAAAATCGTATAATTTGGTTAAACTTAACAGGTAGCGGTAATGAAACGGCCGCACATCTGTTAAATGACGGACGAATAACAATAATGTTTTGCGCTTTTGAAGGCAAACCAAATATTTTACGCTTATACGGAATCGGAGTTGCTATTCATCCAAAAGATGATGAATGGAATAATGTTATTTCTTTATTTCCAGAAATTCCCGGATCTCGTCAAATTTTTGATATTCAAATTGAAAGTGTACAAACTTCTTGCGGAATGGCAGTTCCGTTTTTTGATTTTGTAGACCACAGAAATCAATTAGCCGATTCAGCGAAAAAACAAGGACAAGAAAAAATTGAAGCCTATTGGAAAGAAAGAAACGAACTTAGTATTGACGGCATTCCCACAGGGATATAAATTATTTTTAAATGAAGATTAATAATTTCTCCAACCTTCAAAGATCAAAAACGGTTGCTAATTTAGTAGCTGAAGAATTTGATCTGCTTGTCATTGGTGGAGGTATAACAGGGGCTGGTATTGCATTGGATGCGTCTTCAAGAGGTATGAAAGTAGCATTGATTGAAATGAATGATTTTGCCTCCGGAACGAGTAGTAAATCAACCAAATTAATTCATGGCGGATTACGTTATTTAAAACAATTTGATTTTTGGTTGGTGAAAGAAGTTGGTTCTGAACGTGCTGTTGTTCATAAATTGGCGCCACATTTAGTGATTCCCGAGAAAATGGTTTTACCATTAATAAAAGATGGTACGTATGGTTCATGGTTAACTTCAATAGGTTTAAAAATATATGACATTTTAGCCAGTGTTGAAGGTGATGACAAACGTAAAATGCTAAATAAAGAAGAAGCATTAATGATCGAACCACTACTTCCGGATTCCATTCTGGAGGGAGCGGGTTATTACGCAGAATATAGAACTGATGATGCTCGATTGACTATAGAAGTTTTAAAAACTGCGTTAAATTATGATACTACCGCATTGAATTATTGTAGTGCTGTCGAATTCATTTATAAAGAAGAAAAAGTGAGTGGTGTCAAAGCTATTGATACCATTAATAATAAAAAATTCAATATCAAAGCCAACTACATGGTAAATGCAACAGGGCCTTGGGTTGATGATCTAAGACAGATCAATCAATCAAAAACGGGAAAACGCTTACATTTAACTAAAGGAGTACATCTAGTCTTGGTGCATGAAAAATTACCAATAAAACATGCGGTGTATTTTGATATTCCTGACGGGAGGATGATGTTTGCTATCCCTCGAGGGAAAACAACCTATATAGGCACTACCGACACTAATTTTCAAGAAAATAAAAACAACGTTGAAGTCTCTACCGTTGATGTGATGTATTTAATAAGTGCTGTAAACAATATGTTCCCTTCAATTAATTTAAGCCTTGAAGATATACAATCAAGTTGGGCAGGTTTGCGTCCATTAATTCATGAAGAAGGAAAGTCTGCTTCTGAACTTTCTCGGAAAGATGAAATATTCGTATCAGATTCAGAATTGATATCTATTGCCGGAGGGAAACTAACAGGATATAGAAAAATGGCTGAGCGTATTGTTGACCTGATCGGCAAAAAGTACTTGAATAAATATGAAAAGCAATTTAAAGACATTCAAACCCATCAGATAGTTTTAAGTGGCGGAAAGTTTAAAAATTTTAAAGAAGTTCAGAACTATCAGAACAAAATATTTAAACAGATTAAATCTGAAGGTTTCACTAAAATTGATGCCAATTATTTGGTATATAATTATGGAAAGCAATCTAATATTATACTTGAAAAATTTTCAAAGTTAAAAGATGTCAATGCTGAAATTCGTTTGGCTAAGGCAGAATTATGGTTTTGTATTCAATATGAAATGGTTCAAACTCCATTGGACTTTTTTATGAGAAGAACGGGTAGACTCTATTTTGATATTAAAAGTGTTGAAAGACTAAAAAAATCTGTTCTTGAAGAGTTTGTGACAGTTTTTAATTGGAATAAATCTACGCAAAAAAAATATCGAAAAGAATTAGAGCAAGCTATATTTCAAGCGACTAATTTTAAATAAAGTATTAAAGCCTTTTAGATTTTTCAATATTTGTTGTTTCAAATTCATTTATATCTATACTGTACAGTGCTCTTGATGGAAAAGAAGAATAACTATTTTCTCTAAAACCACCTAGAATATATAGTTTATTATTGGCGTAAAATAATTTAGACGATTTAAGATCTAGATCAATTAAGTACTGTTTTAATTCTTTTCTTTTGATATTATAGGTAACTATTTTCCCATCGTTAAATAAATAAACCATATTATTTTTATGAGTTATAGCAGACGTATTTATTCCTTCAAACAAATCACCTTCTTTTTCCCATTTCCCACTAATCAAATCAAAACTTTCAATTTCTGTTAAAGATTTTTCTTTAAAACCACCCAATAAATACACTTTATCATCAATTAAAACACCATTGGTCTCTTTAGCAGATGGCATCGTTGTCAACTCATACCAAAGTCCTGATTTTAGATCATACAAATGAACCTTATTAGAATATTCTTTAACTTCATTTTTATCCTTTTTAACAGAACCTCCCATAACAATAATATTGTCATTATATGTAAATGATGCGAAATCTACTGCCTGATGCGGATTCGTATTATCAATAATAATATTTTTATCATTCTTATCAAATACTTCTATTTTATCATCTAAATATTCATACTTTCTGCCCATAGATAAAGTTTTACCTCCTAAAACATAAATTTTGTCACCATAATTATTTAAGTTGTGATGGGCTCTTTTACTAAACTTTTTATCTGTTACCTCCCATCTATCAAGCTTTATATCATATATGTATAAATCTCCTCGATAAAACTGACGAGTGAAATTATTGGCCTTTAACCTACCCGATAAAACGGCGAGTTCAAGATTTTCTGGATCATAATCCAACATTTTTTTCATTTCATTAATTATAATCGAAGACTCACCACCAATAACATATATCTTATCATCTTTAAGTAGAGAACCAAAAGAAGATAATCCCCTTTTCATTGGTGTCAATTTTTTGTAGTACAATCTGGGTTTTAATTTTCTCTCCCAAACCAATGCTACATTCTCTAATTTCAATTCATCTTTAACAAGACTTACAGAATAGTTTCTTATATTTTTTGAATACAATAATTTTTGGGTCTTATAACCTATAAAGGAGAAAAATAGGGTATCGTTGGTTTTAATTTGAGAAGAAAGTTTTAATCTATATTTTCCAAATCCGTTGGTTAATGTTACTTGCTCTTTATTTTTAATATATACGTGTACTTCTTTCAATGGTTTTTTAGTAGTAGCATCTAATACCGTACCTTTAATATATTGAGCAAATGAAAATTGAATTGTAACTAAAAAAAGTAGTGATAATATAGTTCTTTTCATAACGGTTGGTTTGATTAAATGGCATCAAAAATTATACCATACATGCATGTTTTCGATTCAATATTATGACAATTTCATATCCATTAAAATTGAAAAAGCTATCCTTAAAGAATTTGAGACAGTTTTTAATTGGAAGAAATCTACTCAAGAAAAATATCGTAAAGAATTAGAACAAGCTATATTTCAGGTTACAAATTTTAATTAAATTATTATAGCTTTTTAGATTTATGAATATTTGTTGTTTCAAATTCTTTTAAATCTATACTATACAACGCTTTTGACGGAATAGTTGAATAACTATTTTCTCTAAAACCGCCTAGAATATACAGCTTACTATTGGTGTAATATAATTTAGACGATTTAAGATCTAAGTCAATTAAAAATTGTTTCAGCTCTTTTGTTTTGATGTTAAAAGTAACCAGCTTGCCCTCATCATATAAATAGACCATCTCATCTTTATGAGTAATGGCAGGAGTACTTATACCTTTAAATAAATCGCCTTCTTTTTTCCATTTTCCGCTTATTAAATCAAAACTTTCAATTTCTGTTAATGGTTTTTCGTTAAAACCACCCAACAAATAAACTTTATCATCAATTAATACGCCTTTAGTTTCTTTTGCTAATGGCATTGTTGCTAACTCATACCAAAGTCCTGATTTTAAATCATACAAATGAACTTTATTTGAGTATTCTCTTTTTCCATTTTTTTTCATTTTAGTAGAGCCTCCCATCATTATTATTTTGTCTTTATAAGTGAAGGATGCAAAATCTACTGCCTGATGCGGATTCGTATCATCGATAATAATATTTTTATCATCCTGATCAAATATTTCTATTTTATTCTCTAAATATTCATACTTTCTACCCATTGACAAGGTTTTACCTCCTACGACATATATCTTATTATCATAATTATTCAAGTTGTGAAAAGCTCTTTTTCTAAACATTTTATCTGTTACCTCCCATGTATCGAGTTTTATATCATATACGTTTAAATCTCCTCTATAAATTTCGCGGGAGAAATTATTTGGCTTTATCCTACCTGATAAAACCATGCCTTCAAAATTTTCCGGATCATAATCAAAAGATTTTTTCATCTCATCAATTATAATCGAGGCAGCACCACCAATTACATAAATTTTGTCATCTTTTAACAGAGAACCAAAAGAAAATAATCCCCTCTTCATAGGTGTAAGTTTTTTGTAATGTAATCTGGGTTTTAATTTTCTTTCCCAAACTAATGCTACATTATCTAATTTCAATGCATCTTTAACAAGACTTACTGAATAGTTTTTTTTATTTTTTGAAAAAATTAATTTTTGAGTTTTATACCCTATAAATGAGAAAAATAAGGTATCGTTGAATTTAATTTGAGAAGAAAGGTTTAATCTAAATTTTCCAAACGAATTTGTTAAAGTTACCTGTTCTTTATTCTTAATATATACATGTACATTCTTCAACGGTTTTTTAGTAGTTCCATCTAATACGGTACCTTTAATATATTGAGCAAATGAAAATTGAATTGTAAATAAAAAAAGCAGTGATAGAATAGTTCTTTTCATAATGGTTGGTTTAAATAATTAGCTTCAAATATTATACCGAACACACCAAATTATATATTAAACATTTAAGACAATTTCATATCCATCAAAATGGAAAAAGCCTGTTTAATATCAGTCTCTTTTACCACAATGGTGATTTCATGTGTAGTAGAGATGACTTCTTGTACAGGTATATCCGCCCAAGCCAATTGTTTTAAAATAAAATAATATACACCCGATTGTTCAACATTAGATTTTGGCAGTTTTATGGTAATAGAAGCCAAATTAGTTATGGAATATAGTACTATTTCGTCTTTAAATATTTTATCAATTTTTGCTTCTAACTTTTTACTAACCACAATATTAGTCTCAAATACACCTTGTGATATTGTAAAAAAATTATCACTGTCATTGCCAATATCATTTAACAATTTCGTGATTTTTCGAATTAATGTTGGTGTATTTTTAAAAGTATAATCACATAGATCAGATCGCATTATAAAATCGCCTGAAGAAAGTGCAATTTTTTTTATGTTTCGCCTGGTTTTTAAAACACTTGATGGAGATAAACGGTTTATAGCCATCATAATAGCACCATCTTTAATTTCCTTTTTCAGGATCTTTTCTACATCGGGTTTTATTATTCTTGCCAAAGACGATACATTTATCAATTTATCATATAAGGCCTCTTCAACGAAAGGAGTTTTGTTAATAATGGCAGTTACTGCCTGCTGAATAGTTCTCATGTTTAAATTTAAACTTATTGTTATAATTTGTAAAAATAAAATAAAAAATTGCACATCAAGCCATTCTAGACAATTTTTGTAGAAAATTATAAATTATGATTGTTTTAAAGTTTGGCGGAACCTCCGTTGGTAATGCCGAAAATATTAAAAAAACGGTTGAAATTATTAGTTCTTTTAGCGAAGCTAAGATAGTTGTGCTATCCGCTGTATCTGGCACGACCAATTCTTTAGTTCATATAAACAATCTTCTAGCCAATGGTAAAAAAGAGGAAGCCATATCGGCTATAGATCAACTTGAACACAGGTACCATTCTTTAATTGATGAGCTTTTCTTATCTGAATATTCTCAGTTAAAAGCATTGACCTTTATCAGAAATAATTTTAGCTATTTACGTTCATTAACTAACAAATCATTTGAAAACGAAAAAGTTATTTTAGCACAGGGTGAAATCATCTCTACCAACCTTTTTCAATTGTATCAAGGAGAAATTGGCAATACATCCAAATTAATTTCTGCAATAGATTTTATGTCTATTGATGAACATAGCAAGCCTGATTCAAAAAAAATTCAAAAAAAATTGAATGTAATTCTTAGTCAAGAAAGTAGTTACAATACTTTAATAACACAAGGTTATATATGCAAGAATGCTACCGATGAAATTGACAATTTAAAAAGAGGTGGAAGTGATTATACCGCTTCATTAATTGGTGCTGCCATCAAAGCATCAGAAATCCAAATTTGGACAGACATTGACGGTATGCATAATAACGATCCCAGATATGTAGAAGGTACATTTTCAATTGATGAAATGACATTTGATGAAGCGGCAGAATTAGCCTATTTCGGGGCAAAAATATTGCATCCACAGAGTATAATCCCTGCACAGAAAAATAACATACCAGTATTGCTAAAAAACACATTTAATCCAACTGACAAGGGTACTATCATAAAAAATTGTAAGAACAGTAAAGGTGTAAGAGCCATAGCTGCGAAAGATGAGATCATAGCTATAAAAATAAAATCTTATAGAATGTTAATGGCCTATGGTTTTTTGAAAAATATTTTTGAAGTTTTCGAAAAATATCAAACCGCAATAGATATGATCACAACTTCAGAAATTGCTGTTTCACTCACCATTGATGACGCAACATATCTAAAAGAAATCACTGAAGAATTACAAATATTTGGTAAGGTTGAAATTGATAAACAAATGAGTATTATTTGTCTGGCAGGCAACTTTTCTCAAAGTGGGAAAGGTATTAATGCTTCGGTAATTAATTGTTTGAAAGATGTTCCAATTAGAATGATCTCTTATGGTGGCAGCAATTATAATATGTCATTATTAATCACCACTGATGACAAAGTAGATGCTCTTAACTTATTGAATGAAGGGCTATTTGTTCAAAAACAACTTCAAAAAGTATAAATGCTAAAACACCAACTATTCTTAATTAGAATTTGGTGTTCGTATTTTAGTCAATCAATTCTGTTAACTTTTGAAACTCGGTTTTCGCATCTTCCCCTCCATAGAGAATAGCATAAACAGTATCAATAATTGGAATTTTTGCATTGTTCTTTTGATTCAATTCGTAGGCACTTTTTGTAGCGTAATATCCTTCAGCAACCATACTCATATCTAGCATAGCAGATTTGACTGTGTAACCTTTTCCTATCATATTACCGAACATTCTATTCCTACTAAAAGTTGAATAACCGGTTACCAATAAATCTCCTAAATATGCCGAATTGTTAATGTTACGTTTCATTTTATGTACTTTTTTAATAAAACGATTCATTTCTCTAATTGAGTTTGACATCAATACTGATTGAAAATTATCACCATAACCCAATCCATGTGCTATTCCTGCTGCAATAGCATAAATATTTTTAAGCATCGCCGCATACTCAGTGCCAATAATATCATCAGAAATTTTGGTTTTTATATATCTACTTGACAAATTATCTGCAATAAATTGTGCTTTTTTTTCGTCTTTACTGGCAATGGTTAAATATGATAAGCGTTCTAAAGCAACTTCTTCAGCATGACATGGGCCAGTAATTACTCCAATGTCTTCAAACGGAATATTATATTTTTCGAAAAAATGTTCGCCCACGATATATCCTGACTCCGGCACAATACCTTTAATAGCAGAAAATATAATTTTTCCCTTAAGGGGAACTGTTATTTTTTCTAATTCTTCATTTAAAAAAGCGGAAGGAATGGCAAAAATTAAATAATCAGCGTAATTTACCATCTCATTTATATCATCGGTCAAAAACAACTTTTCAGTTTCAAATTCAACCGAGCTGATATAATTAGGATTGTGTTTATTTCGCTTTATATGTTCAACAGCATAATTACTCCGCATATACCATCCTATGGTATCTAAATTTTCACTGAGCATTTTTACAATAGCTGTTGCCCAACTTCCACCACCAAAAACGGCTATCTTAAGTTCATGTTTCATAAGCATTATATAACACATCAAAAATACCACTTTTTAAAGAAACTTTATGACCTATACTATGGTATTCAATAATTTCATAGCTTTGTATAATTAATTAACCAAAAAACCAAAAAACATGTCAGAAGAAAATAAAGATTTTGAAGATGAAGTAAAAGAAACAGCTAGTGATTTTAAAGAAGGGGCTAAAGAAGCCTTTGATAATTTAAGCAATGCCGGTGGTGAAAATAAAAAAGTATTAGCAGGTGTTTTGGCAATAATTTTTGGCTCATTAGGAGTTCACAAATTTATTTTAGGTTATCAAAAAGAAGGACTCATATTATTAGGTGCCACTGTTGTGGGATATGCAACCTTATGTATTGCGATCGGTGCATTTATCTTAATGGCTACTGGGATAGTTGGTTTAATAGAGGGAATTATCTACTTAACAAAATCAGACGAAGAGTTTTACGAAATGTATCAGAAGAATAAAAAAACTTGGTTTTAATTTAAAAACTTAATTATAAAAAAAGTGCTTATTGGTAAGCACTTTTTTTACCTAATTAATTAGATAATAATTCATTTTCAGAAAGTTTCCTTTCTAATTCAGCTTGAAATTCTTCCATTACCGGTTTAACGGTACTATCTGGTAAATCAGAAATTCTAATGTACATCAGTCCGTCTACAGCGTTGTTAAATTTAGGATCTACATTAAATGCCAATAATCTTGCATTTTGCTTTACATATTTTTTTAGCAATACCGGCATTCGTAAACTACCAGGCTCTAACTCATCAATTATCTTATCAAATTTTACCATGTCGGCTTTACTGGCGTCAAATACAAAATCTTTATCGGCATCATTTAATTTTACCTTATATTCTTTTTTAGGATGAATGTACTGTGCCAAATATGGATCATAATAATGCGATTTCATAAATTCGATCATCAATGATTTTGAGAAATTAGAAAACTGATTGCTAATGCTTACGCCCCCCATCAAATATTTATATTCAGGATAACGCAACGTAACATGTACAATTCCTTTCCACAATAAAAATAATGGCATTGGTTTTTGTTGGTATTCTTTTATAACAAATGCTCTCCCCATTTCAATGGTTTCTTCCATCATATTATACAATTCAGGCTCAACCCTAAATAAGGTGTTTATATAAAAACCGTCTATGCCATTTTTTTTATAAATTTCATGACCCAGACCCATTCTATATGCACCAACAACCGCATTTTTAGCACTATCCCATAAAAACATATGATGATAAAATTTATCATAATTATCAAGATCAATTGCCTCATTAGTACCTTCACCAACTTCCCGAAAGGTAATTTCTCTTAATCTACCTATTTCACGTAGAACATTATGTAATTTATGACTTTCAGCAAAAAAGACTTCATAGTTCTTACTTACTAATAATCTGGCATCATTTTTCCTTAATTTTTCAACCTCTCTTATTAATTTATCTTGGGAAACAGGAGAAATAATCGCTTTAGGCTGCTTAGATATTTTTAATGATGGCGTTTTAATTAATGGCGAATTCACCTCAAAAGGGTTTGCCAACATGTAAGTTTTCTTACGTAGAAAAGCGTGAAAATCATCAATGTTCTCATACTCTTCTTGAGCTTTTACAGAAATGACCTTACCAATCCTTACCTTAATAACCCTGCTTTTTTGAGTTAGCAGTTCTGAAGGCAATTTAGCAGTTCGAAGAGTATCACTAATTCTTGACAAAAAATAAAATAGTCGGCTATTTTTGGCATGAAAATAAATAGGAATAATAGGCACTTTAGCCTTATGAATTAATTTTACAGCACCTTCTTCCCATGGTTTATCGACAATAAGTTTACCATCTTTATAAGTAGACACTTCTCCTGCTGGAAAAATTCCTAACGGATTCCCTTCTTTTAAATGCAATAATGCATTTTTTATACCTGTAATACTTGATTTAGCATCCTTTCTATCTTCAAAAGGGTTAACAGGCATCACGTAGCTCTTTAAAGGCTCTATTCTATGTAATAAAAAATTAGCAATAATTTTATAATCCGGCCTATTTTCTGCCAATAATTTTAGCAGTAAAATACCATCAATTCCACCAAGAGGATGATTTGAAACAGTAATAAATGAACCTTCCTTGGGAATCCGTTTTAAATCTTCTTCAGGAATCTCAAAATCTATTTGAACTTCATTTAAAATAGCATTTAAAAAGGCTACATCTTTTTTACCTTTATGCTTCTCATAAATCCTGTTAATCCTTGATATACGTAATGTTTTTAACAGGATCCAACCAATGAAAGTTCCTAAAAAACCATATTTTTCAAGATTGATAACACTGGCAATTTCTTTTGAAGATACGAGACCCATGTTCGATTTTTAGACAAATTCAAAGATAGAAAATTTATTGAATAACTATTTGCACAGTTTCCTTAGTTAATTGCTTTAATATCACATTACTATCATTTTCAATTTTCGTTATAGCATTTTCATCAAAGTGCCTAATAGTATATAATGAGACTTCCTTATAAAAATCAATTTTAAATTTATTTTCTAATTTATTTAATAACACCTCAAAATTATTATATTTATCATCCATACATACAGAAAAGCTAATAGCCGAATTTTGTATCAAATTTACCTTCATTTTATATTGATGAAGTAATTCGAATATTTCACTAATATTCCGCTCTACAATAAATGAAAAATCAATTGATGAAATTGATAATAAGATTTGATCTTTTTTTACAATAAAACAAGGTGTTTCAGGTAAAATATGAGCACCTCTACTAACCTTAGTCCCTTTATTTTGAGGACTTATAAACGACTTAACAAATAGTGGAATTTCCTTTTTCTGCAAAGGCTGTAATGTTTTAGGATGTATAACAGAGGCTCCATAAAATGCCAATTCTATGGCTTCTGTATAAGATATTTGTTGCAGTAATTTGGTTTCTTTAAAATAACGAGGGTCAGCATTTAAAACACCTTCAACGTCTTTCCAAATAGTTAAACTTTCAGCATCTAAACAATAAGCAAAAATTCCGGCTGAATAATCTGACCCTTCTCTACCTAAAGTAGAAGAATTCCCCTGCATTTCTCCAGCTAAAAACCCTTGGGTAATATATAATTTGTTCTTTAAAATATTTGTTTTAATATTCTGTTCTGTCAAATTCCAATCTACTTTAGCATCTCTATAATCACTATTTGTTTTAATAAAATTTCTAACATCAATCCATGAATTTACAATGTGAATATCATTCAAATACATGCTTACTATTTTAGTTGAAATTAGTTCAGCAACAGGAACTATTTGGTCATATACATAATTATAATCAGTTGATTTATTGCTAATCATAAACTCGGTCATTGCAGTAAATTCTATTTCTATTTCAGAAAATACTTTGTGTTTTTTATCCTTAAATAATTCAGTAGCAATATCATAATGGTAAGCCCTGACTTGATCAATCAAAAATGGTAATTCATCTCTTTTATAAAAATATGCATTGGTCAATTTTTCAAAAGCATTCGTCATTTTACCCATTGCCGAAATCACAATAAGAATATTATCATAACCGACTTTTTGTAAAACTTTAGCTACATTTTTAACGCCATTTGCATCCTTAACCGAGGCTCCTCCAAATTTAAAAATATTCATGTACTCTCCTTTATTATTTTTTAATAGCAATATGCATTTCTCTATCTATCATTTCCTTAGACAGAAACTCTTTACATAAGCGTTTCAATGTTTAGATAAATATTGAGTGATCTTTTCATTCTTAATTTGACAGATATTCCAATCTTCGTACATTGTCGCTCCCGTACTCTTATAAAATTCTATGGCAGGTGTATTCCAATCTAATACCACCCACTCCACTCTTTTTATTCCTTTTTGTAAAGCTTCTGTTAAAACTTTATCGTACAACGCTTTCCCAATTCCTTTTCCTCTAAATTTTTCTGTAACAATTAAATCTTCCAAATGTATTGAAGGCCCATCCCAAGTAGAAAATCGATTGTAAAATAATGCCATTCCAACAATTTCACCTTTAATTTCAGCTACGAAAGTATAAAAAGCCGGATTTTCTTTAAATCCGTTATTCTCTAAATCATGAACATTAATTTTAACAGCATCAGGTTCTTTTTCAAAAATTGCTAATTCAGTCACTAATTTCAAAACTGATACCATATCACCTCGTTTACCTCTTCTAATTATAAACCCCATAACATTATATATTTCCACAAATTTAACGATATTTGTATGCAATACACAACCAATTCATTTGCTATGCAAAAACACAGTACTCTAGGTGAGTTTATTATTGAAAATCAAAAGGATTTTAAGTATTCATCGGGTGAACTTTCTCGTTTAATGAATTCTATTAGGTTAGCGGCCAAGGTAGTTAATCACGAAGTTAATAAAGCAGGTTTAGTTGATATTTTAGGGAATGCAGGAGACACAAACATTCAAGGCGAAGATCAACAAAAATTGGATGTGTATGCCAATAATATTTTTATGCAAACGCTTACAAACAGACAAATAGTTTGTGGTATTGCCAGTGAAGAGGAAGATGACTTTGTAACTATTTCAGGAAATGATGAAACAAATGATAATAAATATGTAGTTTTAATTGATCCACTTGACGGATCTTCGAATATTGATGTTAATGTTTCTGTAGGTACTATTTTCTCAGTATATAGAAGAATTACAGAGTCTGGTACTCCTGTTCAACTTGAAGATTTTTTACAAGAAGGTAACAAACAAGTTGCAGCAGGTTATGTTGTTTATGGAACTTCAACTATGCTCGTGTACACCACAGGTCATGGAGTGAATGGTTTTACTTTAAATCCGGCTATTGGCACATTTTACTTATCGCATCCCAATATGAAATTTCCTGAAGATGGTACTATTTATTCTATAAATGAAGGATACTATATACATTTTCCTCAAGGTGTAAAAGATTATTTAAAATATTGCCAGATGGAGGAAGAAGACAGGCCTTATAAAGCCCGTTATATTGGTTCTTTAGTATCTGATTTTCATCGCAACATGATCAAAGGAGGTATTTATATTTACCCAACAAGTTCAAAAGCTCCACAAGGGAAGTTAAGATTATTATACGAATGTAATCCGATGGCATTTTTGGCTGAACAAGCCGGAGGAAATGCTTCAGACGGTTATATGAGAATTATGGATATTAAACCATCAGAACTACATCAGCGCGTTCCTATTTTTTGTGGAAGCAAAAACATGGTTGAGGTTGCTGAAAATTTTATGAAAAATTATCCTGAAGACGCTGATTATTAAAATTCAGTATAAAGCTGCAGTTGGTAGTACATTATAACGTAGGTATTAATTCTGAACAACTTTTTCTTTTAATTTAAAATACATTTTATAACCTTCTGGGATTGTGCTGTCTGATAGCATACATCCATCTTTTACATAAGGATAAATCTCTTCATATTTGGCTACATTATACATTCCTATTCTTTTATTGATATGTTTTCGTTTAATATCATGTGGACTTTCTAAACCTGAGGCGGCTACCAATTCTAAAAAACTATGCATGGTTTCTTCATGATAGTTTGCAGCCCTTACAGCCTTATCTTCAACTACTAATCCTTTCATTAATGATTTATTTTGTGTCGCCACGCCAACCGGACAAGTATTATTATTACATTCTAAAGCTTGAATGCAACCTATTGCCATCATCATTGCACGCGCACTATTACATCCATCGGCGCCTAAAGCAATTGCTCTTGCCATATGGAAACCAGTAATAATTTTCCCTGCCGCAATAACTTTTATTTCATCTTTTAAACCAAATCCTACTAAGGTATCATAAACAAAAACCAATCCTTCACGTAAAGGCATACCCATAGAGTTAGAAAATTCTACAGGAGCAGCACCTGTACCACCTTCACCCCCATCAACAGTGATGAAATCTGGTTTAATTCCAGTAGAAATCATTGTCTTGCAGATGTCGATAAATTCTTGTTTTTTACCCACACATAATTTAAATCCTACAGGTTTCCCTTCTGAAAGATCTCTCAGTTTTTTAATGAAGTGCATAAATTCAACAGGGTTAGAAAACGCAGAATGTGCCGGTGGAGAGTGTACATCAATATGAGGTTCTATATGTCTTATTTTAGAAATTTCTACAGTATTTTTAGAAGCAGGTAATATACCTCCATGACCAGGTTTTGCACCTTGTGATAATTTTATTTCTATCATTTTTACTTGAGGTTTAACTACCCCTTCTTTAAACGACTCATCATTAAAGTTACCATGCTCATCTCTACAACCAAAATAGCCTGTACCAATTTGCCAAATTAAATCTCCTTGATATTTCAAATGATATGGACTGAGTCCGCCTTCACCTGTATTATGAGCAAAACTCCCTATTTTAGCTCCTTTATTCAATGCCATAACAGCATTTTTACTCAATGAACCAAAGCTCATTGCCGAAATATTTAATAAACTGGAAGCATAGGGTTGTTTACAATCAGCACCTCCAATTATTAATCTTGGAAACTCACCTATTTCTTTTGGACTGTTCTTGGCGTACATAGAATGGTCCATCCATTCATAACCCGAACGATAAACATTCATCTGTGTACCAAAAGGAGTGGTGTCATTTTCTTTTTTTGCACGCTGATAAATTAACGACCTAAAAATTCTATTAAGCGGCCGCCCTTGGGTATCTGTCTCTACAAAATATTGCATGATTTCTGGTCTGACAGATTCTAGAACATATCTAAACCTTCCTAATAAAGGGAAATTGCGCCGAATGGTATGTTTTGTTTGCAAAATATCAAAAACTCCCATTAAAATAAGAGGTGCAATAATAATAAAGCTCCATAAAGCAGGCTGCCAAAATTGAGCTACAACCACAATAGAGATCGTTAAAATAATCGATAGTAGAATAAATTGTTCACGAATTTTCATGTTAGTATTTATTGTTATTTAATAGTCGTTGATTTTGAATCTTTTGGAATCTAATATTTGTTTAACTATAAAAATAGGTTTGCTGCTAAAAATAATAAATTCTTAAATAGAATGAGTTACAAACTTTAATTGATTTTTAGTCGCAATGCAAGATGTAACTTTTCATATTAATTCTATCTTTACCAAAATTTAAAATCAATGGGTCTAATAAAAGTTAAAAATATCCGCTTGTATGCGTATCATGGATGTTTAGATGAAGAAGGTAAAATTGGTTCTGAGTATAGAGTAGATCTATCTGTAAAAGCAGACCTTTCTAGATCTGCAAAAACTGATAACTTGAGTGATACTGTTGATTATGTTCATTTAAATAAAATTGTTAAAGAGGAAATGTCTATCAGAACTAAACTCCTTGAAACCGTTGCTGACAAAATTTTGATGCGAATTTTAAATGAAATTTCAATTGTTAATAGTGCCACTGTAGAAGTGTCTAAAGTGAATCCTCCAATTGGTGGCAACGTTGCTATGGTTACAATAAAAATGAAAAAAACAAGAAACTAGTTTACAAAAGATGTCTTAGCCATTGCATACTCTATAATTTTGACTAAATTTGTAGCCTTAAAAATTGGGCGTTGTGGCCGAGTGGCTAGGCTGGGCTCTGCAAAAGCTCCTACAGCGGTTCGAATCCGCTCGACGCCTCAAAAACCTCATCAGTAATGATGAGGTTTTTTACTTATAATTTTTCTTAAATACGTCTATTTTTCGCATCTTTGTATTTCTATTTTAAGTGTGTGAAAATATATCCTATAGAAACCGGAAATTTTAAGCTCGATGGCGGTGCTATGTTTGGCGTAGTTCCTAAAACCTTGTGGCAAAGAACAAATCCGGCAGACAGTAATAACCTGATTGATATGAGCATGCGTTGTATGCTAATTGAAGATGGTAAAAGGTTAATTTTAATTGACACAGGAGTAGGTAACAAACAATCTGAGAAATTTTTTAGCCATTATTATTTATCTGGAGATTTTTCTTTAGACTCATCTTTGGCTAATTTAGGTTTTCATAAAGATGATATTACCGATGTTTTTTTAACACATCTTCATTTTGATCATTGCGGGGGAAGCATTCAGTTTAATAAAAACAAAAGCGGCTATGAACCTGCTTTTAAAAATGCCAAATACTGGAGCAACACAAATCATTGGCAATGGGCAATTGAGCCAAACCTAAGAGAAAAAGCATCCTTTTTAAAAGAAAATATACACCCTATTCAAGAAAGTGGCCAGCTAAATCATATTGAAATTGTTAATTCAAATTTTAAAGCCAGCTCTGAAGTAGGTTTTGGCATTTTATTTGCAGATGGTCATACAGAAAAACAAATGATCCCACATATAAATTATAAAGGAAAAACAATAGTTTTTATGGCTGATTTGTTACCAACCGTAGGCCATATACCACTACCTTATATAATGGGTTATGACACCAGACCATTATTAACGATGGATGAAAAACAGCAATTTTTAAATTTGGCAGCCGAAAATAATTTTGTATTATTTTTAGAACATGATGCTGATAATGAACTTTGTACAGTAAAACAAACCGAAAAAGGAGTTCGATTAGAACAGACCTATTCATTTAATGAAGTATTTAATTAATTTAATTTAGAAATGAGAATATTAAGAACAATTTCTGTAGCCGTAATAGCTACGATGACATTAGCTAGTTGTGGTACAACAAAAACGACAACTGCTACAACAGTAAAAAAAATAACCATTATCACAGCCACTGATAGCATTGTTGCTAAAAAAGGTGAAATGAAGGAAACTGAAATACAAGCCTGGCCTCATACTGATGTTTTTACAGACTCTATACCGGGGATGAGTTTAGACAAAGCTTATGACTTTTTAAAAGACAAACAAGGTGAAACTGTAATTGTAGGAGTAATTGATTCTGGAATTGATGTTGAACATGAAGATCTGAAAGATGTAGTCTGGGTTAACGAAGACGAAATTGCAAATAATGGTAAAGACGATGACAATAATGGTTATGTAGATGATATCCACGGTTGGAATTTCTTGGGTGGAGCAAAAGATCAATCAAACCCTGAGCAATTAGAAATGACCAGAATAGTGCAAAAATGGATGCCTCGTTTTGATGGTAAGTCTGCAGATTCAATTGCAGAAAATGACAAAGTTGATTTTGATTTATTTGTAGAATTGAAACAAATTATTGACAAAAAAAATACCAATGCCACAAATCAAGTTGCCCAATATACAGGCATGAAAGAAGCGGTTAGTAAAACTAATGATAGTATAAAAGTTTTATTAGCTGACAAGGAGTTGAATTTAGATAATATAAATGCAATTACATTTGAAGATCAAAATCTGACACAAGGTAAAATGATTATAATGCAAATTCTAGATAATGGCGCTACCTTAGAAGAAGCTTATGAACAACTAGATGGTGCCATAAATCATTACAACAACCAATTAAATGCTCATTATAAAGTAAATTTTGACGGAAGGCTTTCAAGTGATAATCCATATGACATCACTGATACAAATTATGGTAATAATTATGTTATTGGTTCTAAAGATGATGAAATTCATGGCACACATGTTTCTGGAATTATAGCTGCCAAACGGAATAATGGAGTAGGCATGAATGGTGTTGCCCACAATGTGAAAATTATGGCTGTTAGAGCAGTACCAGATGGTGATGAATATGATAAAGATGTAGCATTAGCGATCCGTTATGCCGTTGATAATGGAGCAAAAGTTATAAATATGAGTTTTGGTAAGAGTTATTCACCAAATGCCGAATGGGTTTTTGATGCTATAAAATATGCTGCTGAAAAAGATGTCCTTTTAGTACATGCAGCTGGAAATGATGGAAGTGATATTGATACTGCCGAAAATTTCCCGAATGATTCAAAAGACAAGCTTACTGAATTTTCTGATAATGTCTTAACCATTGGAGCTATGACGCGTCATTTTGATGAAAAAATAGTAGCTTCATTTTCTAATTACGGTATAAAAAATGTTGATGTTTTTGCACCAGGTTTAGAAATATATTCTACTTTCCCAAAAGACACATATCAATCTATTCAAGGCACCTCAATGGCAGCTCCTGAAGTAGCTGGTGTTGCTGCTTTAGTTCGTTCTTATTATCCTAATTTAACGGCTAGCCAGGTTAAACATATCATTATGGATTCTGGAATAGAATTTCATAAAGAAGTAATTAAGCCAGGTAGTAAAACAGATAAAATAAATTTTGACGACCTTTCAGTTTCTGGAAGAATTCTAAATGCTTACAATGCATTGTTAATGGCAGAAAAAATGTCTAAATAATTTATTACGTAAGAATAATATAAAAGCAAGTTCAATATATTGAACTTGCTTTTTTTGGAATCAATATTGATAAATTTAAATTAATATATTCGAATAAAAATCATTAGAACATGAAAAATAAGATCCTTTCAATTGTTATTCTTTTTTCATTGACAATCACTGCTCAAAATACTAATTATTGGCAACAACGGGCAGATTACACTATGTCTATTGATATGAATGTGGATAATTATCAATATAATGGTGTACAAAATTTAGTCTATACCAACAACTCACCTGACACCTTAAATACAATTTTCTATCATTTATATTTTAATGCTTTTCAACCAGGTAGTGAAATGGACATTAGATTACATCATGTGCCTGACCCTGACGGTAGAATGGTAACTAATTCAGGTACTAAAGAAGCACCGGTCTATGAAAGTAGAATTTCAAAATTAAAGGCAAATGAAATTGGTTATATTAAAGTGAATACCTTGACTCAAGATGGTGAAGCTATAAAGTTTGAAACGATAGGTACAATTTTAAAAGTAACATTAAATAAAGGTATTGAGCCTGGTGGAAAAACTGACTTAGAAATGACTTTTAAAGGCCAGGTGCCAGTTCAGATTCGTCGTTCTGGCAGAAATAATAAAGAAGGAGTTGCGCTATCAATGACCCAATGGTATCCTAAAGTTGCAGAATATGATTTTGAAGGTTGGCATGCCAATGCTTATATAGCAAGAGAATTTCATGGCGTTTGGGGAGATTATGATGTTAAAATTACTATTGATAAAAAATATATCCTTGGAGGAACAGGTTATTTGCAAAACCCTAATGAAATCGGTTATGGATATGAAACTGCAAAAATAGATCGGCCAAAAGGAAAAAAATTGACCTGGCATTTTACCGCACCAAATATCCATGATTTTACTTGGGCTGCTGATCCTGACTATGTTCATGATAAAATACAAGGAGAGCATAATGTAACTTTACACTTTCTATACAAAAACAATTCAGAATTTAAGGCAAATTGGAAGAAACTCCAGCCTAAAACTGCAGAGCTACTATCTTATTATAACAAGCATATCGGACAATATCCTTATAAACAGTATTCTGTAATTCAAGGTGGTGACGGCGGAATGGAATACGCTATGTGTACCTTAATTACCGGTAATCGAGCATATGAAAGCTTAGTAGGTGTTACGGCTCATGAATTTGCTCATACATGGTTTCAATTTTTATTAGCTTCTAATGAGGTAAAACACGAGTGGATGGATGAAGGGTTTACGTCCTATATATCAACCAAAGCAATGAACGAAATTATGCAACAGAACAAAGAAAATTTGCATGTAGGTTCTTATAAAAGTTATGTTCGTTTGGCAACCTCTGGTGTAGAAGAACCTCAATCTCTTTATGCTGATAGGTTCCATTTTAACTTTGCCTATGGTGCTTCGGCCTATAGCAAGGGTGAAGTGTTTTTAGCTCAGTTAGGCTATATTATCGGTCAGGATAATTTACAGAAAACATTAAAAAAATATTTTGAAGATTTCAAATTCAAACATCCAACGCCTAATGATTTTAAGCGTACGGCTGAAAAAGTATCAGGATTACAATTAGGCTGGTATTTAAATGAATGGACAAAAACCACTCATACTATTGATTATGCGGTTAAAGCAATTAATAATAGGGAAATTATCTTAGAAAATAAAGGAAGTATGCCAATGCCAATAGACCTTAAAGTAAATTATGTTGATGGTAGTACTGAGAATTTTTATATTCCTTTACGGATGTTATTAGGAAAGAAACCAACCACAGCCACTATAATTAATGACTGGTCTTGGGTATCACCTACTTACACTTTTACTACTGCTAAACCTGTTAAATCTGTTAAAATAGATACTTCAAAGCAAATGGCGGATATAGATAGTAGCAATAATGTTTTAGAAGTTATAAAAGAATAAATTACTATAAAATAAAAATCCGCTTTTCAGCGGATTTTTCATTCTATACTATTATGAGTAATATTCTGAAAAAGCCTAAACTTAAACCGTCATTATTTCTTTTTCTTTTATGTGATAAAGATCATCAATAATTTTAATATACTCATCAGTTAATTCTTGGATAGTATCTTCAGTATTACTTTTCAAATCTTCAGATATGTCTAACATTTTTATTTCGTGATTGGCATCTCTTCGGGCATTCCTAACACTTATTTTATCATCTTCAGATTCAGACTTAGCCTGTTTTGCCAAATCTTTTCTACGTTCTTCTGTTAAGGCTGGCACATTAATAATAATACTCTCTCCATTATTCATCGGGTTAAAACCTATATTGGCAGCTTGTATCCCTTTCTCTATTTCCTGAAGCATATTTTTCTCCCAAGGTTGAATTGTAATGGTTCTAGCATCCGGCGTATTTATATTAGAGACTTGACTTAACGGAGTTTGTGAACCATAATAATCAACCATTACACTTCTAAGCATTGCAGGTGACGCCTTACCTGCTCTAATATTTGCCAATTCCTTTTTTAAGTGGGATACTGCATTATCCATATGCTCTTTGGCAGCATCTATTATAAATTCAACTTCTTCGTTCATTTTAAATTAATTTTTATAGTAAGATCAAATAGTAAGCCATAAATATTCTGTCATCAAGAGTACTTGGGACAAATAACAAAACCAAATTACGAATAATATTTAAATTTTATAATATTTTTGTTTAAATACACTTATGTCTAGAATTCTGAAATTCTAAATATTAACTTTAGTTCCGATATTTTCTCCAGACAATATTTTTACCAAGTTCCCTTTTGTATTCATATCAAAAACAATGATGGGCAACTTGTTTTCTTCGCTTAATGTGAAAGCAGTCATATCCATTACTTTCAATCCTTTATTCATAACATCCTTAAACGTAATATTTTCAAACTTTGTAGCATCTACATTCTTTTCAGGGTCTGAAGAATAAATACCATCTACCCGAGTTCCTTTTAAGATAACTTCGGCTCCAACTTCAATTGCTCTTAACACAGCTGCAGTGTCTGTTGTAAAATAAGGATTCCCGGTGCCACCTCCAAAAATAACAACCCTGCCTTTTTCTAAATGCCTAACTGCTCTTCTCTTTATAAATGGTTCAGCAACCTGTTCCATTTTTATAGCAGTTAATAAACGAGTTTGAACTTCTGCATCTTCAAGAGCACTTTGCAACGCCAATCCGTTGATGGCTGTGGCTAACATACCCATATAATCTGCCTGAACTCTATCCATGCCATTACTAGCTCCGGCAACGCCTCTAAATATATTTCCACCACCAATTACAATAGCTACTTCTATACCCGCTTCAACTGCTCTTTTAATTTCTTGAGCATATTCGGCTATTTTTTTTGGATCAATTCCATATTGACGATCGCCCATTAAGGCTTCACCACTCAATTTTAATAAAATTCTTTTATAATGCATTTTTTGAAAGTTTAACAAATATACAAAATGTAAATACCAAATTACAAATCTATATGTGAATTGATTATTTTCGATACTGTTAGCAAAAACATCTTCAAAGGCTAGATAATTTCACAAACAATATTTTTAGAATTAGTAGATATATGGTAATGGGTAATTATTAGTTTGGCAATTCTTTTACTTTTTGGAGTTAAAAAATATTAGAAAAGGAAGAACAAAAAATAGTTCTACTTTCTTCTTCTAAAGGATAACCTTATCACTTTTGATATGTTACTTTATAATTAAAATCATATCACACTTTTATCTTTCTTTTTAGTAATTAAAGACGCTATCAATGCATAAAGAAGTCCTGGAAAAATAATAGTTACAAGCCATCCTATGAGCGTTGTGCTTAATGAAGTAAACTGATTGGGGTCTAAACTTTCATTGGCTTCTTCTATTGCAAGAGCAATTTGTTCTTCAGACATACCCATCATACTAAATATACTTTCGTTCATTTGATTCGAGCTTTCTTTCACTAATTCTACTAACTCTGGGTTAAGTATTATCATAATAAACGAGAATATTACACCAATGAACGATGCTATAGCGTATATCGCTATTGAAGGTACAAAAACTTCCCCAAAGCCGAGAAAACCACCTAAACTTTTTCGTTGCTGAAACCCCGCTCTAATAAGAAAAAAAAGATAAATTATAGTACTCATAATGATACCCCGAGTAAAATCATAATTGAGACTAGGGTTAATAAAGTAGAAGACTAAATAAACAACAATTAAAACTGCTCCTGCCAACAGTCCGTTTATTAAAATGTTTTTCATAATGGTTTTGAATTTATAGATTTAAAATTTCCAAAAAGGAATATGAATAGTTCTTGTTTTAATCGAATCTATTGCTTTTTTATCATATGTTTTATAATTAAGGGTTAAAAGATGTTCTCCTTTGTTTATGCTATCAGTAGGGAAATAGCACAGCAACCCCTTCTCATTCATATTAGGATGGGTATAAAATTTACATTTTAATGAATCATTATATGTGATCCCATCAATAAGTATTTGATTAGCGTCTAATAAGGATGTTTGTATTTGTACTATTTTTTTCTCTTTTTCAATATCAATTCTTTCATTCCACACCTTTATCGTGCTATCCTTTTTATACTTCATATAATCGTCTAGATTCAATATACTTTTATCATATTTACCTGCATTAAACCCTTTCATAAAGTTACTTTTGAATTTAGAATTTAGAGAGTCATTTTTAATCTTCCTACGTTGTTTAATTAATTTTAGCAGAGCCGTTGATTTTTGATTTTCAAGATTTAATATTGTTGAGTCTGTTATTTTTCCTTTAAATAATTTATGTCTTAATCCAGATTTTCGATAAGCAGTTATATTATATTTATTAGAAAGTAAATTTTCATCTATCCCAGCTAGTCTTATGAATACACTTGCATAATTACTTGTTATTTCATAGTTAGAAAGGCTTATCATTCTTATCCTTTTACGGCTAGAATTTGATATAGCTAGGTTCTTTTCTCGTAAATCATCATAATTATTACTAATAACTATATGTTTTGAAATAAAATTGTCGCCTCCAGATTGTCCATTTATTTCTGGAAAATGGGGATTAGCTTCCAATAGAAAATTAGGCAAAACAAGTGTTAATAATAGTAAATAAGGTATAGAAAACCAAAAAAGTCTTCGGGTGTATTTAGTATCTAAAAAGTTATAAAGTAAAGGTCGATAAATAAAAGATAAGGTAATAAAAGAATAAAATCTATAGATATAACCATAGACTTTAGAAAAGCTTTTATCCTGTATCTTTTTAAATAACCCCAATGTGATGAAATCAATAAAAACAAAAAATGCTAAAAATCCAAAAACGGTATTGATACCTATAGAAATAGCAGAGATGGAAGAATCATCAGAATTAAATAAATAATTTAAAAGTGCAGTTAATAAAATCCAAAAAATAATAAAAAAAGATAAAGATAAAAAGATAAAAAAGAGTAAAAATGTATAAGCAAATATAGAACTACAAATCTTTTCTAAACGTTCTATATAGTCATCAAATCCACCAACTCTTTTCTTAAAATATTTATTAAAAGATTCAGAGTATTTTAGTTTATCATAATCAATCTCTCCAGACACGTACCGCAATCCAATAGCGCCTATCCACAACCCTCTCATAATTACATGGATCAATAAATTGGTAAAGAAAACCAACCATGCTGCCTTAAGCATTTGTGTAACTACTCTGAGCACAATTGAAGCTTCACTTTTTACAGGATTATTAACAGCTAAAAAATTGGTGAAGGACTCAAGAATATCTCTACTCTCCCATATACCAAACAAGGCAAACCCAGATATTAGTAATTCTAATTGCCAACTTTCTTGTTGTAATTTTTCTAGCCACTCTGTAAAAATATTTTTATTTTCTTTTTCTTTTAGCATTGGGATTAAAACTTTCGTAATACAATCTTATAACGGTTATTTTATAATAAATTCAGAGCAAATATTACACAATCATCTAAATATCAGTAAATCATATTTAACTTAAAATATGTATATATGTATAACCCATGAACAATGTACGAAAATATTTAAAAAATTTAATCTCATTAATTAGAAAAAAATACTTACTAAAATTCCAAAACCAAAAAAACCTCATCGTTAGATGAAGTTTTTTTAGTTTATTAAAAATGTTATATGATACTGATACCTGTTCAGTAGTATAAATTTATCCTAATGCAACTCTTTTAAAGCTTACAACAGAAACATCTCCCAAGGTTTTTACATATTCAGCAACACTTTGCTTACTATCTTTAATAAAAGCTTGATTAACCAATGTATTGTCTTTAAAGAAACGTTTTAATTTACCTTTTGCAATATTGTCTAACATTGCTTCCGGTTTTCCTTCCTGTCGTAATTGATCCTTAGCAATTTCAATCTCTTTTTCAATAGTTGCTTGATCAACACCATTTTCATCTAAGGCTATTGGCGCCATTGCAGCAGCTTGCATTGCCACATCTTTTGCAACCACATCAGCACCATCTACAGCAGCAGACAAACCAACTAAGGTTGCAATTTTATTTCCTGCATGAATATAAGAACCAACAAATGGAGCCTCAATTTTATTGAAAGAACCTATTTCAATTTTCTCACCAATAACTCCTGTTTGTTCTATCAATTTTTCGGCAACCGAAATCCCGTTGAAATCTGCGGCTAAAAATTCTTCTTTTGAAGCATAGTTTAATGCTAATGCTGCAAATTGATTAGCAAGATCAACAAAAGATTCATTTTTACCAACAAAGTCAGTTTCACATCCTAAAACAATAGAAACACCTATTGTATTAGTATCATTTACTTTTGCGATAGCTGCCCCTTCAGAAGAATCTCTGTCTGCTCTTTTGGCAGCAACTTTTTGTCCTTTTTTACGTAAAATTTCGATAGCTGTTTCAAAATCACCATTGGCTTCAACCAATGCGTTTTTACAATCCATCATACCAGCACCAGTTTCTTTTCTAAGTTTATTTACTTCAGCGGCTGTTATTTTCACCATTTTTATTTCTTTTAATCGTTTAAAATTATTTTTCTTCTTTTACTTCTGTAGATGTTACTTCAGCTTTTACTTCTTTTTCTACCTCTACTGGAGCTTTTTTTGTTGCCGCCACTTTAGCTTCTTTTTCAGCATTAGCTTTATCTTTATCTGCTTTTCTCTCAGACAAACCTTCAGCTATTGCATCAATAACATATGTCAATATTTTATCGATAGATTTTGATGCATCATCGTTAGAAGGAATAGCAAAATCTATAGGCCTTGGATCTGAATTTGTATCTACCATAGCAAAAATTGGCATATTCAATTTTTTAGCCTCAGCAATAGCAATATGCTCACGTTTAGTATCAACTACAAATAAAGCTCCCGGTAAACGAGTCATATCAGATATTGAACCTAAATTCTTTTCTAATTTAGCTCTCTGACGCATTATTTGTAATTTTTCTCTTTTTGACAATGCTTTAAAAGTACCGTCTTGCTGCATTCTATCTATTTGAGCCATTTTTTTAACAGCTTTACGAATAGTTACAAAATTGGTCAACATACCTCCAGGCCATCTTTCGGTAATGTATGGCATATTTACGCTTTTCACTTTTTCTGCTACTATATCTTTTGCTTGTTTTTTAGTTGCTACAAAAAGTATTTTTCTTCCAGAAGCTGCAATTTTCTTTAATGCATTAGCAGTATCTTCAATTTTTGCAACTGTTTTATACAGATCAATAATGTGAACTCCATTACGTTCTGTATAAATATAAGGAGCCATATTAGGATCCCATTTTCTAGTTAGGTGACCGAAATGTACACCTGCATCTAATAATTCTTTAATGTCTATGTTTGCCATGATTTTTTGTTTACTTTCCTTTTATTTAGCAATACATAAGTAGTCTTTTACTTTTAAGAGTCTTATCTATTTGGATGCTAAACTGAATCTTGAACTTATTTCAAGATCTTTTTAATTATTGTTAATATTTTTTTATTAAAGTTCCGGTTACAATGTTGATTCAGAACCAACCAATGAAGAAACCAGTTTGGATTAACGTTTAGAGAATTGATATTTCTTACGCGCTTTTTTCTGACCGAATTTTTTACGTTCAACCATCCTTGGATCTCTTGTAAGCAATCCATGCGGTTTCAATATTGCTCTATATTCTTCGTTAATAAAAACTAAAGCTCTTGTAATTGCTAAACGAACAGCTTCAGCCTGACCAGTAACACCACCACCAAATACATTTACAGATATATCATATGACTTTGCATTATCTGTTAAATTTAAAGGTTGCATTACCTTATATTGTAAAGTTCCGGTAGTAAAATAATTATTTAATTCTCTTTTATTGATCGTGATCTTTCCTTTTCCTTCAGAAACATATGCACGGGCAACTGCGGTTTTTCTTCTACCTATTTTGTGTACTATTTCCATTAT
>Ga0209633_10000276_pt1 | contig 61557 bp, 57 predicted proteins | sample Cruoilmetagenom1_FD_187290 | JGI IMG/M metagenome (GOLD analysis project Ga0209633, IMG submission 187290) | Oil polluted marine microbial communities from Coal Oil Point, Santa Barbara, California, USA - Sample 1 (SPAdes) (version 2) | ecosystem: Environmental > Aquatic > Marine > Oil seeps ... | reverse complement strand
TTTCATCAAAAAGGATTCTCACTAAATACAGTTAAATCCAAAAAAATTTAATGCAAAATAAGAATTTCAATAATAAACGCTTTATTGATAAGAGGTTGGGTCATCAACACCCGCTAGCGCAAAGCCCGCAGCCCTTAAACGGCACGCATCACAAACACCACAAGCCGCCCCAGAATCATCGGCTGAATAGCAAGAGACCGTTTTTGAGTAATCGACCCCCAACTCAATACCTTTCTGGATAATTTCGGCCTTGCTCAAATCTATCAGGGGCGTATGGATGGTAAAGTGCTCGCCCTCCACACCTGCTTTTGTCGCTAAGTTTGCCAGCTTCTGAAAAGCCCCAATGAATTCTGGTCTGCAATCCGGGTAACCTGAATAGTCCACAGCGTTAACGCCAATAAAAATATCGTGGGCAGCCAGCACTTCAGCCCAACCTAACGCCATAGAAAGAAAAATAGTATTTCTTGCAGGAACATAAGTAACGGGAATCCCAGGCTCAAGATGATCTGGTACTTTTATACTTTCATCTGTCAATGCAGAGCCACCAAACCCTCCCATGCCTAACGTAACCACTTTATGCTCGACAACGTTGTACAACTTAGATATTCGTTGTGCAAACGCCAGCTCAGATTTATGTCTTTGCCCATAGTCAAAGCTGATCGCATAGCATTCAAACCCCTCCTGCTGGGCTATTGCCAGTGCCGTTACAGAATCTAAGCCACCTGATAATAAGATAATCGCTTTTCGCATGCTTTATTTTCCTGGGCGATCGCCCCAGATTGTTTTATGTAGTTGAACCTGAAAACGAACCTGAAGTCGATCCGCAAGTATCCAATCAGCCAGCTCTTCTGCTGCCTGTCTGCCCATACAAGGTGATAGCAGCAGTTCACAACGTTCGGTCAAGGCCTGTTCTTTGATGACATTTTTAACCCAGTCATAATCCTCTCTGGAGCAAATCACAAACTTAACCTCATCATGAGCAGTTAACGACTCGATATTGCCATAAAGGTTTTTGCTCATTTCACCTGAGTCCGGTGTTTTAAGATCCATCACCTTTTTGACACGTCTGTTAACAGCTGAGACATCAAGAGCCCCGCTAGTTTCAAGAGAAACTTTGTAACCTTTATCGACCAAACTATCCAGCAACACCAGACACTCCTTTTGAGCCAATGGCTCTCCGCCTGTAACCGTTACATGTGCCGATTTGTAAAGAGATACCTCCTCTAAAATTGCCTCGACAGACCATTTCTCCCCACCCTGAAAAGCATACGCCGTATCGCAGTAAACACACCGTAATGGGCAGCCTGTCAGCCGTATAAAAACAGTGGGGAGTCCAACAGTGGTGGACTCCCCTTGTAAAGAGTAAAAAATTTCAGTAATACGTAGATCGGCCACTGTTTAATGCTTCTCCTGCTTCATTCTACGCAACCGGTTTTCTGCCAACCGTGCAGCACTTGATTTCGGGAAACGGTTAATCACTTCTGTTAACTTCTTTCGCGCTGTTTTCCAATTTTCTTGCTCATAAGCGATATACCCTGTCTTCAAAAGTGCATCAGGTACTTTCTGGCTTTCTGGAAATGAAACGACAAGTTTTTCAAACTCGGCTTTTGCCTCATTAAAATCTCTTGTTACATAATAGGTTTCCGCAAGCCAATAGGTTGCATTATCTGCATAATCACCCGCCGGGTAGTCCGATAGAAACGCTTTAAATTGTTTTACAGACTCCGAATAACGCCCCTCTTTCAGTGTGTTAAAGGATTTCTGATAGGCTTTCCGCTCCGCAGCGGGGTTCACCGAAACCTGCTTTATTACAGCTGGCTCTGCAGCCTTTTCCTTCACCTTTTCTGTGGTGCCCGAGCCTATGGTGGGCATTCCCTTTTCTTTCGCCACCTCACCAACAGCCCCTTCAAGGGGTTGCAAGCGTCGATCAAGATCTAGGTAAATATCTCGCTGCCTTTTTTTGACACCATCCATATTAAAGGTCAACTCCTCAAGCTCACCTCTAAGTTGCTGAACTTCGCGCTTGAGCTGCTCAACCTGCCGATACATTTCAAGCGAAATTTTACTTGAGGCCGGTGAAACCCTTTGGCTCGAGGCCGCCCCTCCTCGCACGCCATCTACAACAGGCGGCAAAGGCTGCTCAGCTTGAGCGAAACCAGCTGTGCAAAGCAGCCCTACAGCTACTTTTTTACCTAACTTCATTAACTATTCTCCAGAATAGATGATTTCAACACGGCGATTTTGCTCCCATGACAGTTCATCATGGCCAAAGCTAACCGGCTTTTCTTCCCCATAACCGATTACTTGAATTTGGGATGGCGAAACATTCTGAAGCCTCATTAAGTCGGCGACAGTATTCCCACGTTGCTCACTCAATGCAACGTTGTATTCTCTAGAACCTCGCTCATCTGCATAGGCCTCTAGGATGACGTTTTTGCTTGGATTCTCAGCAAGATATGCAGCGTGAGCAGCAATTACAGGAAGGTGCTCGTCCGCCACTTCGCTGCTATCAAATGCAAAATGGATAACTCTTTTAGAAAGCAGACTTGCTGGATTTAACAGAGGATCACCTGTGTAAACCTCTCCACCTTCAATTCCGGTAGTCGATACACCTGACCCATTCCCGTAACCTCCACCCTCTTCTGTAGCTGTAGCAGAGCTAGCCCCGCCTATACCTAACGTTTCGCAACCAGACAAGACAAACAGACCAACAAAAATCAATAGTGCCGCTTTCAACTGCTTCATTATATTTCCTCTTTCTTTTATTTAAATGGTGACCAAGCTGGATCTCGAACTTCGCCACCTTTCATAACCAAATTCTGATGGACCCGCCCATCAGCAGAGACCGCTGCCAACAGCCCCCTTTCCCCTTTTTTTGCCGCATAGAGAATCATACTTCCATTCGGCGCAAAGCTTGGGGACTCATCAAGCTTACCGTTAGTCAGAACCTGAAGAATACCCGAATCAAGCTCTAGCACGGCAATCTGATATGCGCTCCCCTGCCTGTGAATCATTGCCAGACTTTTTCCATCCGGTGAAAATACAGGTCGAGCATTATAGCTCCCCTCATAGGTCAACCGCTTCGCTTTACCACCCTGAACCGGGATCTGATAAATCTGTGGCCTACCCCCCCGATCAGAGGTATAGGCAATCATCTTTCCATCTCTAGACCAGCTCGATTCAGTCTCAATAGCATAACCTTTCGTTAGCTGACGAAGTGAGCCAGTAATCAGATCCAAGATGTATATATCAGGACTGCCACCAACTGAAAGCGTCATCGAAAGTTTACTTCCATCTGGCGACCAAGCAGGTGCACCATTAATACCAGGGGCGGAAGAGACCCGCTCCCTTTTTCCGCTGGAAATAGTCTGAACATAGATTGCTGAATGGCGCCCCTCAAAAGAGACATAAGCAATTTTTTCGCCATTTGGAGACCAAGCGGGCGACATAATCGGTTCAGATGAGGTTGTAATCGTCTGAGGATTAAAACCATCAGCATCGGCCACTTGCAAACGATACTGTGGCTGGCTATTTTTATTACGAACCACCGTCACATAAGCGATTCGGGTTGAAAAAGCGCCTTTCTGTCCCGTCAACTGTTCGTAGACTATATCGCTGATTCTGTGAGCAGTTTGCCTAAGTGCCTTAGCGCTAGAAGGCATGCTATAACCGGTCAACTGTTCCCCTTTATAAACATCAAAAAGTTGAAACTGGATCACAAACCGGCCTGCTCCGGTTTCTCTGACCTGACCAATTAAGAGATTATCCTGCCCCAAAGCCTGCCAATTACGAAAGCGAATTTTTGTCGCATCAGTAGGTTTTGTCAGCATATCTCGTTCGGGCAGTGCTTTAAATCGGCCCGAGCGGCTCAAATCCGCCGCAACAACAGCACCAATATCAAGCGGAGCCTCAGCTGCCATACCCTGCCAACCAAAAGGAACAATCGCAATAGGCGCCGCCCCTTCAATACCTTCGGTTATTTCAATTTCAAGTGCCGCAGAAAAAACTGATGTCGGTAGAAAAATCAACAATAGAAATAATCGTCTCAGCATAAATTACTCTTTGGGTATAAAAATCAAGTCAAGCGTTCTAAAGTAGCTAAACAGCCCGGGGTCATTAGGAATGGGTAAAGGTGACGCTTTTAGTACAGCCACCTCAACCGACCGATCGAATAGTTGATCACCACTGCTCTTTACCACTCGCGCATCCATTACACTACCACCCGCAATTAGCTTAACTCGGATTTTACATGATAAACCAACTGTGGATGTAGAGGGTTTCAGCCAACTACGTTGAATCTTTTGGCGAATAACATCTCGAAAGCTAGCGACCGCTTGCTGCGCTTTTCTTTCTGCTTCCATCTGCTGCTTTAGCGCTAATTCGCGTGCTTTGCGCTCTTTTTCCGCCTTTTCTTTCGCCAGCTTTTCCTGCCTTTTCTTTTCAGCTAGCGCTTTGGCTTTTTCCGCTTCAGCTTTTTCCTTTTTTGCAATCTCCGCCTTTCTTCTCTTCTCTGCCTCAATCTTTTTCTTTTCAGCCTTTTTCTTTCGAGCCACCTCAGCTTTACGCCTCTTTTCCGCTTCAGCTTTTTGACGCTTCTGATTAGCCAATTGCTTCTCTTTCTTTAGCTTATCAAGCTTCTTCTTTTCGGCCTGTTTCTCTCTTTTGAGCTTTTCTAGCTTAAGTGCCGCTGCTTTTTCCTTCGCTCTGTTTTTCGTCGCCTGCTCTTTTGCTCGCTTTTGCTCTTGAACTCTTTTCTGCTTCAGATCAGCCAACCGCTTCTCTTCTTTTCGTTGTGCTTTTTTAAGACGCGCCTGCTTGGCCTTCTCACCCTGTTTTTTATCTATCTCCTGCTGCTTCAATTTCTGAAGCTCAGCCAATACTTTCGATTCATCAATAACTGTTGCCTGCACCACGTCTGGCACCGGTCTAGGCACTATCTTTTTCTTTTCAAACTCTATATTTGCCAGCAGCAAGACTGCTAGAACAGCATGAAAAGCGAGTGACAGCAAAAGAGGTAAGCGATATTGCCCTTTCATCACAACCTGTTATTGAACCGTTTCAGGAGACTGAGTCATTAATCCAACATTTTCTACGCCGGCACTTTTTAACACCGCCATTACCGTAACAACCTTGCCGTAATCGACATCCATGTCGCCTCTAATCAGAACAGCAGTCTTTGGTTTATGGCGTAAAACCGCAGCAACTCTAACGGCGACTAACTCAAGTTCAACAGGCCTATTCGTCTCTTCACCAACATCCATATAGTATGAACCACTAGCATCAACGGTAATGACTAAAGGCGGCTCTTGATCTTGTGGTAACTCTTTGGCATCTGCTTGAGGAAGATCGACCTCAACACCTTGCTGAATCAATGGTGCCGTGATCATAAAGATAATCAATAAAACCAATGTCACATCGATATAGGGGACAACATTGATCTCGGCCATCGGCCTACGCTTAATGCGACGGCTCATTTCAGTCGGGCCTGCCGCTGAAGCAGGCTGATGAACTCTTCCATAAAGGTGTCGTAACGATTTGCTAATCGCTCAACATTTGTTGAATAGCGGTTATAGGCGATAACCGCAGGGATGGCTGCAAACAGCCCCATTGCGGTTGCGACCAGCGCCTCAGAAATTCCCGGTGCGACCAGCGCTAATGTCGCCTGCTTTGTATTACCCAGCGCACTAAAGGAATTCATAATGCCCCAAACCGTCCCAAAAAGTCCGACATACGGACTTGTTGAACCAACAGTTGCAAGAAAAGGGAGCCGTGCATCAAGCCGATCCATCTCTCTTGAGAAGGCAACGCGCATTGCTCGGTGCGAACCTTCTACAATGTCAGCCGCATCAACATCTTTTTCCTGTTTTAACTTTGCAAACTCTCTGTATCCTGCCAAAAAAATATTCTCTATCCCTTCACTGGTATAACGATCCGCTGAGAGCTGCTTATATAGTTGCGCAAGATCAACACCAGACCAAAACCGCTCTTCAAACTGATCAGAAACTAAAAGCGCCTGCTTTAGCTCTTTCCGTTTTGAGAAGATAAATGTCCATGAAGCAACTGAAGCGATCAACAACAGAAGCATCACCAGCTGAACGATCAGACTGGCGTTGATAATCAACTCGAATATCGATAGTTCAGAACCCATTCTTTATCCTTTCAATCATCTCGTTGGGGATTTTTTTAGGTGACATTGATTCACTATCCAGACAGGCAATTCGAATTGTCCCTTCACATAGTACCGTTCCATCCAAATGCTTAACCTGCTGATGGAAAAGCAAACTCGCCCGCTTCAGCTCAGTAAATTCTGCACTCACTAAAAGCTCTTCATTAAAACGTGCCGGTTTCAGGTAATCAGCCTCAACAGAGCGAACCGCAAAGACAACCTTCTCATTTTGCATAAGATCATCTTGCTCATACCCCAAGACTCTAAGGCGTTCTGTACGAGCTCGTTCCATATATTTTAGGTAATTGGCGTAATACACGATGCCTGCTGCATCAGTATCCTCGTAGTAGACACGAATAGGCCACTCAAATTTCATCACTTTACAATCCATCTGTTTCAGTCAGAATTCAGGGGTTAATTTTGCCAGCTGCCGAACAGCTAAACAACTGTCTCAAAAAAGAGACAACCTAAAAATACTTTATATACAACAGGTTATAAAAAGCGCATAAAAAGGTGTCGCTAATTAAACCGGGCTATTTACTGCTCAAAAATATCGAGAGAACTATCGCCCTCTTCGGGTTGTGGTGAAGGCTTTAAACCAAAGTGTAAATAGGCGTTACGCGTGACCATCCTCCCTCGTGGGGTACGCATAATAAACCCCTGCTGAATCAGATAAGGCTCGATTACATCCTCAATCGTTCCACGCTCTTCGCTAATAGCAGCTGCAATACTGTCCAAACCAACAGGGCCACCATCAAATTTCTCAATCATACTCAACAGTAACTTTCGATCCATTGGATCAAAGCCATTATGGTCGACACTCAACATCTCTAGCGCCGCTTTTGCGGTATCACGGCTCGCCACCCCATTTGATTTAACATCGGCATAATCACGAACACGACGTAGCAACCGGTTTGCAATACGCGGGGTTCCTCGCGAACGGCGTGCCACTTCGTGAGTTGCCTCATCATCTATCTGCATCCCCAAAATAGAGGCGGACCGCTTAACAATCTGCGCTAACTCTTCTACCGAATAAAACTCTAGCCGCTGAACAATCCCAAAACGATCTCGCAGTGGCGAAGTCAGTAAACCGGCACGTGTTGTTGCGCCAATAAGGGTAAAAGGGGGTAAATCGAGCTTAATCGAGCGAGCGGCAGGCCCTTCACCGATCATAATATCGATTTGGTAGTCTTCCATCGCTGGATAGAGAACCTCTTCTACCACAGGGCTCAGCCGATGAATTTCATCGATAAACAGCACATCATGCGCTTCGAGATTAGTTAACAAAGCTGCAAGATCACCCGCTTTTTCTAATACTGGGCCCGATGTCTGACGAAGATTGACATCCATCTCATTGGCAATAATGTTCGCCAGCGTTGTTTTACCCAGACCGGGCGGCCCAAAGATAAGGACATGATCAAGCGCCTCATCACGGTTGCTAGCCGCTTGGATAAAAATCTCCATCTGCTCACGAAGCGGTTTCTGACCAATATAGTCCACGAGCCGTTTCGGGCGAATCGCTCTATCTAAAGCCTCTTCTTCTATCTTTCCTCCGGCACTGATAACGCGATCTGATTCAATCATTTTCCAACCTGCTGTAGCGCAAGACGAATGATTGCACCACTATCTAATCCATCAGTCTCAATTGCACGAACCATTTTCGTTGCCTCTTGCGACTTGTAACCCAAGGAGAGCAAAGCACTAATCGCCTCTTGCGCCTCTCCTACACTGCCTGCCTTGCCTTTAGCCCCGCTGGCAGCAACATCTTCTAATTTAGGCAGCTTATCGCGCAGCTCAACAATCAACCGCTCCGCTGTTTTCTTACCAATTCCAGGTACGCGCACTAGCGGAGCTGTATCATCATTTTGAACAGAAAAGTGGAGTTCGTCAGCCGTCATGCCAGAAAGAATGGTTAAAGCCAACTTGGCACCAACACCGTTTACCTTGATTAAGGTTCTGAAAAGCAGCCGTTCAGACTCGTGTAAAAAACCGAATAAAAGGTGCGCATCATCGCGAACAACCAGGTGCGTAAACAGCATCAGCGGTTCACCTAATTGCGGCAAATTAAAAATGGTAGAGCTGGCAACTTCAACCTCGTAACCAACACCCTGCACATCAATCAAGACAATAGGCGTATCAGCCGCCCGTAACGTACCATTTAGAAAACCAATCATTGCCCTGATAGCCTTCCTTCTAATCCAAGACGACTGGCTGTTTGCTGGTGGTGTGCATGGCAAAGTGCAACACCTAATGCATCTCCTGCATCTTCCTGCAATCGGCCGTGCAGATTAAGTAAAATTTTCACCATATGTTGAACCTGCCCCTTATCTGCTGCACCTTTACCGACAATAGCCTGTTTAACCTGTCGAGCAGAGTATTCAAAGACCGGCATTCCATCCAAAGCAACTGCACAAATTGCAGCACCTCTAGCGTGCCCAAGCTTTAAAGCTGAATCAGCGTTTTTGCTCATAAAAACCTGTTCAATGGCAAATTCATCTGGCTTATGCTCTTTTACAACAGTTTGAATACCTTGAAAAATTTCCTTAAGCCGCTCAGGGAAACCTTTACTTTTTATCCTGATGCAGCCACTAGCAATATAGATTGCCCTGTCACGATCAGTTTCGATCACCCCATAGCCTGTTATCCGCGAACCAGGGTCTATACCAATAACAATTGGCACCTCAGCCGCCTTGATTAAGAGATTTGCCCAAGAATCTCTTCGCTAATATCCGCATTAGAATGAACCTCTTGAACATCATCGAGCTCTTCCAACATCTCCAGCAACCCGATCATTTTCTCTGCATCTTTCGCGTCAAGCGAAACACTCGTACTCGCTAATTGAGCCATTTCTGCCGATTCAGGTTCAAACCCGGCCTCTTTCAGCGCATCACGTACATCCATAAACTCTTCAGGGGAGGTCTGTACATCAATCGAACCATCATCATTGGTTATCACATCATCGGCACCCGATTCCAATGCTGCATCCATCAACGCATCTTCATCCACACCCGCTGCATAACTGATAACACCTGTTTTGGTGAACAGATAAGAGACCGAACCATCGGTGCCCAGATTACCACCTCGCTTGGTAAAAGCATGGCGTACTTCTGCAACTGTTCGGTTTTTATTGTCGGTCAGACAATCGACCATCACCGCAACGCCTGCTGGCCCATAACCTTCGTAACGGGCCTCTTCGTAATTATCCCCGCCCGCTTCGCCAGTCCCTTTTTTAATTGCTCGCGCGATTGTATCTTTGGTCATATTCTGACCTAGCGCCTTATCAACGGCTGCCCGCAAACCTGGGTTATTGGCAACATCACCACTCCCCCCCATACGGGTGGCAACGGTGATTTCTTTGATTAATTTGGTAAAAATCTTACCGCGTTTGGCATCCTGAGCACCTTTGCGGTGGCGAATATTTGCCCATTTACTATGTCCAGCCATCTATCTATCTCTGCTAAATTCAACACATATTATTAATGGGCCAGTCTAGCACTCTCGAAGAGGCATATCGACACAAAAAGACTCTTGAAATTTAAGAAATATGGTCAACACTTACTACTAACTTTGGGAACTTTATAAGAGACAGATGAAGCCTTCAATCACACCAACGACTCGGGAACATAAAATGGCTGACAATGACTTTATTGTTAGCAAAACAGACCTCAAAGGGCGTATCACTTACGCCAACCGTATTTTTATGCAGATGGCACAGTATCCCGAAGCAGAGCTCTTGAATGTTCAACATAACATTATCCGCCACCCTGATATGCCACGTGGGGTTTTTAGGTTTTTATGGGACACCATAAAACAAAACCAGGAGTTCTTTGGCTTTGTAAAAAACATGGCTGCAAATGGTGATTATTACTGGGTGTTTGCCAATGTCACACCTGATTATGGATCAGACGGGCAGGTTAAGGGATATTACTCTGTACGCAGAAAACCTTCTGCTGCCGCCATTCAAGCCGTAACACCCCTTTATCGAGAAATGCTCGCCATAGAAAAGCGATCTAGCGCAAAAGAGGGGCCTGATAAATCTATCGCTTACTTGAAGCAGTTTTTGGCCGATAACAACACCTCTTACCAAGATCTCGCCTTCAACCTTTATAAAAGCTAATTCAACTCGGTTAATGATTATGCGCAAATCAAGATCAGCTCAGAATGCCTCGAACGCTAACATCCCATTTATTCGGGTTCAGCAACAGATTGTTTTCGGCTCCATTATTCTCACTGCGATAACCACTTTAGGCTATTCAGTTTTTGCCTATGGCCTTGACCCCGTCCTTGTTATTCTGCCTCTAATCGCGATTTTAGCCTCAATTTATGGCCATTTTTTTGGCTCTAAACAGCTATCTGTTTTAAATCGCATTCAAGAGCTTTTAATCAAAATTAGCCATGGCGAACTCCATCACCGCATCACCAAAACGAAAGGAATGGGGGAAATTGGAATTGTTGCTTGGGAACTCAATGAATTTCTGGATCAGGTTGAATGCTACTTTAAAGAGGTCGATGCCTGCTTTAGATCTGTTGCTAATGATGACTACAACCGGCAAGCACTCTCTGTCGGCCTTCCCGGGCAATTTAAGGAATCACTACAGAGAATCAACATCTCTATCGATGCAATGAAGGAGAACGCTGCCTATATCTCTTCAAATGAGCTTGCATCGACACTTCACAAAATCAATTCAAGATGCCTGATTGATAACCTGAAAAGCAGTCAGGCTGATCTTGTTAAAGTGAGCGAGCAAATGGCTCATGTTGAAACAATCGCTGCCAGTAACGGTGAGAATGCTGAAAACAGTGTTGCAATGGTCAATGACATAACCCAATCACTGGTTAATATCGACACAAGCATCCAGTCGGTTGCTTCGGTTATTCGTGCGCTAGGAGAAGACAGTGCAAAAGTGACCGAATCACTCTCGGTGATCACCGGAATTGCAGACCAAACCAACCTCCTTGCTCTTAACGCCTCAATTGAAGCAGCACGGGCAGGGGAGCATGGCCGTGGGTTTGCTGTTGTAGCAGATGAAGTTAAAAAACTTTCACATCACACCAAAGATGCAGCTGTGGACGTTGGCGATACTCTGCAATCATTTAACGACCGGGTTAGCGAAATGACGCGAGAAGCTGATGATGCAACTAAACTCGCCGCATCAATCAAAGACAAAATTGATGATTTCGAAATGCGGTTTAGTGAATTTTCTCAATCATCTCGCGAAACAGTCGATTATGTCTCGTATGCCAAAGATAAATCCTTTGGGCTTTTAACCAAAGTTGATCATATTGTCTTCAAACAAAATGGTTATATCGCTGTAGATAAAGATGATGCAGCAGCTGAACACCAGGCTGTTCAGGTTCCACCAACAAATTGCCGATTAGGTAAATGGTATTTTGAAGGGCTGGGACGAACACAATTCAGCCAAACTCAAGCCTATCACGCACTTAACGAACCGCATGAGCGCGTTCATCACGGCGTACAAGAGGCACTGACACTTGCCAAGCAGGACTGGATAAATGACGACCTGATTCGCCAGCAACTGCTAGGCAAAATTGATGATTTTGAAGCGGCTAGTGGTGAAGTGATGCATTTAATCGATGAAATGATTGATGAGAAACACAGTGGCTTCTTAAACAAGATTTAGCACTAAATCTGGGCCAGGCTTTCACATTTAACCTATAGAACATAATACTCACTAAATAACCTTTATTTTTTTATGGTTAATCTGTAGGCTTCTGAGCAATCTCACAACTAACAATCGCCATGAAAAATTATCTTTGCGATGTCTGCGGACTCATTTACAACGAAGAGAAAGGCCTCCCTGAAGAGGGTATTCCTGCGGGAACACGCTGGGAGGATATTCCTGATGATTGGATTTGCCCCGACTGTGGAGCAACAAAAGAAGCTTTTATCCTAATCTAAAAAAACTGATACAGAAAAACATGAAGGAAAAGGTCAAGTTAAACGATCTCAAAATAGGAATGCACATCACACTTCCTTCATCGTGGTTATCGCACAACTTTCTAAAAAGTAACTTTTTAATCGACTCTACAGCACTCCTTAAGGAGGTACAGAGTCAGAAATTGAGCCATGTAATAGTTGATACTGAAAAAAGCTCTCTTCAGGAGGAACCGACCGCCGAGAGCCTTGCTTATCTTAGCCATAATGATGCCGTCAATGACCCCAAAAATGAGCCTCCACCCGAGGAGTGGAACTCTCACGATGCTGTGCCAGACACGCTTATTGAAGCGATTGAGAGTAAAAAACTAAGTGCCGAAGAAAAAGCAAAAGCAGTTTATCTCAATTCTCTTACGATGATGAAAGGTCTGCTAGAAAAGCCAACTGCCGAAAACATACATGCTAGCAAAGCAGCTATTTCATCGATAACAGACCTTATTCTCTCTGATGACAAAATGGCCGAAAGCCTGCTGCGCATCACTTCTCATGACTTCTACACCTACACACACTCCGTTAATGTTGGCGTTAGCTCCTTACTACTCGCCAAAGCGCTGTTTAAAGGTTCTGATGCACACGACTTGCACGAGCTTGGAGCAGGCTTTTTCCTTCATGACCTTGGAAAGGTAAAAGTTAATCCCGAAGTTTTAAATAAACCAGCTCGCCTAACTGAAGCGGAGATGCGCCATGTTCGCATCCATCCTTATCAAGGCTATAAACTCCTTGAATCGGCTAACGCACTCTCGGAAGAGTGCCGCCTCATCATCATGCAACACCATGAATTTATTGATGGAACCGGCTATCCTCGCAGCCTAAAGGGCGAAGAGATTCATGTTTACGGGAAAATATGCGGTATTGCCGACGTTTTCGATGCCCTCACCGCAGAACGCTCATACAAAAAAGCGATGACCAATTTTGGTGCACTGACACTAATGAAAGAGAAAATGATTTCTCACTTCGATAAAAAGATTTTTGGCTCCTTTGTGCAGCTCTACTAACTTTAAAAAGCAGCATGAAAAAAGCCCCACCCAATAAATTGGGCGGGGCTTTTTCATTTTCCAGCGCTAAGACTGGGGAGCCGAATAGGTTTACATCATGCCAGGCATTCCGCCCATACCACCCATTCCGCCCATGCCACCCATATCAGGCATTCCTGCACCTGCACCGTTTTCTTCTGGGTGGTCAGCAACCATCACTTCAGTCGTAATCATTAAACTTGCAACAGATGCTGCATTTTGAAGTGCTGAGCGTGTCACTTTAGCTGGATCAAGAATACCCATCTCGATCATATCGCCATACTCGCCAGTCGCTGCGTTGTAACCATAGTTACCTTCACCGCCTTCAACCTGATTAAGAACAACCGAACCTTCATCACCTGCGTTAGCAACGATCTGACGTAGAGGCTCTTCCATAGCACGGCGTGCTAGGCTGATACCAACATCTTGATCATGATTGTCGCCCGTCAACTCAGCAATCGCCTGCTGTGCGCGAACCAGTGCAGTACCACCACCAGGAACAACACCCTCTTCAACCGCTGCGCGAGTTGAGTGCAGCGCATCTTCAACGCGTGCTTTCTTCTCTTTCATTTCAACTTCTGTCGCCGCGCCAACTTTGATAACCGCAACACCACCAGCCAGTTTAGCCAGACGCTCTTGCAGCTTCTCTTTATCGTAGTCTGAAGTCGCATCTTCAGCTTGAGCGCGAATCTGTTTAACACGCGCCTCGATCACATCATTACTACCTGCACCATCGATAACTGTCGTATCTTCTTTGGTGATTTGAACTTTCTTGGCTGTTCCAAGATCTTCAAGTGTTGCGCCTTCAAGTGTCAAGCCAACCTCTTCAGCGATAACTGTTGCGCCAGTCAAAATAGCAAGATCTTCAAGCATTGCTTTACGGCGATCGCCAAAACCAGGTGCTTTAACTGCTGCAACTTTAACGATGCCACGCATGTTATTCACAACCAATGTTGCCAGCGCTTCACCTTCGATATCTTCAGCAATAATCAAAAGAGGACGGCCTGCTTTTGCTACCGCTTCAAGTGTTGGAAGAAGATCACGAATGTTTGAGATCTTTTTGTCGTGGAGCAAAATTAGTGGGCTTTCCAGATCAACAGACATCGTATCTTGATTGTTGATGAAGTAAGGAGAGAGGTAGCCACGATCGAACTGCATGCCCTCAACAACTTCTAGGCTATTTTCAAGACCAGAACCTTCTTCAACAGTAATAACGCCCTCTTTACCCACTTTTTCCATCGCTTCTGCGATGATTTGGCCAACAGATTCGTCAGAGTTAGCTGAAATAGAACCAACCTGCGCAATCGCATTACTATCTGCACAAGGTGCTGCAAGCCCTTCGATGCTAGCAACTGCAGCCACAACTGCCTTATCAATCCCACGCTTGAGGTCCATTGGGTTCATGCCAGCCGCAACCGCTTTAAGCCCTTCGTTAACAATCGCTTGAGCCAAAACTGTCGCAGTTGTTGTTCCATCACCCGCAACATCAGAAGTCTGAGAGGCAACCTCTTTGACCATCTGTGCACCCATGTTTTCGAACTTGTCTTTCAGTTCGATCTCTTTCGCAACCGAAACACCATCTTTAGTGATCGTTGGAGCACCAAAGCTCTTGTCGAGAACCGCATTACGCCCCTTTGGTCCTAGTGTGACTTTAACTGCGTTTGCGAGGACATTAACGCCTTCCACCATGCGGCTACGTGCGTCATTTCCAAATAGTACATCTTTTGCCATCTTGATCTTCCTAATATATTAAGTTTTTAGATTAAACAGGGATGAGGAAATTAAGCCTCCAAAACACCCATAATGTCTTCTTCACGCATAACGAGCAGCTCTTCGCCATCAACTTTAACTTCGCTACCAGAATATTTACCAAACAGGACTTTATCGCCCACTTTGACATCAACCGCGCGAACATCACCGTTATCCAGTAATTTACCGGTGCCAACTGCCAGAACTTCACCTTCACTTGGCTTTTCTGCTGCCGAACCTGGCAGTACGATTCCACCTGCTGAAGTCAGCTCTTCTTCAACTCTTTTGACAATTACCCGATCATGTAACGGACGTATTTTCATTCATTTACTCCTGCTTAAAGGTTTTTTTGAGAACGTTAGAACAATGTAACTGAGGACTCTTTCTCTTATTTCAAGCCCACAGCATAAAAAAATCATACTCACAGAGCATAGGCTTCGTATAAACGGAATATAAAGAACCTCCACTTAACTCAGACTTATTAGCACTCTCATTGAGCGAGTGCTAATAATAGTAACTCATTAAACCTTGTCAAGAATTTCGACAAAGAATTAAAGGGCTCAACACGCTTCACTAGAGATTATTTACTACTGTTCCGTATGCTATTCTTTTGTATAGCCCCTCAATCAAGCTGGATCTTAACCATGAATGATGACCAACTCCTTAGATATAGCCGCCAAATTATGCTGCCGCAGATTGATATTGAAGGGCAGCAAAAGCTACTCGACTCAAGAGTTCTAATTATCGGAGCGGGCGGATTAGGATCTCCTGTAGCAATGTATTTAGCCGCTGCAGGTATCGGAGAAATTGTGATTACCGATGATGATGAGGTGGATCTCTCTAATCTGCAGCGCCAGATCATTCACTCAACAACCGATATTGGGAAACCAAAAGTGACCTCGGCAAAGGAGACAATGCTGGCGATTAATCCCTTGGTTAAAGTTACGCCGCTCAACAAGCGGCTCGAAGGGAGTGAGCTAGAACAGGAGATCAAAGCTGCCGATGTTGTTCTCGACTGCTGTGATAACTTCACAACCCGCTTTGCCGTCAATAATGCATGTGTAAAGACAGGCACACCTTTGGTATCCGGTGCAGCAATTCGCTTTGAAGGACAGCTCTCGGTCTTTACGCCGGCTGATGGGGAATGCCCTTGCTATAACTGCCTCTATCCAAACGAGGGAGAGTTGACCGAAAGCTGCACCCAGACGGGTGTTGTTTCACCAATCACCGGCATTATCGGCAGCATGCAGGCTCTCGAAGCGATAAAAATTATTAGTGGTGCCGGAACACCTCTGCGCGGCAAAGTATTATTGCTTGATGGGATGTCGATGGAACTCCACACTATGGTTCTTCCTAAAAACCCCAACTGCCCAACCTGCTCAACTTGATTTATCTCCTGATAGTCCGTAGAGTGCTTTCATTAGGTTTGATACCTGATACCTATAATCAGATATAAAGAATTACAGGAGACTACGAGCATGAAATGGGAAAAACCAGCATACAACGATCTTCGTTTTGGCTTTGAAGTGACAATGTACATCTATAACCGTTAATTTTTTAAGCGGTTAACAAAAAGGCTCTTTATAAATTAAAGGGCCTTTTTTATGTCTGCCATCTTTACGTTAAGATACTCATCCCTATCTAGTTTGGAATAAAACGACAATGCAAATAAGAGTTCTTGGCTCCGGTGCTGGCGGTGGTTTCCCTCAATGGAACTGCAATTGTGAAAACTGCCGACGCCTCCGCCACAATGAGATAAATGCAACCGCCCGCAACCAATCTTCTATTGCCATCAGTAGTGACGGGGAAAATTGGGTTTTATTTAACGCCTCTCCAGATGTCCGTACCCAGCTTGAACAGTTTCCTGGCGCACATCCCAAACACCAAGTGCGCGGTAGCGGCATTAAAGCGATTGTTTTGATTGACGCACAAATTGATCACAGCACAGGGCTTTTGATCCTGCGCGAAGGAGACCCTCTCAATATCTACTGCACAGAAATGGTCAAAGAGGATCTCACAACCGGCTTCCCGATATTCAATATGCTCGAACACTTTTGTGGTGTTAATCATTCAACTGTCCCTCTCGATGGCACAGCATTTACGATCCCTGAAATTGCCGACCTCCGTTTTACTGCCATTTCCCTAACGAGCAAAGCACCTCCCTATTCGCCACACCGAAATGATCCGCATGATGGTGACAATATAGGTGTAACGATTGAACAAATTTCAACCGGCAAAAAACTTTTCTATGCGCCAGGGCTAGGTGCCACCGAAACACAAACGGTCGCCGCGATGGAAGTCGCTGACTGTGTGATGGTCGACGGTACCTTTTGGACGGATAACGAGCTTGCCTCAGTCGGGCGGCCAGAAGCAAGCGCCTTTAAAATTGGCCATTTGCCTCAATCAGGAGAGGGTGGAATGATAGAATTTCTGGAAAAATTCTCTAAACCACGAAAAATCTTGATCCATATCAATAACACCAATCCAATTCTCGACGAAGATTCCCCGCAGCGAAAAATTCTTGATAACAATAAAATAGAAGTGTCGTATGACGGCATGGAAATAACAGTCTAGTTAACTGAGGAGAAATAATGTCTACAGCAGAAAAGCGGCCATGGAGCCACGAAGAGTTTGAAACAAAACTCCGCGAAAAATCCAGATTCTACCACCGCAACCACGAGTTCCACATTCTCATGAATGAGGGAAAACTCGACAAAGAGGCCGTACAAGGATGGGTTGCCAACCGCTTTTACTATCAAGTTGCTATCCCCGTTAAAGATGCTGCAATCATGTCAAATTGTTGGGACCGCGAGGTTCGGCGTCACTGGATTCAACGCATTATTGATCATGATGGTGATGAAGGAGATACAGGCGGTATCGAGGCATGGCTAGAGCTCGGTGAGGCAGTCGGTCTTACTCGTGAGGATTTGCTTTCTCACAAACACCTCTTGCCCGGTGTTAAGTTTGCCATTGATGCCTACATCAACTTTGCCAAACAACAACCTTGGCAGGTTTCAGCAAGCTCATCCTTAACCGAGCTGTTTGCCCCAACAATTCACCAGGATCGAATTGATAACTGGCCTGACCTCTACCCGTGGATTGACCAGAAGAAGGGCTATCGTTATTTCACAAAAAGGCTAACTGAAGCACGCCGTGATGTGGAAAGAGGGTTAGAAATCACATTGGATTACTACAAAACGCGTGAACAGCAAGAACAAATGCTTGAAGTTCTTCAGTTTAAACTCGATGTTCTCTGGACGATGGTTGATTGCATGTGGCTCGCCTATATTGCGAAAAAACCGCCCTACCACAACATTCCAAGCGCATGACCATTAACTCGGAAAGTCCAATCGTCTTTTCTCCACTGCACCGTTTGCAATGGGAAGAGGCACAGCAAAAACATGTCATCCTCTATCCTGAAGGAATGGTTGAGTTAAGTCCTAGCGCCACCGAAATCCTTAAACTTTGTGATGGCGAACGAACGCTTGAAGGTATTGTTAACGAACTTGAAGAAAAGTTTGAAACAACCGGCCTTCAAGGCGATATTTTAGAATTTCTTGAGACTGCGTTAATCAATGGCTGGATCACACAAAACTGAAATCACTCCTCCTCGCTGGTTGCTGGCAGAATTAACCTACGCCTGTCCGCTGCAATGTCCCTATTGCGCCAATCCACTAGAGTATGAAAAATACAAAAATGAACTCTCCACCGAAGAGTGGATACGGGTTCTCACCGAAGCCCGCAAAATGGGCGCAGTCCAACTCGGTTTTTCTGGCGGTGAGCCTTTAGTTAGAAAAGACTTGCCAGAACTGATCCAAGAGGCGCATAAACTTGGCTATTACACCAATTTAATCACCTCTGGTTATAACCTGACCGAAAAGAAAATCATCTCTCTAAAAGAGGCGGGCTTAGATCATATCCAGATCAGTATTCAAGCCAGCAGCGAAGATTTAAACAACTACATAGCCGGCACAGAAAGCTTTCAAGAAAAGAAAGAGGTTGCCAAGCTCGTTAAGAAGCAGGGTTACCCAATGGTGCTCTGTGTTGTCATTCACCGCCTTAACATCCATCAGATGGAAGATATTCTGGAAATGGCTATTGAGCTGGGCGCTGATTATGTCGAACTGGCAAATACTCAGTACAACGGCTGGGCACTCCTTAACAGAGATATGCTTTTACCGACCCGCGAACAGTTTGAAAAGGCCGAGGCGATCGCGCACCGCTACCAAGAACAACTGCTCGGCAAGATGAAAATCTATTATGTCGTTCCTGACTATTATGAAGGCCGCCCAAAAGCCTGCATGAACGGTTGGGGAACCACATTCTTGACCATTACGCCCGATGGGCAAGCACTTCCCTGTCACTCAGCAAGAGAGCTGCCTGGGCTTGATTGCCCCAGCATTCGCGACATGTCTGTTCGTGAGGCTTGGGAAGAGTCGGATGCTTTCAATAAATTCCGTGGCTTAGAATGGATGAAAGAGCCCTGCCGAAGCTGTCCCGATAAAGAAAAAGATTTCGGGGGCTGTCGTTGCCAAGCCTATCTTATGACGGGTGATGTAAACAGCACCGATCCAGCTTGCGACAAATCACCTCACCACAAAAACATTCTTCAAGCCATTGAAGAGGCTGGGCACTTTTCATCTGGAGAAAGTCCAGAAAAACCTCTTGTTTTTAGAAACAGCAAAAATTCCAAACAATATTTATGAAAGGTTGGGCGCTATTTTGCTGTGGATTAGTCGCATCAAGCCACTTATCCGCGGCAACATCTCGCCAAGAGCTCGATCCGTTAGTCATCACCAACACTCGAGAGGAAACCCCCCTTTCAAACTTGGCTGGCAATACAGGACTGATCACACAAGAAGAGATTGAGCTTATCCGCCCTGACCACGTCAGTGAGCTGCTTAACCGCATCCCCGGAGTCTATGTTCACCGTAACAATGGCCAAGAAAATCTCGTTTCAATTCGCTCACCCGTTTTAACCGGGCCTGCCGCTGCCGGCTCATTTTTGTTTATGGAAGAGGGAATTCCACTTAGAGCGGCTGGTTTTTCAAACATCAATGGATTGTCAGAAGCCAATGTCGAGCAGGCAGCAAGAGTCGAAGTGATTCGTGGCCCAGGAAGTGCTTTTTACGGCTCCAATGCAATGTTTGGGCTTGTGAATGTATTAAGCCGCGCCCCATCAGATGAGCTTGAGCGCAACATCGACTTTTCAGTGGGCCCTCATGGTCTCGCTGGCTTTAAAACAACCCTTAGCGACAGCTCAAATAACCAAGGCTATCGCCTTAACTTTAATGCGCACCACGATGGGGGTTACCGTGATGATTCAGGTTATGACCAGCAAAAATTAACGCTCAGACACGACTTCCAGTTTAATCAAACCGAGATCAAAACTGTTTTATCGGCCTTTAATCTCAACCAAGAAACGGCCAGCTTTATTAAAAGCAAAAACGATGATGAAGCCTACAAGGACACCAGCCTCTCTACCTCAAATACCAACCCTGAAGCCTATCGTGACTGGAAGAGCTTTCGCCTCTCTTCAAGCTGGTCAACAAAACTCTCCAATGGCAACCGGTTAACCATTACCCCTTATCTTCGTGATAACGAGATGCGTTTTCTGCGCCACTTTGTACCCGAACAATCAATCTCAGAAAGTAGCCATAAAAGTATTGGCGCTCAAACCGCTTACTCAATGGAACTAAAGGGCAACCATAAGCTTATTTTTGGTACTGATTTAGAGTTCACAAGAGGCGTTTTAGAGGATACCCAAACGATCACTGATGACGAAGCTAACCCTTTTGGCCCTTCAGGTACATCTGCACGACCACAAGGCAAACACTATGATTATGAAGTCAGCGCTTACACCATTGCCCCCTACCTTCATAGCGAATGGTCAGTAGCAGAACAGACCCGCTTAATCGCAGGCCTGCGCTTTGAGCATACTCAATATGACTATGACAACAAGATGCTCGACGGCAACACCAAAGAGGACGGAACAGCTTGCGCAGCAGCCACTGGGTGCTTATATCTTAGGCCTAGTGACCGAAAAGATACTTTTAACAACTTTAGCCCAAAACTGGGAGTTGTTCACCAATTAAATGACTCAAACAGCCTCTACGCAAACCTCTCCCGAGGCTTTCGCGCACCTCAAACGATAGAGCTTTACCACCTACAAAACAAGCAAGTTGAAGGGGCTGGTGATTCTGAACAGATCGATAGCCTTGAAATCGGTACAAAGGGCTATCTAAACGGCATTCAGTACAATATTGCACTCTATCACATGAAACGAAAAAACGTTTTCTTTCGTGATGGTGAAGGGCTAAACGTAACGGGTGGAAAAACAAAACATAGTGGCATTGAAATTGGCCTTAGTAGCCCACTTTCTCGCAACATTGATCTAGCAACCAGCATCAGCTATGCCCGACATAAGTATGACTTTAGTCGGGCAGCCAATGGCATTGAGAGCGGAAATGATATTGATACTGCTCCACGCCATCAGAGTAATATTCGCTTAGGTTGGGACTTTTTATCCGATAGTCGTGCAGAACTCGAGTGGATCCATATCGGAAAATATTACACCGATGCCTCAAATGACCACCAATACGACGGTCATGACCTCGTTAATCTGAGAGTTAACCAGCTAGTTACCAAACAATTAAAACTTTATGGCCGCATCAGCAATTTGACCAATACAAAGTACGCAGAACGGGCTGACTATGCTTTTGGTAGTTACCGGTTTTTCCCTGGCGAACGAAGAGCACTACACATCGGTGGTAGCTTAAGCTTTTAATCCGCACACCATCACTAAATAGCAAAATAAGCACAACCCTTTGATTATTATTAATAAACTTGCTGCGCTGCCGCATATTATATTTTAAAAATAACGGTTCACAAACTCCTCTAACAAGCGTTACTATCGGCGAACGCTAAAACTTTTGACATTTTTTAGCGTGATAATAACTAAATGATTTAGTGACTCTTTTACCCTTTATTTAAAAAAGGCCAACGAGATCTCTAAACAAAACAATAAACCCGCATTGTCGGAGGAGAACCTGATGTTTAAAGTAACACACTACCTGTGTGGAGCTGCGCTGTTGTTCGCGCCTTTCCATATCTCTGCTTACGAGACCGAGACAGATATTGTCGAGGCTAAAATTGAAGCAACCAAAAAACTCCCAGCGTTAGAAGCTGGAAGAAGCGATTACGGTAGCTTTAGTAATCCCCAAATACGCGAACCTTCACTGCGTGACTCTGGCCGCGATGGAACTCTGCTATTTATTAATAAAACTAATTTCCGCTTTGTCGAAGATATCGGTTTTTATGTTCCAAAACTTGTTGTGGCGCTTCACCCCAACGATCCCGCAGCCCCAGTAGTCTTCGATGACCCAACTTCATTCTCCATCACACCTCTACAAGGGGAAGTCGTTTTATCTGGAGCCGCATTGGAAGCACTGCTAAATAAGCAGGTTTTTAAATTCAGAGGCGCACCTCTCCGTTCATTAAAGGCTAAAACGCTCGATAATGTTTTTGTTCTAAGCGGCCAAATGAACCGCAGAGGCCAATGGGTTCCTTTCCAAATGAAGGGCAATATCAAACTAAGTGGAAATCATATTCTGAAATACAAACCTTGGTCGGTTATTGTTGATGGAGAAGATGCGACAAAAGTTCTTAAAGTGGCGAACGTCAAACTTGATGAGCTTCTCACCGTTCATGCCAAAGGGGCAGACCTAATTGGCAGTACAGTTGTACTTGATACACTTCTGCTTTTTCCACCACCAACACTAAACCTCAATATAGCTAACGCAAAAGTTGAAAAACGTGGCCTAGTTTTAGGGTTTAACGAATCTGAAAACCCTGAATTCCCTACCTCTCTAACAAATGCACAGAGCAGTTTGATTGTTAAAGGTGGCGATGTGAAATTTCTCCGCACAATGCCTGTTAATGCACTGGTTGAAATTCAATCAGCGACCGAAGGCAAAGAGTTTGATTTCAATCTTTATCGCTTCCGCGACCAGTTAACAGCCGGTTATGTCAAGTTAAGAGAAGATGGCGCCATCATGGCCTATCTGAAAAACTTTAACGAACTGTAGGCGACGAGGATAAATCATGAAATTAAAATTACTCAATGTCGTTGCTTGCTCAGCACTGTTAACGGCCACCAGCTCCACCCTGTTTGCTTCTGACCATTTCATTAATGCCCAACAAAGCGAACTGAAAGGGCTTCAAAAAACCTGGCAACAAAAAAACATTCCTGAAGGAATGCAATCTGGAGAGCTTCGCACACGTAGCGCAAGAGATTCAGGTGCTGACTCAGTCAGCCTCTATGCACATAACGTCAACTTTGATGTTGTCGATAAAATCGGCTTTCATATTGAAGATTTAGCCGCAACGCTCGAGCCTAAAAAAGAAGGCGAGCCGGTCTCTTTCGATGATGTAGAAAGCTTTACGATCAATATTCATCACGGCAAAGTTATCGTTCCACCAGAAGCGCTTTCCGCACTATTTAATAAGCAAATTCTGGACTACTGGCCTCGCCCTCTTGATGAATTAACCATTAAAACAGAAAATGACTACTTAAAAGCTGATGGTGACCTGAAGCTCTGGAGCTGGTTTCCTGGGATTTGGCTACCCGCAGATCTTGGCGGAACCATCACACTGTCTGATAACAATAAACTGGTTTACAACATAGATGATGTCAGAGTCGTTGGAATACCTTTAGCAGGCCTTTTGAAAATGGTATTCATCAAACTGACCTACCTTCTTTCCATTGACCGTGAAGGCGCCCAACTCGGAGCATATGAGCTGGTACTCGACCACCGTTCAGTCTTTCCACCTCCAGCGCTTGCTGGGAACATCTCAGAAGTTAGCGTGAGTCCTGCCGGTTTACATCTAACATTCGCAGACAATAGCGCTGCCGAGTTCAAGAAAGCACCTGTTGAAAAAGATAGTTATCTTTGGATTCAATCCGGTGACCCAAGACTCTTTGGTATCGTTGTCACGAATGCTCAGGTTGCAGTTGTATCGGAAAGTGATACAACTCCATTACGGTTTAATCTTTATGATTACCGCAAACAGGTTGCAGCTGGCGTACTCCGTATGAAAGGGGATGGAACGATTATCGCAACATTACCAGCCGACAATCGCAAATCACCTATGGTACATACTGGCTCATTAAATAGCAGCCAAACAACAAGCAGTTCTGATGAATGCAAAAATAGCGCTGGCTTCAATACCAACTGTGCTAAATAGCACAATATAGTAGGTTTTAACATCTACACCAAGGCCACCATCTGCATGATGGTGGCCTTTTTATTTTACCCCTCTTCGTTATCCGCTCACACGAAACCAAACCGCCTACTTATCTGGCAGGCATCTCTCTATTCAGGTGATGAGCACCAGTAAATGCTAGGTGCTTTGCTAGAAGTATTAACACCTAAATCACGCTGCTCTTGGCAAAAGGATTGGGAGCATTAAGCAGCCACCCGACTCTCTTCACCCACGAACTCCACACCGTTAAACATATATCGTTTTGCTCAACTGGTATTTTTTAGGCATAAAAAAACGGAGCCATTATGGCTCCGTTTTTTAAAGTTGAAGTTGAATCTATTTTACATTCAACTCAACGCGGCGGTTTGCTTGGCGTCCTTCAGCTGTACCATTATCTGCTACAGGCTGTTCTTCACCATAACCGACTGCGGTCATGTTATCAGCAGAAGCTCCTTGACTTACCAAGAAGTTAAGAACTGATTCTGCCCGACTTTGCGACAATGCTTTGTTGTACGCACCAGAACCCATTGAGTCCGTGTGTCCAGCAACTTCAATTGTTACACCCGTATGATGCTTCAATTTAGCTGCATCATCAGCTAGCTCAGCTTTAGCTGCATCGGTGAGTTCCGCTGAGTTTGTCTTGAACTGTACGCCTTCAAGAACAAAAGTATCTTGGCAACCCAGAGAATTCACTTTTGCACCAGCTGGTGAATTAGGGCACTCATCCTTATAGTCAGCAACACCGTCACCATCTGAATCCAATGCACAACCATTTGCATCAACTTTAACGCCCTCAGGAGTTATTGGGCACTGGTCTTTACTATCGACGACACCATCACCATCCGAATCCAGCTCACAACCCAACGCATCTACTTTTACGCCTGATGCTGAATTTGGACACTGATCTTTGCTATCCGCAACACCATCTCTGTCAGCATCTCCATCTGTTTGTAATAATGCGCAGACGGTTGCACCAACCACAGCACCACCGAGTGCACCAATAATTGCTGTATCTTCGTCATCAGCCATTCCTGCACCGCCACCAATTGCAGCACCCGCAAGCGCACATGCTTTGGGATCGTTATACCAAGTTTTGGTCGCACAACCGGTTGTTAGAAATGCAGCGGCCGCAATAGCCGCCAATGTTTTAATTGTTTTTGTCATTACCCATTACTCCCTAATTAATTACTTCAAAATTCACAACTTAAATTCTTTGTTGAATAAAACGCCTTAATATTAACATAGTAGATAATGAATAAAACCTGAACGTTAACTGTTTTTTTAATCTTAATAATTGGCTATAATGCGCAGCTTCTTGCCGGGGTGGCGAAACTGGTAGACGCGCTGGATTCAAAATCCAGTTGGGGCAACTCAGTGCCGGTTCGATTCCGGCCCTCGGTACCAAGATATAAAAAGGCAGTGATACGAGCGTATCACTGCCTTTTTTCTTTCCCCAAGCTAGTTACTCCGCTACTTCTTGATAACGAGACAATAACCCTGCTGTGGAAGAATCATGCTGGTCATAGACTCCTTTATCAATCTCTTTGGCAATCTTTGTTGCAAGCTGCTTTCCTAATTCGACCCCCCATTGATCAAATGAGTTAATACCCCAAATCATTCCTTGAACAGCTATTTTGTGCTCATACAAAGCAATAAGTGATCCCAATGTTTCAGGCACCAACCGCCCCATTAAAATAGTGTTCGTTGGGTTATTCCCTCTAAAAGTTTTGTGGCCAATCAGCCGACTAATCTCTTTCTGACTAACCCCTTCCGCCTTCAACTCTTCACGCGCCTCTTCTTCTGTTTTACCCCACATTAACGCCTCTGTTTGAGCAAAACAGTTGGCAACTAATAATTTGTGGTGTTCCTTCAGCTCGTTATCGGGGTTTAATGCCGCAATAAAATCTGCCGGTATACGCTGTGTCCCTTGATGAATTGCCTGGTAGAACGCATGTTGGCCATTTACTCCAACCTCACCCCAAACAACCGGGGCTGTATCGATTGCCAAGGGATCACCATTTTTACCAACCGATTTTCCATTGCTCTCCATATCAGTTTGCTGAAGATAGCTCGGAAAATGGGTTAGCCGCTTATCATAAGGCAGAACAGCACAGCTACTTAACTTCTGGAAGTTTCGATTCCATATCCCCACTAGAGCCAATAAAACCGGCATATTTTCACGAAAAGGAGCTTCTCTAAAGTGGCGATCCATTCCAAAAGCCCCTTTTAATAGCGCCTCGAAAGAATCCATCCCAACTGACAAGGCAATAGAGAGCCCCACACTCGACCAGAGAGAGAAACGCCCACCGACCCAATCCCAAATCTCAAAACTATTACCCGCGTCTATTCCAAATGCCTCGACTGCTGCCAAGTTGGATGAAACAGCTACAAAATGGTTCGAAACGGCTGCTTTATCAGTAAAATAGTTCAACAACCACCGCTTAGCACTTCGTGCATTGGTCATTGTTTCCAATGTTGTGAATGTCTTTGAAACAACAACAAAAAGTGTTGTCTCTGGCGAAAGTTTGCTCAGCTGCTGGCTAAGCTCTTCACCATCAATATTCGACACAAAATGCACATCTAAACCCTTAGTTGACTGCTTTGAGAGCGCAGTCACGACCATCTTTGGTCCTAGATCAGAGCCTCCAATACCAATATTGACTATATCGGTAATCGGTTTACCACTAAAACCCCGCCAACTTCCCGTATGAATCGACTCAACGAATTTCCGCATCCTCTGCTGCTCGGCTTTAATCACAGGAACCACATCCTCACCGTCAACCAAGACAGGTTTTCCAGTGAACTGCCGTAAGGCTGTATGCAAAACGGCCCGATGTTCAGTATTGTTCAGCTCTTCCCCGCCAAACATGCCATTAATTTGCGCCTTCAGATTGCACTCATCGGCTAAATTTTCCAGCAGACCTAGCGTCTCTTCTGTAATGTTATTTTTGGAGTAATCAAGAAAAAGTCCAGCCGCTTCGACCGAGAACTTCGAGAACCGCTCAGAGTCATTTTCAAAGAGCTTTCTTAGGTGATTATCTTTTGAGGCAGTATAGTGCTGCTCCAGAGCCTTCCATGATGGCAAATCGGATCTATTCTTCATGCAAAAAAGCGTAGATGCTAAGACGCACTATATCAAGGCAAAATGAGGGGTGAATTAGATAAAAGCTCATCCATGAACTTGTTTCTTCGTTGTACCAAGAGTAAATCTGCTGAGCAAGCTAACGAATGTAGCTTACCGATGCCTTGTTAAGCCGCTTGAACAGGGATTGAATTGCTACTATGTGTTACTTGATTATCTTTATCGAAGTAGAGCATTGTAGGTTTGAAGGCTGCCAGCTCTTTTTCATCCAACCCAGCAAATGCCGCAATGATCAAAAGATCATTTTCACACGCGCGCCTTGCTGCTGCACCATTCACTGAGATAACACCCGAACCCGCTTCCGCGCGTATAGCATAAGTCGTGAAACGCTCACCATTGTTGATATTGTAAATATCAATCTGTTCGTACTCTCGTATTCCTGAACGGTCCAGTAAATCACCGTCAATTGCACAAGAGCCTTCATATTCAAGTTCTGCATGAGTTACACGAACTCTATGCAACTTCGCTTTTAGCATCGTAGTCTGCATACTAACTACCTAATTTTGATCATGAGCCGGGCATTATGCCAGCTTAAGCCCGTGTTCGCAATTATTTTGTGCGTTCGCATAATTCCTTAAAAATCATGCAGTTATAATTAAACAAGCATATTATAACCAAAAAAAAATCAATATGTTACAGGAGGAGGAACCACCCCTTTCCCTGTCGTTTTATCAAAAATATCTTTAGCAACACCGCGGGCCTGCTGAAATGCCACATCCTGATTAAATGGCTTAAGCGTCTCATTTGGAATTCCCACTCCCTCAGGCGCTTGTTGCCAGTAAATGGTTTGCGTTGGAAAGGCAAATTCAACACCCAACTGATGGCCCAATCTTAAAATATCAAGCAAAAACCGATGCCTTTCCCGCAACTCTGTTCCCCACTCCGGAACAGCCCAGAAAACATAAACCAGCACATCCAGTGAGGCCGCCCCCATTTCATTCAGATAAACATGGTAATAATCCTTCCGCATATAGGGGTGAGTTCTTACAAGCTCGCGCACACCCTCACAAAATGCCTCAATTTTCTCGGGTGGCGTATCATATGTCAGAGAAATTTTGCTGGTGTAGCGCCTATAGTGACGTTCTCCCATATTATCGACACTTGCTGTTATAAAATGGGAATTGGGAAAATAAATCAGAGAGTTATAAAAAGTTCTAATTTTGGTACTCCGCAGGCCTATTTCCTCAACAGTTCCCTCTACATCATCGACAACAATCCAGTCGCCCACCCGAAAGGTTCGGTCGAGCATCACTGTAATCGAACCAAAGATGTTCATAACCATATCTTTAGCGGCCAGAGCAAAAGCCAAACCACCAAGCCCTAGGCTCGCAAGCACACCGGTAATATTTAAGTTCAGCGTATCGGTGATAAACAGCACACCCATCACCGTCACAAATAACTTAAGTGTCTTCGATACCAGGGGAATAAGCACATCATCAACTGATGATTCCGTTCGGGATGCAAAATGGTGCAAGTACATACCGGCCACATCAACCAAACGATAGGCACTCCAAATACAAGATAAACCCACTAATGTTTTAACTGCGATCAGTAGGTAAACCAGCGCACTAGCCGGCAAGCCAAGCACATTCAACCCGCCCCACCACAACAGAGCCATTGCCGAAAGACCAAGAGGTCTTAAAAGTCGATCAGAAATATCTTCATCACTTTTCTTAGAGAGAACACTACCTTTTTTCCAGCGCTTAACAATTAGACTCAGTATTAAGGCCACAAACCGGTCGATGACAAATCCCAAAAAGATAGTCAGCAAAACACCCAACCATTGCCAGTGCTCTAGTAAAAAATAGGTCGACTTTAGCTCTTTAGGCACCAACCCTCTTATTTGAAGGTGCCAAGGTAAAGCTTCACCTTTAAGGTTTCTGCTTTCAGCTAACTCATCAAGTATCTCAGGCAAAGCAGCCAACGTTTCGGTGCTAAATAACCAACGCCCATCATCCTGCCTAGAAATGACAACCTGCCCTGACTGATAGGTATTAAAAACCCATGGCCTCCCAATCTTACGGGCTGAAACCTTTTCCAATCTAATTACACGTGTGCGATCCAAAATTTCTAACAACAACCAAGAAAGCTCTGCCCCTTTATCATGGCGTACCAGCTCACTCATATCAGATAAATCGAGTGTTGACTCTGCCGTTACAATCGCACCCTCATCTCCTTTCTTAACCTTATCCATAGACTTAAAGAAGGTTGTCAACGTATCTCGAGGGGATGACAAACCTAGGCTCTCAGGTGTCTCCTTTACAACCTGAACAACGTGCGCAGTCTGTTCAGCCGGCTGTGCTTTTGCATTCTCTGCCGCCAAAACAGTGAAAGTAATCGACTGTAGCAGGAAGCCGATCATAAAGGCGCTCATTTTCAAACTCATAATATTTACCTGTTAAAGGAGAGGTTATCAATTAATCGCGGCACACCAAACTGTGCTGCCGCCAGAATAACCAACTCCATATCATCACTATTAGCCCGCTTCAGGTCAGAACAGCGAACAACAGAAAAATATTCGGGCTTAAAACCGGCCTCCTTCAACCGCTCTATTTGCGCTGTCTCAATCACCTCAATTGACAGCTTGCCAGCCAAGATTGCCTCTTTCGCATCAGATAAACACCGAGACAACAGAGAGGCCTGTTCTCGCTCATTAACACTCAAATAACCATTCCGGGAACTCAAGGCCAAGCCATTCTTTTCCCGAACAGTCGGCACACCTTGTATTTCAATCGGTATATTGAGCTCTTTCACCATTTTGCGAATAACAGCCAGCTGCTGAAAATCCTTCTCCCCAAACAGCGCCAAATCGGGGCCAACCATATTAAACAGCTTACAAACGACTGTAGCGACACCTCGAAAATGACCTGGACGGCATTCCCCGCAGAGCATTTCTGAAACACCCGGAACTTCGATAAAGGTAACCAGCTCACGTCCACCTGGGTACATTTCCTCTACAGCAGGCAGAAACAGCAGATCAGCTCCCATTTCGATAAGGCCAGAAGAGTCTTTCTCAATCGTTCGGGGGTAAGAACCAAAATCCTCTCCCTCTCCAAACTGAGTCGGGTTTACAAAAATTGAAACGACGACTCGGTCAGCTGCTTTTTTTGCCTCTTGGACAAGTCGAAAATGGCCTGCATGTAAATTCCCCATCGTAGGGACAAATGCAATTCGCTCACCTTCTGAGCGCCAACCCTGAACCTCTGCACGCAGTTGCGCAATTGTGATAACTGTCTTCATTAAAAATTACTCGAAACTGTGTTCCTTTGCTGGGAAGCTGCCTCCCTTAACGGCAATATCATATGCCTCCACCGCCTTTTTAACATCCCCTGTTTCAGCCATGAAATTTTTAGAAAATTTTGGCCGTTTACCGAAACTAATATCAAGCATGTCATACAGCACAAGCACCTGACCATCGCAACCAGCGCCAGCGCCAATCCCAATAACCGGTATGGTAAGCTGCGCTGTAATCTCATCCGCCAAAGCAGTCGGCACACACTCGAGAACAAGCAGACTTGCACCCGCCTCCTCTAATAATTTCGCCTCATCTATGATGCGTTTTGCTGACTCCCCATCACGCCCTTGAACACGGTAACCACCCAACTGATTTACCGACTGGGGAATCAAGCCAAGATGGCCACAAACAGGAATGCCCAAATCAACAAGATGCCGCACTGTTTCAATCTGCTTATGCCCACCTTCCAGCTTAACCATCTGGGCATACCCCTCTTGCATTAATCGGGCAGCATTTATGGCCGCCTGATCAGGCGTTGCATAGCTCATAAAAGGTAAGTCCGCCACCAAAAAAGTGCGCTGCTTTCCACGCGCGACACAACGTGAGTGATAAACCATCTCATCGATGGTTACAGGCAATGTACTTTCCTGACCCTGTATAACCATCCCTAAAGAGTCACCCACAAGAATTACATCAATACCCGCCTCATCCAAAACATGGCTAAAGCTAGCATCATAGGCAGTTAAACAGGTGATCTTTTCACCGTTTTGTTTTTTCGCAAGGAGCGACGTTAGCGACAAAGACTTAGTAGCCATTCAAATACCTCTATTTATTTGGGAATTTCACTCAAATCAGGTCGCATCATAACGGAAAGAGCTGAAATCCTGAACATTGAATCGCCAAATAAATACTACGAGCCAGACAACCAATAGGGTTTAGAGCTTCAACAAACCATTAGAATCACAATGACCAACTAGCTCTGCGAGTGAACCAAGCCCGGGGATCACCAAGTCTGGTGAGATTTCCTGCAACGGGTAAAGAACAAAGGGGCGGTCAGCCATTCCGTAATGAGGCACAACAAGCCTTTCAGCTCTAATAACCTCTTCACCATAGAGCAAAATATCCAGATCTATCGACCGCGCACCCCACCTTTCATCCTTACGAACCCGCCCCTGAGATAACTCAATAGCTTGCAAGGCATCCAGCAAACTAAAAGGGCTTAATGAGACCTCGACCTCAATAACTGCATTCAAATAATCAGGTTGATCTTGCGGCCCCATTGGGGGGCTTCTATAGAGCGAAGAAAATGCAAGCTCTTCTGCGCCATTAAGCCCTCTAATTGCTGACCTTGCCTCTTCTATTTGCTTGGCTGGCTGACTAAGGTTGCTCCCCAGCCCAATAAAAACTCGGCTCACGTCTTTTTAGGCTTTCTTTTTTTAGGCTGCCTACGGCGAGCTTGAGTCATTTTCTTCTGTTCATGCTCATCTGCATCCTGAAATTTTGTCCACCAGTCAGCGACAGATGGATCAATCTCCCCACATTCGGTTCTCAGTAGCAAAAAGTCATATGCTGCACGAAAACGGGGATGAGATAAAAGACGGAAAGGTCGAGCTCCCTGCCGAAATTTAAAGCGGGTTTGTAATGTCCAAACCTCACGCATTGGGATAGTGACTCTTTTAGGGATAGCCAATCGTTTAACCTGCACCGACAACAGCTCACTTGCCGCCTCTTGATAGGCTGGGTAATCAGGTAGCCCTGTAGCTACTTTTTGTGCGATACGCTGCCTAAGCGGCTCCCAAAGCAATGCTGCCATGAGGAAGTAAGGGGTGACCGGTTTTCCTTCACCAATTCGTTTATCTGTATTTTCCAGTGCCCGGGCTAGAAAAACGTGCGGAAAGCCCTCTTCTTCTAGCTCTAAGCTTTTATCTGTTTCTGGAAACAGTTGCTCAAACAGTCGATAGTGCCTAAGCTGCTCAAACGCTTGCAGAGAGTAGCCGGATAGAAACAACTTGAGCAGTTCATCATAAAGGCGGGCAGAAGGAATATCGGCTAAAAGAGGCGATAGTTCTGGAATCAACCTTGCGCTCTCTTCTTCAATATCAAAGCCGAGTTTAACTGCAAAGCGAACAGCTCGCAGCATTCGCACAGGATCTTCGCGGTAGCGCTTATCAGGATCGCCAATCATTCTTAGAAGGCCGGCTTTATGATCTTCCATACCGTTCACATAATCGACGACCGAGAAGCCTTTCACTGTGTAGTAAAGCGCATTAACGGTAAAATCACGCCGGATCACATCCTCTTCCAATGTGCCGTATAAATTATCGCGAAGCAGCTGGCCATCTTTAAGGACACGTTCTCCCTCATTCGACTCACCCGAGCTTCGGAATGTTGCCACTTCGATAAGCTCTCGACCAAAGTAAACATGCGCAAGACGGAAACGGCGACCAATCAATCGGCAATTACGAAAGACCGCTTTAACTTGATCTGGCTCTGCACTCGTTGCCACATCAAAATCTTTTGGCTCTCGACCCAGCAATAGGTCGCGAACACAACCACCAACTAAATAGGCTTCATAGCCGGCATCTTGGAGCTTATATAAAACCTTCAGGGCATTTTTACTGATATGAGCCCTCGAAATATTGTGCTCAGAGCGTGCATAGATACGCTCACTACGACTCAAATCCATTTCACCAACACCACTTGGAGGTTGAACTGTTTCAGCTGAAGACTTAATTAAGTTTTTAATAAAATTTAAAATGACGGCTGTTTTCCAAATAAATTATGCGGAATTGCTTGTTTTTCTTAAAGATACAACTAAGCAAGTGGCATTCTATCAAAATAGGTACAACTGTCACCCGCCCTTTACACTAATGTAAAATAGCAGACTGCGATAACCAAAAGTAAGTATGAAAAAAACCAACACCGAAATCACCCACCCCAAGCCCCCAAGCTTCTTTCGCCGAATGGGTGCTATTTTTTACGATAGCCTGCTATTACTTGGGGTTCTGTTTCTGGCAACTGCTCTGCTTTTACCTTTTTCTGGAGGGAGCGCCTTCTCTCCCAACCACCCCCTCTATTCGCTTTATCTCCTTTTTGCAGCCTATCTGTTTTTCGGCTGGTTCTGGACACGCGGGGGGCAGACTCTCGGCATGCGAGCCTGGAAAATAAAAGTATGCGGCGAAAATGGAGACAGCCTCAACTGGACTCAGGCAACCATTCGCTTTTTGGTTGCCATTGCCTCTTGGGGACTAGCGGGGTTCGGCTTTTTCTGGATTATGCTTAACAAAAACCGTAGCGCTTGGCATGACCTCCTGTCAAAAACCAAAATAGACTGGGCAGAAAAGAGATAGCTTCGTTCTATTTCAGCCGTTTAATCGCAATCAATGCTGGAACTGAAAAGAGCAACATCGGAAAGCTCGCTGCAAACAGCGGATTCAAATCATAAACCAACCCAAGATGACCAAATGTTCGGTCAAACAGCGAAAAACCGATTCCTATTAAAATACCAACCAGCACCCTTTGCCCCGTACTACTAACCCGTTTAAAACCCAGCACAAAAGGAACCGCAATCAAAAGCATCATCAATGTGCTTAACGGATTAAACAGTCTACTCCAAAATGCCAACTCAAAGACTCTTGAATCCTGCCCGTTTTCATCCAAAAACTGAGCATACTTCACTAAACCCTGCAGAGATAAGTTATCCGGTTTGACTGAAACAATACTGAGAATATCCGGGTCAATCAAAGAGCCCCACTCCGTTTCAGGCAATACTTCAGCCACCACACGCTCCTTATCAAACCGGCTCTGGGAATAGCCCTCAAGTTGCCATTTACCATCTTGATAACTTGCTCTATTCGAGTGCGAGGCCATCTTCAGTTGGTGGTTCTCCCCTAATGTATAGAGGTAAACATCCTTTAACTCACGGTTTTCCTTCATTTCTCGTATATTGATGTAGTTATTACCATCTCTTAACCAGAAACCATATTTAGTTCTCAGTGCAACCTGCTTCTTCTGCGCTGTTGCTTTTAATAACTGCGCACTCTGCTCTGTAGTGGGAGCAACAAATTCACCAATCAACGTGGTGGCTAATGCCAGCACCAACCCTGCCCGCATCACCGCGCCAATAATCTGAAAAAGAGAGGTTCCTGCTGCACGCATTGCGACAATTTCATAGTTATTCGAAATTGCTCCTAATGCCATTAAACTTCCCAGCAAAGCGGCTGAGGGCATCAGCTCAAAAATCATCCGCGGGGTAATTAACAGCAAATATTGAAAAATCTTAGCCAGATCATAATTCCCTCGGCCAAGATCACCCAGCTCATCCGTAAAGGTGATAAAGATCGCCAAAGCAAGCAACAGAATCAAAGCAATTAAGGCGCTCTTTAGAACTTCTAGTGCGATATAGCGATTAAGCACCTTCATGAACTCAGCCTCTCTCGAATTGCCGCCTTACACCAATTAAGGCCAAGCGACCGAACCATCAACACTATCCCAATAGTTAAGACCAGAAGGTGACACCACCACAGCCCGATCCAACCAGGAATCACCATGCCTGAAACCCAACTTTGGGAAACACGCATCAGGTTCTCATAAATAAGGTAAATTAAAAGCGCTATTAACAGATTTCCATAGACACCCCCCCTAGGAGCCACATGGCTCAATGGGACGGCTAAGAAACCGAGTATCAATAAGACAATCGGCAATGATATCCGTCGCTGTAATTCGGCCAAATCACCCGGGTCTGGCGAGTCCCACAACACCCTGGATGGCTTTGCTTTGCGCTTTACCTTTTTAACACCATCACTCGCTTCACCAACTCTGACCGCATACTCTTCAAATTGGGTAATTCTATACTCAGCTTCGCCCGGAACACCTTGATAACGATAGCCATCTTCCAAAACAATAAAGCGTCCACCCGAATCTGGATCATCAAGAATATGACCATTATTGGATGAAACAATACCTAGCTGACTGTCCTGCCTATTTTGTATAAAGACATTGCTCATCCTCCCCTCTTCATCGATCTCTTCGACATAAAAGACAATATCACCCTGGCTATACTCACTGAAACGACCTGCTGAAATCCCCCTCACATCGACCGATTTAGCCTCTTGTTTGAAAATCTCCTGAACCTTGTCTGCCGACCAAGGCTGTATTTGAAGAGAGAGAAATGTAGACAAAATGGCCAAAGGCACAATAAGAATAAACACCGAGCGGAAAATCTGTGGCAAACCGACACCACCTGCCGCCAATGCCGCCATCTCATTATCACGATGCATACGGCCAAGCACCATCAATACGGATAGAAACAGTGAAGCTGGAAGCAAAACAACACTCATGCCAACAGCATTCAAGCTCAACAAAGAGATGATCGCCTGCCCAGAAACTTCACCCTCAACTGCTTTTGCAAGGATACGTGCTAACTTATGGCTAACAATAATTAGCAGCAATACCGATAAGACAGAAAGCAGTGTTTTACCAATATCACTGACAATCATTCTGTCCAATACGGTTAGCTTTATTGGTGATGAAAAATGCTTCTGCATATCTGTTCCAGAAAGGAAAATCCTGTAGACTAAATGGCTATTATATAAGTGACTCGCTGTAAGTACAGCGACCTCAATTTTTAAACAAAACTTCACGAGAGAGCAACATGGATTACGCAGTCAAAAGTGGCCAAATAGATAAGCAGAAAACAGGGTGCCTGATCTTAGGTTTCTTTGAAAAAGGCAACCTAGCCCCATCTACTGAAACCATTGACCAATTGACCAACCAGCTCATCTCTTCGCTTATTAAACGAGACAAATTAGAGGGAAAAGCCGGAGAATCACTGCTTATTGAACATGCCCCCGGCATTTCAGCAGAAAGGATTCTCCTTATCGGTCTAGGAGATGCTGACAACATTTCCGAGCAAGATTTCAATAAAGCGCTCAAAAGCACAATAGAGGCCATCTCAAAATGCCGCGCCACCAATGCGCTCTCCACTTTGACGGAGCTAAAAGTTAAAGACCGTGATGTCCATTGGATAACTCAGCAGACTATCCAGCTAAGCGAAACAATCACTTACCAACCGGGCGAGCTTAAAAGCAAACCAGAAACAGCTGCAGCCTGCACATCAATCAGCTTCTCCACCAACGAAAAAGCGGAACAAATCTCGATAAAAGAGGGCATCAGCACCGGAGAAGCGATTGCTAAAGGCATCCAGCTTGCAAAAAAAGTATCTGACCTCCCCGGCAATATTTGCACCCCAAGCTATCTGGCTGAACAGGCTTCAAATCTCGGCAAACAATACAAAAAACTAAACATCACCATACTCGAAGAAAAAGAGATGGAAGAACTGGGTATGGGCGCTCTGCTTTCTGTCTCCCGGGGCTCTCGACAGCCTGCCAAGCTGATTACTATGGAATACAAAGGGGGTTCTGCAAAGGAGCAACCTATCGTTCTTGTAGGTAAGGGGCTCACCTTTGATGCGGGCGGCATTTCACTCAAGCCGGGCGCCGGAATGGACGAGATGAAGTACGACATGTGTGGTGGTGCGAGTGTTCTCGGAACGCTCGCTGCTATAGCCCAAATGGGGTTACCCATTAATGTTGTCGGACTTATCCCCTCATCTGAAAACCTTCCAGATGGTGATGCAAGCAAACCGGGCGATATTGTGACAAGCATGTCAGGGCAAACCATCGAAGTGCTGAATACCGATGCAGAAGGACGGCTGATCCTCTGCGATACGCTCACCTATGCACAACGCTTTAAGCCCAAAACGATCATTGATATCGCCACGTTAACAGGCGCCGTTATCATCGCACTAGGCCGCCATCCTAGCGGACTAATGGGGAATGATGACGCACTTTGTAACGAACTCATACAGACGGGAGAGAAGACAGGAGACCGACTCTGGCGACTCCCATTATGGGATGAATACCAAGAACAGCTGAAGAGTAACTTTGCCGATATCGCCAATATTGGTGGCCGCGATGCCGGAACAATTACCGCAGGCTGCTTTTTATCACGCTTCACCGAAGGGCAAAGCTGGGCACATATCGATATTGCCGGAACAGCGTGGAAATCAGGGCAAAACAAAGGCGCAACAGGCCGCCCCGTTAGCCTACTAACTCAATTTATCATTGATCGAGCAAATGGCTAGCGAATGACACGGGTCGATTTTTATCTACTATCGAGCGACGGCAAGCAAGAACGAGAAAAACTTGCTTGCCGTTTGACCGAAAAAGCATGGAAGCTAAATCACAAGATCTACCTACACAGTGATTTAGAAACTGAAAGTAGGCACCTTGATAATCTGCTCTGGTCTTTTCGGTCGGAAAGTTTTGTTCCGCATGACCTTCTAGAAAATAGCACTGAAGAGACCCCAGTTTCTGTACTTCTTGGCCACCAGGAAGAGCCCTCCCTCTCGGATCACGATATCTTAATCAACCTATCGGAAACTGTTCCCAGTTTTTTCAGCCGTTTTGAGAGAGTGATCGAGATCATCAATGAAGATGAAAACATCCGGAAAGCGGGCCGAGATCGATACCGTTTTTATCAGCAACGCGGTTACTCACTGAACACGCATAAGCTCTAGTCCTTCATAGCTTACACTCTATATAATAAACACCTTTTATATTCACACACCTCCCAGAGAAAAAATGGAAAAACAGTACAACCCTCAAGCGATCGAAAAAAACTGCTATCAAACCTGGGAAGACGAGGGCCATTTCGCCCCCTCCGGCAGTGGCGATCCATACTGCATCATGATTCCACCACCCAATGTGACCGGCAGCCTGCACATGGGGCACGCATTCCAAGACACGATCATGGATACGCTAACCCGCTATCACCGCATGAAGGGAGATAATACGCTTTGGCAACCGGGCACCGATCATGCCGGAATTGCCACACAGATGGTGGTTGAGCGGATTATCAATGCTGAGGGCAAAACACGCCACGACTATGGCCGTGATGAATTCATCAATAAAATCTGGGAATGGAAGGAGGAGTCAGGCGGCACTATTACGCGCCAACTTCGCCGCATGGGTGCTTCGCTTGATTGGGAAAATGAGCGCTTCACCATGGATGATGGACTGTCAGAATCGGTTAAAGAGGTGTTCGTTCGACTCTATGAAGAGGGGCTAATCTACCGCGGAAAACGACTCGTTAACTGGGATCCTGTCCTGCACACAGCAGTATCTGACCTAGAGGTACTCTCTGAAGAAGAGAATGGTTACCTTTGGCATATGCGCTATCCACTGACTAATGGACAAGGGCACCTGGTCGTCGCAACAACACGGCCTGAGACATTGCTAGGTGACGCTGCTGTTGCGGTTCACCCAGGAGATGAGCGCTACAAACATCTGCTCGGTGAATTCGTCGAGCTTCCGCTTACTGGACGCCGGATTCCGATTATTGCCGACGACTATGTTGATCCTGAATTTGGCACTGGTTGCGTTAAAATCACACCTGCACATGATTTTAACGATTATGCTGTCTGGCAGCGCCATAGAGACAGGTCATCACTACAAGCACTCCCCCACAACGGCTTAATCAATATTTTCACCATCGATGCGGCAATCCGTGAGAACGAAGAAGATGAGCACAACCTTATTCCATCAAGCTACATAGGGTTGGATCGTGTTGAAGCGCGGAAACAGGTTATTTCTGACCTCGAAAGCCAAGGGCTTTTGGAAAAGACCGATGATCATAAGCTAATGGTGCCTCGCGGTGACCGCTCTGGCTCTATTATCGAGCCACTTCTCACCGACCAATGGTATGTCAAAGTTGGGCCGCTCGCTAAACCAGCAATCGAAGCCGTTGAAAATGGTGATATTCGCTTTGTTCCTGACAACTGGAAAAACACCTATTTCGAATGGATGAACAACATCGAAGACTGGTGTATCTCGCGCCAGATCTGGTGGGGCCACCGCATCCCCGCCTGGTACGATGATGAAGGCAATATCTACGTTGGCCGATCGGAGGATGAGATTCGAGAAAAGCACAATTTCCCCGAAAACTATTCGCTTAGACAGGACGAAGATGTCCTCGATACCTGGTTCTCATCTGCACTCTGGCCTTTTTCAACTTTAGGCTGGCCCGAAGAGAACGAGCGCATCAAAACATTTTACCCAAATAGCGTGCTAGTAACTGGGTTCGACATTATCTTTTTCTGGGTTGCCAGAATGATCATGATGGGCATCAAGTTCATGGACGAAGTACCCTTCAAAGAGATCTATATCCATGGCCTTGTTCGTGACTCAGAAGGGCAAAAGATGTCCAAATCTAAGGGTAATGTACTCGATCCAATCGACGTAATTGATGGCATTGACCTCGAATCGCTAGTTGCAAAAAGAAACCAGGGAATGATGCAGCCTCGTCTGGCCAAAAAGATCGAAAAACAGACACGGAAAAACTTTCCAGATGGAATCCCTTCGTACGGCACAGATGCACTACGTTTTACCTTTGCCGCTCAAGCCACAACTGGTCGCGACATTGTGCTTTCAACAGGGCGAATAGAAGGCTACCGAAACTTCTGCAATAAACTCTGGAACGCTGCTCGCTACGTTTTAATGAACACAGAGGGTGAGGACTGCGGTCAAAATGGTGGCGATATCCAGCTCAGCACCGCCGACCGCTGGGTTATTTCTCGCTTACAACAGACAGAAGAGACCGTCACTCAAGCCATCGAAAGTTATCGTCTTGACCTTGCTGCACAAGCCATCTATGACTTTACCTGGAATGAGTACTGCGACTGGTACTTGGAACTCTCTAAACCCGTTCTACAAAATGATGCCGGCAACAAGGCTGCAAAACGAGGAACCCGACAAACACTCGTAAAAGTACTGGAAGCGCTGCTAAGACTTTCTCACCCCATCATCCCCTTTATTACCGAAGAGATATGGCAGCGCGTTTCGCCATTGGCTGGTTGTAATGGCGAAACAATCATGAACCAACCCTACCCCATCCCTAATACCGACAAAATAGATGAAAGTGCAGTAAAAGAGATGGACTGGTGCATGTCATTTATTTTGGGTGTACGACGTGTACGTGGTGAAATGAACATTGCCCCTGGGAAACTACTTCCCATTTTGATCGAAAATGGCTCTAAACAAGACCAAGTATGGCTTAACAATAACTGTGAATTACTGCAAAAAATTGGGCGCCTAGAAAAAATTGACTGGTTAGCTAGCGGCGAGCAAGCTCCAGAATCTGCAATTGCTCTAATCGATGAAATGAAAATCCTTATTCCAATGGCAGGTTTAATAGACAAAGAGGCAGAGCTGGCACGGCTTGATAAAGAGATAGAACGCATTGGAAAAGAGCTTCCTAGAATTGAAGGAAAACTAAACAACTCCTCTTTTGTCGATAAAGCGCCTGAAGCAGTCGTTGAAAAAGAGCGGAAGAAGCTGGAGGAGATAAAATCATCCTTGCTTAAATTTAATGAGCAACGACTTAAGATAGAAAAACTCTAGAAATTAGAGCATCCACCTTGATCCAATACAAGCCGGCAGAATTTCTTCTACCGGCTTTTTTTGTTGGCAAAATTTAACCCATGCAAAAACCCTAAAAAGATCTAAACTTTTTACCTAAAATATTTTAATAAAAATAGCTTCGCCAAGCAGATGTCAACAACAGAAAACCAACACAACCATAAACTCCGCACACTTGATGAGTGGACAAATATGCTGCTCGAAAAAGAGCTCCCTATTTTTTCAAATACTGCTCAAAAAATAACAGAGATCATCCAAGATAAAAGGTCTGGAGCCATGGAGCTGGCATCCACCATCTTGCAGGATCCCACGCTTACTGCAAAAACACTTAAACTCGCAAACAGTACCTACTACAACCCCTCCAATCAAAAGCTCGGTACGATTACTCGTGCAATCGTTATTCTCGGTTCACAAACGGTTCACAATCTATCGATCACCTGCGCCTTTATCGATTCGGCTTTAGGGGTCGAAGACCAAACCCGTGTAAACCAAGAGCTTGCTGTTGCAATTCATGCTGCTGTGCAGGCAAAACAGCTAGCGATCCTTGCCCAAGACCGCTCTCCCGAAGAGATATTTATTGCTGCTCTTTTAAAAAATTTAGGCTCCATCTCCTTCTGGTGTTCAGGAGACAGCTCAACGCAGAAGCTCGATACTGCATTAAGGGCAGGAAAAGTGCCCGCTAAAAAAGCAGAAGCGGAAGTGCTAGGTTTTCACCTTAGTCGGTTAGGAGCGGCTCTTAGCCATAAGTGGCAGTTAAGCGGCTTAATTAAGCAAGCCATCAGTGACGATTACGAAGACGATGAGCGCGCCCACTTTGTACAACAAGGCCATCAACTTGCCGTTCTACTTAAAAGCAAAAAAAATAAAGAGGCACTTGAAACCTGCCTTCGTGAGATTTCTGAATCGACAGGCAGCTCATACAAATCACTCAGCAAGAAGGTTTTTGAAAATAGCAAGAATGCGGCAAACATCGCCAACCAGTTCGGTGCGCATCAAGCTGCCGCTTTAATCCACTCTCCAACAAAAGCCGGGGCAGAGGATAAAGAAAAGCCCCTTCAAACCAAACAGAAAATTATCATAAAGGCTCCAGAGGCTACAAATAACCACGAAACCCAGCTCCAAATTCTTCAGGAAATTGGAGATATGCTAGAGGGTGATATTCAAATAAATCTCCTGTTTGAGATGGTAATAGAGGGGATTCAACGTGGCACAAAAATGGATAGAACCCTGTTCACTTTACTTTCCCCAGACAAAACTAAATTGAAAGAGAAAACTGCTCTTGGGTGGCTAAGCGACACAGATCATGAACCTTTCTCTCTCTCACTAACAAATAGGGAAAACAACCTATTCAAAGAGGCGTTAAAACAGCCCTCCCCAACCTGGATTGATTTTGAGAAAAACCCTAAGCAAAGGCAATTATTTACGCCAGATGTCAAAAATCTCATTCAAACAAATAACTGCTTTATTGCTCCGATCAAGGTAAACAAGAAAGTTATTGGTCTACTATATGCCGACAGAGCAACAAGCAAATCAGATCTAACCCAAAATGATTTCAGCAGTTTTTGCCAATTCAGCCGGCAGGCAAATATTGGATTGGCTTTATCCCAAGCAAGGTAGAAATGTGGAAAACATAACTATACATGAGCTTCAGGTTGTCGTTGTTGAGCCTTCTATAACTCAACAGCGCATCATTAAAAATCAGCTAGATGCCATTGGCATTACTAGCATCCATTTTGAGCAACATGGTAACGTTGCGCTAAGCCATATTAAGCAATACATTCCTGATTTAGTCATAAGCTCCCTTTATCTTCCAGATATGACCGGAACCGAATTATTAGAATCAATTCATACCGATGAATCGTTAAATGAGCTTGCTTTTATGCTTATCTCCAGCGAGACAAACATCAATTACCTGGATCCCATCCGTCAAGCAGGTGCCGTTGCTATCCTACCAAAACCATTCTCCACCAATGATTTGAGTATTGCTCTTGATACGGTTGTTGATTACCTAAACCCTTCAGACCATGAGATCGAGGATTTTGACTTTGAAGTCACACGAGTTCTTGTAGTTGACGACAGTCCACTATCTCGAAAGTACATTCGCAAGGTGTTAAATAGCCTTGGAATTGTGAAGATCACAGAGGCCGAAAATGGAGCTGAAGCAACAACACTTATCTGTAATGATTTTTTTGATTTAATTGTCACCGATTACAATATGCCAAAAATGGATGGGCAGGAGCTCGTGGCTTATATACGAGAACAAAGCAGCCAAAGCTCCGTCCCTGTCATAATGGTCACAAGCGAGCAAGATGGAGGGCGACTCGCTTCGGTCCAGAAAGCTGGTGTTTCAGCCATCTTTGACAAACCACTAGAAACCAGCTCCATTAGAAAACTAATAGCCCAACTTTTATCTAATTAATAGTTTCAACGAAAGTGTGACACAGTGAGATTGGACAAATCCCTACTTTCAACTAGTATTATGCGTAGACTTGAATTAGCAGCCTAAAAATCAACAGACTGAAACAGATAATGGAGATTAGTTCGTAGGATATGGCAACTTCCACTAGCAAAATAACATTAAGTGGACTGGCTCAGCAGCTGGTACTCGACAATCTTCTAACTGAAGACGACGTCATTAAGCATCAAGGCAAAGCTATCAGTAGCAAATTGCCTTTTGTGAGCTATCTTGTCACTAACAACATACTGGATAGCCGCACTCTCGCTAACTGCGCCTCTATCGAATTTGGTGCACCTCTGTTCGATCTTGATGCAATGGATATTGAAGTTGCACCTGTCAACCTTGTTAAAGAAAAACTCATTAGGAAACACCATGCGTTGCCTCTCTATAAACGAGGCAGCCGGCTTTTTGTCGCCGTTTCAGACCCTACAAACCTTCAAGGACTCGATGAAATAAAATTTCATACTGGGCTCAATACTGAAGCTATTCTTGTTGAAGAAGACAAACTAAGTAACACTATTGATAAAGCACTGGAGGCTGCTGACACCTCGATGAGTGACATGTTCACAGAAGATGTCGATCTCGATAACATTGAAATCAGTGACGGGGAAAAAGAGGATGAGGACGACCAAGATGCCGGCGTTGATGACACACCAATTGTCCGGTTTGTAAATAAGATCCTTCTTGATGCGATCAATAAAGGTGCTTCAGACATCCACCTTGAGCCTTATGAAAAGAAATTCCGCATCCGCTTTCGGCACGATGGTATGTTGAGCGAAATTGCCAGCCCACCGACCAACCTTGCCAATAGAATCATCTCTCGTCTAAAAGTGATGTCAAAGATGAATATTGCTGAAAGACGCGTTCCGCAAGATGGGCGTATCGTGATGGCTCTATCAAAAAATCGCTCAATCGATTTTCGTGTTAATACGCTACCGACTTTACATGGTGAAAAGGTTGTTTTGCGTATACTTGATCCCACAAGCGCACAAATTGGTATTGAGGCGCTTGGATTTGAAGATGAGCAAAAAAAGCACTTTATCGAAGCCATCAATAAACCCTATGGAATGGTTTTAGTCACCGGCCCAACGGGCAGTGGTAAAACTGTCTCTCTTTATACTGGGCTCAACATGCTCAACTCACCTGAGAGAAATATTTCAACAGCAGAAGATCCTGTTGAAATCACGGTCACAGGGATCAATCAGGTTAATGTTAACGTTAAAACTGGCTTAACATTCGCCACCGCCCTCCGCGCTTTTCTCCGCCAAGATCCCGATATCATCATGGTTGGTGAGATTCGAGATCTTGAAACCGCTGAGATTTCTGTTAAAGCGGCCCAAACAGGGCACATGGTTTTATCAACATTGCATACAAATGATGCCCCTCAAACACTAAGCCGGCTTGCACAAATGGGGGTTCCTGCATTTAACATAGCCTCTGCTGTTGTCTTGATTATGGCACAACGGCTTGCCAGAAGGCTGTGTGAACACTGCAAGGAGCCAGCTGAGTTACCTAAAGATGCACTGCTTGAAGCTGGATTCTCAGAAGGTGAATTAGGAGATTTAACCGTTTATCACGCAGTCGGTTGTGACCAATGCGTAAACGGCTATAAAGGCCGAGTTGGTATTTATCAGGTAATGCCTATTTCTGAGGAAATGGGCCGACTAATTATGGAAAATCGCACCTCTATTGAGCTTGCAGACCAAGCTAAGAAAGAGGGAGTCAAAGACCTCCGTGAGTCTGGACTCAATAAAATAAGATCAGGTATTACAAGCATCGAAGAAGTCGACCGAGTAACCAGAGAATAGGAATTATGGCTACAAAAACACTCGAACCTACATTGTACGCATGGGAAGGAACCGATAAAAAAGGTAACCGGATCAAAGGCGAACAAACTGCAAAAAGTGAAACCATTGTTAAAACAGAACTTCGTCGACAGGGCATCAAACCCATCAAGGTCAAAAAGAAGCCAAAACCGCTTTTTAGCAAAAGAACAAAAGAGATTACGACAAAAGATATTGCCATCTTTAGCCGTCAGCTAGCGACCATGATGTCTGCTGGCGTCCCTCTCGTGCAGGCTTTTGATATTGTAGGGCGAGGACATGAAAATCCAGCCATGCAAGATATGATTTTAGGCATTAAAAGCGATGTGGAAGGCGGAACAGCCCTAGCTGAAGCACTCAGCAAACAGCCTCTCTATTTTGATGAACTATTTTGCAACCTAGTTAATGCAGGTGAGCAGGCCGGTATTCTCGAAACACTATTGCACAAAATTGCCGAATACAAAGAAAAAACAGAAGCCCTTAAGGCAAAAATCAAAAAAGCGATGAGCTATCCAATCGCTGTTTTAGTTGTTGCCTTTGTCGTGACTGCTATTCTACTTATTTTTGTTGTACCAACCTTTGAAGAGCTATTTGAAAGCTTTGGTGCAGACCTCCCTGCTTTTACCCAGATGGTCATTGACATGTCCCGCTTTATCCAAGAGTGGTGGTGGGCTATCTTCGGCTCAATTGGAATTGCTATATTTGTTGCGATCAATGCAAAAAAACGTTCTGTTGCCTTTCAGCATTTTCTAGATCGCGCGCTACTCAAGCTACCCGTAATTGGTGACATTCTTAATAAAGCTGCTATCGCCCGTTTTGCTCGAACACTCGGAACAATGTCTGCCGCTGGCGTTCCGCTAGTTGACGCGCTTACCTCTGTTGCTGGTGCTGCAGGAAATATTATCTATTTTGATGCCATTTTGAAGATGCGTGAGGAAGTCGCATCCGGAACTCAACTTCAGCAATCTATGCGACAGGCAGAGCTCTTTCCTAACATGGTTATTCAAATGATCGCGATTGGCGAAGAGTCAGGATCTCTCGATGCTATGCTTTCCAAAGTTGCTGATTTTTATGAAGAAGAGGTTGATAACGCCGTTGATTCACTCACCAGTCTTCTTGAACCGATGATTATGGCATTCTTAGGTGTCGTAATTGGTGGCCTGGTTATTGCCATGTACCTCCCTATCTTCAAGCTTGGTGCAGTTGTTTAAAGAAACTTGATTCCGTTTTGGCATTATTAGAACTTTTACAAAGTAGCTCCTCTTTTCTGCTGTTAGCCGTGGGGCTTATCAGCTTGATGGTTGGCAGCTTCCTAAATGTGGTGATTTACCGCTTGCCAATCATGATGGAAAAGGGCTGGCGGAAAGAGTGCCTAGAATACCTTGGACAAGATAGCAAGAATGAAGAGCCTGAGCCGTTTACGCTATCACTCCCTCGCTCCTGCTGCCCAAACTGCAAATCACCTATCACGGCACTCCAAAATATACCCGTTCTGAGCTACCTTTTTTTAGCCGGCAAGTGTGCAAACTGTAAAAATCCCATATCCATTCGTTATCCAACCGTTGAATTAGCAACAGCCCTACTCTCGGTTATTGTTGCCTCCCATTTTGGATGCAGTTTAGAAATGGTGTCTGCTCTCATCCTTACATGGTTCCTAATCTGCTTAACGATGATTGATTATGATACTCAATTATTACCCGATTCAATCACTCTACCACTTCTTTGGGCTGGGCTAGTTCTTAGCCTATTCAATCTATTTATCGATAGCCACACCAGTATAATTGGAGCAGTTGCTGGCTATTTAAGCCTTTGGTCTGTTTATCATCTATTTCGAATTGCCACGGGAAAAGAGGGTATGGGATTTGGAGACTTTAAACTCCTTGCCGCGCTCGGAGCGTGGATGGGCTGGCAAATGCTACCCGTCATCATTATTCTTTCTTCATTAGTCGGTGCTGTTGTGGGTAGCCTTCTGCTTATAACACAACGGCAAAAAAAAGGAACACCCATCCCATTTGGCCCATATCTAGCTGCTGCCGGCTGGATAGCCCTGCTGTGGGGTGATGAGATCATTAGCCACTACCTCTTGTTTAGTGGCCTTAGCTAGTCCGTTATATGCTAGTCATCGGTTTAACAGGTGGTATTGGTTGCGGCAAAACAACTGTTACGAATCTCTTCTCAGAACTTAATGTACCTGTTTCAGATGCCGACGTTATTGCTCACCAGCTTGTAGAGCCAGGCCAACCCGCTCTGAATAAAATTATTGAGGCATTTGGTGCTGAGATCATACTAAAAAATGGCCAGCTGAATAGGCCGCGAATACGTCAATTAATCTTCAACAACCCTGACGCGAAAGAGCTTCTTGAAAACATTCTCCACCCCCTCGTCTATCAGCAGATGAATAGCTGGGCAGCTCAACAAGAGGCCCCTTACGTTATTTTCAGTGTCCCGCTCCTTATTGAGACAGACCGGCAAAATTCTGTTGACCGCATTCTCGTTATCGACTTGCCGCTGGAGCAACAAATTTCGAGGGTTATGAGTCGAGATCAGCTTTCACAAAATGAGATCCTTGAGATAATCTCTAGCCAAGCCGTCCGCAACAAACGAAGAGAAATTGCTGACGACATAATTCTCAATAATGGTTCTCAAGAAAGCCTCAAGGGACAAGTCACTAAATTAAACAATTTTTACCTCGCACTTTCCACAAACCGAAAATAAAACAGCCCCTTTGTCTTACTTTAAAGTTTCGAAATAAATTTAATGGCTATCGCTATTGACTAATTTATTCTTTTAGTCAAAATTGGACAGTCTGCTGTATCTAATCAGTTTCCTAGTATTTGGTTTTGAATTGAATAACATAACTACCTATGAACTCCCTCTGAATGAAAGGGTTCGTCTTCTATTAAGGCTTGAGCAGCTTTTTAGACAAATCGACCATTTCATGCTGGGTACAACCGTCTGGGATTCTCGCGCTGTCATTGACAATCTTCTCGATATTCAAGCTATTTTCAGCCGAACTGACGTCAAATCTGAACTACTAAAAGAGCTGGATAGACATGCAGGAATTCTTACTAGGATTGCAACAAACCACGGTGTCGACAAACCTAAACTTTCAGAAACCATCTCTGAACTTCAAAAAACAGCCGATCAACTTCGAGAAAGCAGCGGTAAAGCTGCATTTTTAATGATGGAATGCGATTTACTCAAGAGCATATCCCAGCGCAGCACTATCCCTGGTGGAACCTGTGCATTTGACCTACCCACTTTCCACTTCTGGTTACAACAACCTGATGCAGTCAGAAAAGGTGATCTTGAATCATGGACAAACCCTTTTAGAGCAACACAAAAAGCCGTCAGGCTAGTCCTAAAATTCATACGTGAAAGTGCTTTTTCTAGTAATGAGTGTGCAATAGGTGGCTTTTACCAACAAACTCTCGACCAAAACCAATCCTTTCAGCTCGTCCGTGTTTCCATTGATCGAGACGCACCTTACTTTGCTGAAATAAGTGGTGGAAAGCACCGCTATACAATTCGCTTTATGAAAATGAGCATGTGTGATCGCCCCAAACAAGCGGAAAATGATGTTAATTTCAAACTCACCCGCTGCATTCTTTAGCCCCCTATGACTGTTAAAAGCATCGGCACTGTAGCTTGCCCTAATTGTGCCAAAAAGATCATTTGGGATAGCACATCAAAATACCGCCCTTTTTGCTCCGAGCGTTGCAAGCTAATTGACCTTGGTGAGTGGGCTGATGAGGGTCGTACAATCCCAGGAGAGAAAATTTCGTCAACTGACGATCTTTCAGAATGGGCTGAATAACCTATTTAGCCTGAAAGAGGCTAATTCCTGCGATACCTTGCGCGCCTAAACTCCGAGCTACCTCTTGATCTGAAAACTGCAATCCACCAAGCGCATATACTGGCACACTACAGCTTTCAACTAGCCGCCTAAAACACTCCCAACCTAACGGGTCTGTTTCAGGGTGACTTCCTGTTTTTAAAACAGGAGATAGAACGACAAAATCAACACCTATACGGCAAGCGTGCTGAAGCTCTTCCTCATTATGGCAAGAGGCTGAAACTAAAAACCTCTCCCCAAGAGGCCTTGATGATAAACTTCTCAAGCGCCTGCTTGATAGGTGAACACCGGCTGATTCAGTTAATTTCACCAATCTAGGTGAGCTATTTAGCAACAATTTAACGCCCGGTTTGCAGCAGTATTCTTTTGTTAAAACGGCCAGTCTTTGAAAACGGGCCTCCTCTAACCTTTTCCCTCTGAGTTGAACCAGTTGACAGCCTGACTTCAAAATTAAGGTAAGTTTTTTAATTATCTCTGTTTCACTCTCACTCTCATGAATATCAAGGATGCCATATAGAGATGGCAGCTCTATTGCCCGTCTAATTGGCCAGTTTGCCTTAGGAAAAGGGTAGTTCTTTAGCTGCTCCACAGGAACCCAACAGACCGGCTGCCTCTCTTTACCGTATGCTTCACCTGAAAAAACCTTAATCTGCCAAACATCGAGCAGCACATTGCGATCAGGATAGGCATGCTGAATTTTGATCAGGGGAGCTATTTGCTCAATATCAATTCCAAGCTCTTCAAACAATTCTCTCTTAAGTGCTTGCTGTACAGTCTCCCCCGGCTCAACTTTTCCTCCAGGAAACTCCCACAAACCACCTTGATGAAGATCTTCAGCTCGCTTGGCAATCAGAACATCGCCGTTTGAATTGCGGATAACGCCAACCGCAACGTGAAGTAATTGATCAGGTTCTATATTCAGCGTTGATTTTGACATAGTCGTAGGACAAATCGCACGATAGAACCCTCTGCTGGCAGTCCCCACGCGCCAGATTTATACGAACAGTAATTTCATCTTCAGACATGGCACTCTGTCCTGCAGACTCGCTATAATCACTCGCACGACCACCGTTTCGAACGATGCAGACCTCATTCAACCAAATAGTCAATGCATCAATATCTAGCTTCTCAATACCAGCTCGCCCCACTGCAGCAAGAATACGTCCCCAATTTGGGTCGCCTGCAAAGAAAGCTGTTTTTACAAGTGGTGATTGTGCGACAACCATGCCAACTTGCTTGGCCTCCTCTTCTGAGGCTGCATTTTCAACGACAACACGCATTAGTTTGGTTGCCCCCTCACCATCGAGGACTATCTCTTCTGCAAGTTGCTTGCAAACCGTTACCAATGCCTCACTAAAAAGCACCTTAGCATTTGTCCCCGCCTTGATTTCCACTTCGTTGATATTGCCAGTAGCCGCCAAAACGCAGGAATCATTAGTAGAGGTATCACCATCAACCGAAATACAGTTAAAGGAGACATCTACAGCCTCTTTAAGACATTGTTGCAGTAGAGGCTGATCAACAACTGCATCGGTTGCAATAAACGCCAACATTGTCGCCATATTCGGGTGAATCATACCCGAGCCTTTAGATATACCGGTAATGGTTATCTTTTGTCCCTCTATATCAAGCTGAAGCGATGCACCCTTTGGGCGACTATCCGTCGTCATAATTGCTTTTGCCGCCGCACCCCAATTATCTTCCGATAAAGAGGCTAAAGCGACTGGAATTGCCTCTTCTACCTTCAGTACAGGTAGATTCTCGCCGATCACACCCGTCGAAAATGGAAGCACTTTTTCCGCCGGCAAACCGACCTCTGTTGACAGCGAATTACAAGTTCTCAGAGCATCTTCAAGCCCTCTCTTTCCCGTTCCTGCATTTGCATTACCTGAATTAACAATTAGGTAACGAGGTGCTTTAGCAAGATGTTTCCGAGCAACAATTACTGGAGCAGCACAAAATGCGTTTTGGGTAAACAATGCTGCGCATGTAGAATCTTCAGAAAACTTCATGACCAAAAGGTCATCTCGTCTATTCTGTTTTATTCCCGCACAAGCTGTACCCAGTTCGACGCCCCGAACTGGATGCATTATAGGAAAGCTAGCCTCACCTACTGCCATCTTACTGAAGCTTACCGTGGCACTGCTTATATTTCTTACCCGACCCACAAGGACAGGGATCGTTCCGCCCAACTTTCTGACCACTTCTGGCATAGGGCTGCTCTGGCACTTTCTCTGGTTGTTCAGCCTCACCTTCATTTTCCAATGCGCTTGAGGCTGCATGTTCATAATGAACTTCACCTGCGGCTGCTTGCTCTCTTTGTGCCTCTACCGCTTCGACATCCTCTTCTGTATTTACCTTAACTTTTGAGAGGATCGTAATGACTTCGAGCTTAATGCCATCAAGCATATTCGAAAACATCTCAAACGCTTCACGCTTGTATTCTTGTTTTGGATCTTTTTGTGCATAACCACGCAAATGAATCCCCTGGCGCAAGGAGTCCATCGCAGCCAAGTGATCTTTCCATGTATTGTCTAGCACTTGCAGCATCACTGCCTTTTCAAAATGGCGAACCACCTCGGTACCAACCAGCTCTTCTTTTGCCAAGTAGTCTGCTTCGATTTTTTCCTGGATAAGCGTTCTTAAATTCTCTTCGTGCAGACTATCGTCTTGATCAAGCATTGTTTGCACAGGAAGTTCCAGACCAAATTCGCTCTCAAGAGCCATTTCAAGCCCTTTCACATCCCATTGCTCTTCCATGCTTTGCTGAGGAATATGTTGATCTAGAACTTGGTCAACCACATCGCTACGCACGACTCGAATCATTTCAGAAACATCTTCTGTTGCCATCAGCTCATTACGTTGCCCGTAAATCACCTTCCGCTGATCATTAGCAACATTATCGTATTCCAGAAGCTGCTTTCTAATATCAAAGTTACGCCCTTCAACTTTGCGCTGTGCATTCTCTATCGCGCGTGTTACCCAAGGATGTTCAATCGCCTCACCCTCTTCCATGCCCAATTTCTGCATTAAGCTAGAGACCCGCTCAGAGGCAAAAATCCGCATTAAGTCATCTTCTAGCGAAAGATAAAAGCGAGTTGACCCTGGATCACCTTGACGACCGGAACGACCTCTTAGCTGGTTATCAACACGCCGTGATTCATGCCTCTCCGTACCGATAACGTGTAAGCCTCCCGCCTCGATCACACCATGATGACGAGCCTCCCATGCCTCTTTTATCTCAGCAGCTTTGGCCTCATTTTCTGTTTCAGCGGATTCAAGTTCCACATCAAGGTTTCCACCCAGAACAATATCTGTTCCACGCCCCGCCATGTTTGTCGCAATAGTCACCGAGCCGGCACGCCCTGCTTGAGCAATAATGTGCGCTTCACGCTCATGTTGTTTTGCATTCAAGACTTCATGAGGAACCTTATCGCTCTTCAGCAGAACAGCAATCTCTTCAGAACTTTCAACGGAGGCCGTTCCAACTAAAACTGGCTGACCACGTTTGATGCAATCTTTAATGTCTTCGACAATTGCTTGATGCTTTTCATCTTTACTCAGATAAACGAGGTCGCCCATATCATCACGAACTGTCTCTCTATGAGTTGGAATTACAACAACTTCAAGGCCATAGATTTGTTGCAATTCGTAGGCTTCCGTATCAGCAGTACCCGTCATTCCGGAAAGCTGGCCGTAAAGGCGAAAGTAGTTCTGAAAAGTGATCGATGCAAGCGTCTGATTCTCATTCTGAATCTCGACACCCTCTTTGGCTTCGGCAGCCTGATGTAAACCATCAGACCAGCGGCGACCCGGCATTGTCCGCCCAGTGAACTCATCTACAATGACAATTTCGCCATTTTGAACAATATAGTCAACATTCTTCTGGAACAGCGCATGCGCTCTCAATGCGGCAGTCACATGGTGCATCAAACGGATGTTTGAAGAGGAATAGAGACTATCATCGTCACCCAACAAACCATTTTTCACCATCATCGCTTCAACGGATTCGTGACCTCGCTCTGTCAAATAGACTTGCCGCGCCTTCTCATCCACATAGAAGTCTCCATCTGTTCCCTCCTCATCATCCTGACGATTAAGAAGTGGGATAAGACCATCTATTTTGATATAGAGGTCGGTTTTATCATCGGTTGGACCAGAGATGATCAGAGGTGTTCGCGCCTCATCGATTAAAATCGAATCAACCTCATCGATAATGGCAAAATGCAGATCACGCTGAACCTTTTGCTCCATGCTAAAGGCCATGTTGTCGCGAAGATAATCGAAGCCAAACTCATTATTAGTGCCATAGGTAATATCGGCGTTATAAGCCTCTCTTCGCGCATCGGTGTCTAATCCACCGACAATAACACCCGTGGACATTCCCAAGAAATCGTAAATTTTCCCCATCCACTCGGCATCTCGGCTTGCCAGATAATCGTTGACGGTTATGACATGAACACCTTTTCCAGGAAGCGCATTCATATAGGCTGCCAAGGTCGCAACAAGTGTTTTACCTTCACCCGTACGCATCTCGGCAATTTTGCCGTCATTTAGAATCATTCCACCAATCAGCTGAACGTCAAAATGGCGCATATTCAGAACACGTTTTGCCGCCTCTCGAACAGCAGAGAAAGCCTCAGGCATGAGCTTATCTAGCGCTTCACCTTGCTCTAAACGCCCCCTAAACTCACCGGTTTTGGCCTTAAGCTCATCATCACTCAACGTCGAGAAGGATTCCTCAAGAAGATTAATATTCTTGACCGTTTTTCTCTTTTGCTTAACCAGCCGATCATTACGACTGCCCACAACCATCTTTACGAGTTTACTAACCATATTGAAACGCCTAATGCTGTGCAAATAAAGAGGTAATGATACTTGATCCCAGAAAGAATGTACCCTCTAAAATAGCACTTTAAGGCGCTATTTGCTGGCAAAGAAACAGTCCTGCTGCCTGCAGAAAAGCAGTTAAAACTTCAGAAGGTTTAAGCTTGATGAATTAAAGCAGAGAGACTAAAACAGATAGCAATAAAGATCAGGTCAGATGAATTCTACCTGGAGGCCCTAATAAACTTAACAGGATTAACCTTTTGCCCTTTTCGTAAAACTTCAAGATGCACATGTGGACCGGTTGAGCGCCCAGTCGAACCCATCTTGGCAATCGCATCGCCTTGTCTCACCATATCCCCCACCTTCACAAGCAACTCTTTGTTGTGCCCATAGCGAGTGACATAACCTTTACCATGATCGATCTCAACCATTTCTCCGTAGTTATGCCTGTCAGATGCCCATGTAACAACACCTGATGCAATTGCAATAACATCTGAGCCTTCACGACCCGCAAAATCAACACCATGATGCCAAGCTTTACGGCCAGTAAATGGATCTGTCCTTTTCCCAAAGTAAGAGGACAACCAACCTTTTCTTATTGGCCTTCCTGCAGGTCTGAACTCTTTTTGCGATGCTTTTCCTGCTAAAGTTGCTTCAAGCGCATTGAGTTGTTGCTCTTTTTCCTGCAACTGCACAAAGAGCTGATCGATGGCTACCTGAATACCGTCTCCATTATCAGCGGCCTCCTCCAAGCTGGAAGAGACGCCCCCGATTGCTGGCGGCTCAGAAAAATTGAACTCTTTTTCATCTAAACCGGCTGTTTTCGTCATTCTCTGACCAATAGCATTTAACCTAAGCATCTGGGCTTGTAACTGGCCTAATTTGATGGCCAAACCATTTACGCTAGATTGACTCGTTCTTTGAAGCTCTACCAGTTTAACTTTCTGATCACTTAACTCTTGCTGAAGAGGTTTTACCAAGGCGACACCTTCCGACGGTGCTACTGAAGGCGCTGAAGAAAATTTAGAACCGGCAAAAAAAGCCAAGCTCAAAGCAGAAACAACAATAAATACCGCCGTGAATAGCATCTCTTTCCTAAGCGGAAAGGTTTGCGTTCCATTTTTTGATAGAAGGAAAATTTGCATCTCTAATCTCGATTGGTATTCTTTAAATTAATATCAAACTGCCTGCCTAAATGAAAAAGCTAAATACTCTTTTAAATGCTCCACCAAATGGTCTTAAGCCAATTCTATTTAAAATTAGCGAGAGCAACCGCATTACATTTCAGCTAAAAAAACAACTTCCTGAGTTTATTGCCTCTCACTTCAATCAGTGCACTACAAAAGAGAAAACAATAACTATTCTCGTTGACAGCCCTATTTGGGTCTCACGGTTACGTTTTTACATCCCCAGTCTGCTCGAAAAAATTAACCAACAGGCAGACTACAATTTTCAATCCATAAAAATCCGGGTACTGCCCAATATATTAACGAACCACCAAACTCCTCATGAATCAAAAACAGTTCCCTCAAAAGCAGTCATCAAACTACTTCAGGAGTCGGCTGATCACATCAAAGAAGAGCAGTTAAAAAAGGCCCTTCAACGCCTGAGCAATACGCTCGACTCACTCTCTTGAGCATTAATTATAGTTGAAAGGTGGCCTCTTTTTGTGAATAGCCGATCATTTCAGAGCAGACTAACTTACTGGAACAGGTTTTATGTAAGAGATAGGAAGGTCATCATCTTCTGTAAAGGTCACCTCTTCCCAGGCATCTTCGTCCTTTATGAGCGCCCTTAACAATTGATTATTAAGTGCATGCCCTGATTTGCAGCCTGTAAATTCACCAATTAGGCTGTGGCCTAAAAGGTAAAGATCCCCAATTGCATCAAGAATTTTATGCTTTACAAATTCATCTTCATAACGAAGACCATCTTCATTTAAAACACGGTAATCATCTACAACAATTGCATTGTCCATGCTGCCACCCAACGCCAACTCTCGCTTGCGCAGTGCCTCAATATCCTTCATAAAACCAAACGTTCTCGCTCGACTAACCTCTTTCACAAAAGAGGTCGAAGAAAAGTCTATGGAGGCTATTTGAGGACGATCCTTAAATGCCGGGTGGTCAAATTCAATTGAAAATGAGACTTTAAATCCATCAAAGGGCTCAAAACAGGCCCACTTGTCATCCTCTTCGACAACAACTTTTCGCTTTATGCGGATAAACTTTTTGGGCGCGTCCTGTTCTTCTACACCGGCTGACTGCAATAGAAAAACAAAAGGGCCAGCGCTTCCATCCATAATTGGAACTTCAGCAGCGCTGACATCTATGCAAATATTATCGATACCCAATCCCGCAATAGCCGACAACAAATGCTCTACAGTAGAAATTCTCACCCCATCCTGTACTAAACAGGTCGATAATTGAGTATCCCCAACATTTTCGGGTTTAGCCTCAATCGTAACTGGCTCTTCAAGGTCTACACGACGAAAAACAACTCCGCTGTTTGGTGCACCAGGTCTAAGCGTAAGATAAATCTTCTCACCAGTATGAAGCCCGACACCCGTTGCGCGGATAACATTTTTCAATGTTCTCTGTTTAATCATTAAGTTTCTCGTCTACCCACATGAAAAATTCATGGAATTGTAACATAAGCTATTTTCACAAAAAATGAACTGCGCCTCAAAAACCATTCCCAAGAAACCTACCCACCTGATTTTTTAGTCTGCTTGACGACGCAAAAATGCTGGAATATCAAGGTACTCCAAGTCCATATCTTTATTTGGCTCAGCTGTTTTTTCTGAAACAAAGGTGCGGCTGTGACGAATAACAGTCGGTTGATCTAGCACTTCATAATCAACTTCCCCAGTATTCTTCTTTTGTACAAGCTTAATAGGCGCCTCTTGAATGGCCTGTTTTCCCGCTTCAGCCAGTCCTGTTGCAACAACTGTCACACGGAGTTCACCCTGTATATCTGGGTCAATAACAGTCCCCACAACAACCATTGCATCATCGGATGCAAATTCTTTAACCGCGTTGCCAACCTCTTCAAATTCCCCAATAGAAAGATCAAGCCCAGCTGTAATATTGACAAGAATTCCTTTGGCGCCTTGTAAATTAATATCTTCTAAAAGTGGACTAGAAATTGCGCTTTCCGCCGCCTCTCTTGCTCGATTGTCACCGCTCGCCACGCCAGTCCCCATCATCGCCATACCCATTTCTGACATGACCGTACGCACATCCGCGAAATCAACATTCATTAGACCTGGGCGAGTGATTAGCTCAGCAATACCCTGCACAGCTCCTAGCAAAACATCATTTGCTGCTTTAAATGCATTAAGTAACGTCATGTCTTTACCAAGAACAGGAAGCAACTTCTCGTTAGGAATGGTAATCAATGAATCGACATGCTTGCTCAGCTCCTCAATTCCTTCATCCGCAATTTTCTTGCGTTTATTTCCTTCGAATGGGAATGGTTTTGTAACAACAGCTACAGTTAGAATGCCTAACTCTCTAGCTACCTCAGCAACAACGGGAGCTGCTCCAGTCCCTGTTCCACCACCCATACCTGCGGTGATGAAGACCATATCCGAGCCCTCAATCACTTCACGAATTCGCTCAAAATCATCAACAGCCGCCTGCTTACCAACTGCGGGGTTCGCACCAGCGCCTAACCCTTTTGTTTGGCTCCCGCCTAACTGAAGTGTCGTTCTTGCTTGACTATTTTTTAACGCCTGTGCATCTGTATTTGCACAAATAAAATCGACACCGTCTATCTCACAGCTAACCATATGATTGACAGCGTTACCGCCACCTCCGCCAATTCCCAGCACTTTAATGACCGCGTTTTCACTGCATGTATCCAATAATTCAAACATTGCCCTTCCCCTTTTAACTTTACTGCTCTCTATTTAATAAAAAATTCAGAAATTCCCCTGAAACCAACTCTTCATCTTCGCCAAAATCCCACTAAAACCTGACTTAACCGGCTCTGATCTCAATTCATGCGCGAGATTCTGTTGCCCAAATAGCAACAGACCCACACCTGTTGCATATATTGGGTTTCTGACAATATCCACCAAACCAGAAACGCCGAACGGAGACCCTAATCGAACTGGCATATGAAAAACCTCTTCTGCCAAATCAACTAGCCCTTCCACTTTTGAACTACCACCGGTTAAAACAACACCTGCTGCAACTAACTCTTCAAACCCACTTCTTCTTAACTCTGCCTGTACAAGCAGCATCAACTCTTCATAACGAGGCTCCAATATCTCAGACAGATTGTGTCTTGAAATTTTTCGTGGCGGCCTATCCCCAATACTTGGAACCTCAATCAAATCATCCTGACTTGCTAACTGCGTTAGCGCGCAGGCATGCTTTATTTTGATCTCATCCGCATGTTTGGTTGGCGTTCTAAGCGCTACCGCAACATCATTCGTCACCTGATCTCCAGCAATCGGAATAACAGCAGTGTGGCGTATGGAGCCTTCCGTAAAGATCGCCATATCGGTAGTTCCTCCACCGATATCGACCAGACAAACCCCCAGATCCTTCTCATCTTCTGTTAGCACGGAGCTACTTGAGGCAAGCTGCTCAAGAACAACGTCATCGACCTCCAGCCCACAACGGCGAACACACTTAATAATATTTTGAGCTGCACTCACCGCGCCGGTAACCATATGCACACGAGCTTCTAAACGAATACCAGCCATCCCAACCGGCTCTTTGATCCCTTCTTGACGGTCAATAATGAATTCTTGTGGCAATATATGAAGAATTTTCTGATCTGCGGGAATTGCAACGGCACGCGCTGAATCAATCACTCGGTCAACATCAGCTTGCGAGACCTCTTTATCCTTAATTGCAACCACCCCGTGAGAATTCAAACTGCTGATATGACTTCCCGCGATGCCCGCATAAACTGATGTTATCTGGCATCCCGCCATCAATTCTGCCTCTTCTACCGCGCGCTGTATTGAATGAACTGTTGACTCAAGATTAACAACAACCCCTTTTTTCAACCCACGAGAGGGGTTTGAGCCGATACCAATCACCTCAATCTCACCGTCAGGCATCACTTCACCCACAATTGCCGCAACTTTTGAGGTTCCTATATCGAGCCCAACTATAATTTTACGTTCATCTTTCTTAGACATTTTTTACATCCTGCAAAAAGCTATTCATTCCAACCTTATTAAACTCAGTCTCTTTCCACTGCACAGCAAAACCATTGGGATAGCGCATATCAATTCGGCTAATTCTTTGTAACCTCTCTTCACCGAGTAACGGCACAGAACGGATAAAGCGCTCAAAAGCCACCTTCGGCTGATCTCGCCCCAATAAAACTTCCGTCTTATTTTCCAACGTTAAGCGCCACGCCTGCCGCCCTGTCACTCGAAAGATTTTTATTCTCATATCCTGTAGGGCAAGCGCTTCTTTAAGCTGCTCAAACTGTTCCAGCAAAACCTTTTCTTGCCCATTTTTGCCAAACAGCTCTGGCAACACCTCACTGACAGCTCGGCCTGACGATGCAAACTGCTCGCCCCTTTTATTCAAATAGGCATCATGGCCCCACTTCAAATAGGGCTTTTGCTCTGCCAAAGCAATTTGAAGCGTATCTGGCCAAATACGCGCAACATGAACAGAGTCAACCCAAGGAAGCTGTCTAACTGATTGGCTAATCATCTCCATATTCAGTGCTAAAAACCCTTTTTCAAGCAATGGCCCTATTTCAGCTTTGATTTCAGCTCTATCGATATAGCTGAGGTTTCCTTCCAGCCTCACATACTTAATCGGGAGCAGCTCACCTTTATTCAATTTGGCCGTTAAAAAGGTTCCCATTACAGCAACCAGAAGAAGAGCAAAGACTACACTCAAAGGTTTCAGAGAAACCCATTGTCTATCCTTCTTTGTTGCCCCTTTTCTAGCCATTACACAATGCCTCCGCAGAAAAGCTGCTTTCCAAGATCAACCAAACAAGCTCATCAAAAGAGATTCCTGCTGCATTAGCTGCCATTGGCACCAAGCTTTGATCTGTCATTCCTGGGATAGTATTCACCTCTATCAACCAAGCCTTTCCCTGCTCATCCACCATCAAATCAACACGCCCCCATCCGCTCACAGAGAGAGCTTGGCAAGCCTTCAGCGCAAGAGACTGCATCTCCTTTACCGCCTCTTCAGATAGACCACATGGGCAGTGGTACTCCGTTGAATCAGAAACGTACTTTGCTTCAAAATCATAAAACAGGTTCGGTGTTTCCAATCTAATGACCGGAAGAGCTGTCTCACCAATTATCGCAACCGTATACTCCTTTCCTGTGATCCATTGCTCAGCAAAGACTTCACAACCACACTGAGCAGCCAACTCCCAAGACTTAAGCAACTCATCAGAATTTTCTGCTCGACTCATACCGATACTAGAGCCCTCTTGTGCGGGCTTAACAATGACAGGAAAACCCAATCTCTCCTCACATTCTGATAAATCTTTTTGCCCGTCTATCTGCATCCAGGCAGGTGTCGAGAGACAGCACCCGCGCCAGCAAAGTTTGCTTCGTAACTTATCCATACTCAGTGCAGAACCCAATACACCGCTTCCTGTAAATGGCAGATTCAGAGCCTGCAAAGCCCCCTGAATCACACCATCTTCTCCACCTCGTCCATGAAGCATATTAAAAACACGAGAATAGTTACCCTCTAACAGTGCTTGTAATGGCTGCTCACCAATATCGAGTGCAACCGCATCAATCTTATTTCGCAGTAACGCCTCAAAAACTGCACGGCCACTTTTCAACGAAACCTCTCTTTCAGCCGCTGTACCCCCCATTAAGACAGCAACACGCCCAAACTCCTCTGGACTCTTAACCGCTCGAATAAGGCTCCTGTTTTGCTGTTCAATCATCTTGATTCTCCAGCTTCTCACCAACAATACAGACCTCAGGATGGAGTTGAATTCCTGTCTCTTTCTCTACCGTTTCTTTTACCCGTTCAATTGCATTTTCGAGATCTAAGGCCGTTGCATTACCGCTGTTAACGATAAAGTTGGCATGCTTTTCTGAAATCTCCGCACCACCAAATCTTTTCCCTTTTAAGCCACACGACTCGATCAAACGTGCCGCATAGTCATTCTCTGGGTTACGAAAAACCGACCCGCAACTAGGCTGATTTGTTGGCTGCGTTGCTGCGCGGTGAGCAAGTAACGCTTTAACCCGTGCGCGGCTCTCTTCCCCTTTTCCTGCTGGAAAGCGCAACATGGCCGATAGAAACCACTCATCTTTATCTCGGCTGACGTGGCGATAACCCACCTCAAACATCTCTCTTTCTCGATGAAACAGCTCGCCGTGGTTATTTGTCATATCAACCGACTCAACCACACTCCATGTTTCCCCATCGAAAGCGCCTGCATTCATGGCCAAAGCTCCGCCCATCGTTCCAGGAATCCCCGCCAAAAATTCAGCGCCTGTGAGCCCATTTTCCGTACAGAAGCGCGCCACATGTGCGCAGGCAACACCGGCTTCAACATAAAGCAACCCATCCTCTTGAAGATGCAACTCATTTAATCTTCCACGGGTGTAGATCACCGTCC